>OGKO01000036.1_pt1 | contig 94660 bp, 62 predicted proteins | sample 1572451 | NCBI WGS metagenome assembly OGKO01 (sample SAMEA2582089, study PRJEB24529) | metagenome | biome: Human gut stool | place: China | collected 2011 | reverse complement strand
CCCACCGCGGCCATACCAGCCACCCCAGTAGCCGCCATACCAGCCGCCCCAATAACCCGGAGAATATCCCCAAGCGTAGTAAGGACGATTCCATCCCCAGCCATAGTTCCATCCCCAGCCGTAAGAGCCATAACGCCAATCCCACCAGAGTGGATTACTGAATGTCGGGAACGCATAAGCATACATACCGTCGGTATATACATTCCAGTCCCATGAATTCGGACCGTAAACTACATCCCAATACAACGGGCTGCTGATGCTGATAGCAAAACGCGGATTGCGGAAACGGATGATACGTTCAGCGTATTCATAGTCGTCTTCCGTACCATTGAATTCGCCTGTCACCCATTCTCCGTCCAAATCCGGATTAGATTTTTCTTTTATATATAAGGTATCATTATCCATTACGAATTCATTATCACGTGCATCGTAACGGCGGTTATATTCATCCACATCCCGTGTTCTTCCCTTACGGTCCTGAACCACTACTGTAGTACCCGGTGAAGTATAGATGTTGGTCACCTGTTTCTTCGTTTCCTTCTTAACCGGAGTTTCTTTCTTCTCCTGTTTGTCTTTTGAAGGAATGAAGTAAAGGTCGTCATCAACGCTTTGTGCCATCAAGCCTATCGGGAGGCACAAGGCAAATAGCAAGAAATAAACAATCTTTTTCATATCATCTCGGTTTATGTAATTACTTAAACTTATTCATGTTACAAAGATAAGGAAGAGATTTTTCGTCCGAGGGAGATTTTCCCCAAAGGATAATAGGGAAATCCCTATTTCTAACTATCTTTGTCCATTATTCACCAGAATTAAAAACAACTATGAAGTATTTTGAGTTCACATTCCGCACCCACCCTTGCACAGAAATCGTCACTGACGTACTGGCTGCCGTACTGGGTGAAGTCGGGTTTGAAAGTTTTGTTGAGTGTGAAGGCGGACTGACCGCATATATCCAACAGACAATCTGTGATGAAAACGCCATCAAGATTGCCATCACCGAGTTCCCCCTACCCGATACGGATATTACTTATACATACACCGAAGCGGAAGATAAGGACTGGAATGAAGAATGGGAAAAGAATTTCTTTCAACCCATCATTATCGGAAACCGATGTGTGATTCACAGCACTTTCCACCAAGATATTCCCAAAGCGGAATATGACATTGTCATCAATCCTCAAATGGCCTTCGGAACAGGACACCACGAGACTACCAGCCTCATCATTGAAGAATTGTTGGACAGCGAATTGAAAGATAAATCTCTGCTCGATATGGGCTGCGGAACTTCAATTCTTGCCATCCTCGCACGTATGCGGGGCGCACGCCCCTGTACAGCCATCGACATTGATGAATGGTGTGTACGAAACTCCATCGAAAATATCGAATTGAACTACGTAGACGATATTGCCGTTTCACAAGGAGATGCCTCGTCGCTTACAGGAAAAGGACCTTTCGACGTTATCATCGCCAACATCAACCGGAATATATTACTGAATGATATGAAGCAATATGTTGCCTGCATGCATACGGATTCCGAACTCTATATGAGTGGATTTTATGTAGACGATATTACCGCCATCCGCGAAGAAGCGGAAAAGAACGGATTGACTTTCGTTCATTATAAAGAGAAGAATCGCTGGGCAGAGGTAAAGTTTGTTTATAAAGGATAAGAGTCTTGATGGATGTAGAAAAAATAGTGACGGTATATGCTATGGATAGTGACGCTATCCATAGCATATACCGTCACTATTTGTATCGGATAGCGTCACTATCTTATAAGGAGAAACAAAGTTGTTACGCGAACTCTTTCTTTACCTGTTGACACCATGCTTTTATTTTCTTTTCCGCCTGCTCGGACTGATTATCCAAATCGACAACTAAACCGCACCACTGCTCACCACGCAAAGCTTTGGAACGTTCGAAAGTATAACCTTCGGAAGAAGTAAAACCAACTAAAGTAGCCTCATCTTCTTCAAATACCTCCGCCAACAGACCGATTCCATCTGCAAAATTCTCCGGATAGCGTATCTGATCTCCCAGACCGAAAATAGCAACCTTCTTACCTTTTAATTTCATTGTCCGGAGTTCCGGCAACAGTTCGTCCCAATAAGTAGGAAGTTCTCCATCAAACCAAGTAGAAGCACCCACAATGAAGCAGTCATAAGCAGCAAAGTCATTTTGCCAAGCCTGTTCAATAGGCACTGTCTCTATCTTTTCCTTACCGAATTCTTTCTGTATTTTCTCTGCCACCCAACTCGTTCTTTCGGCTTTGGTAGCATAAAATAAACCTATCTTTTTCATAATCCACACTATTTAATATTCCAATAATCTCCGGGCAGCCTCGTATATCTTGGCCTCATCCGGCAGAATTTCCTTTTCCAAAATCGGATTAAAACCGACAGGAGTAAAAGTAGAACCGACACGCTGCACCGGTCCATCGAGATAGCGGAACATCTCTCCACTAATCATAGCAGCAAGCTCCGCACCAAAACCGGAGAATACTTTATCTTCATGAACCACCAATGCCTTGCTCGTTTTCTTGACCGATTCGAATATCGCCTCTTTATCCAACGGAATCAAGGAGCGAATATCAATGACTTCCACTTTCCAGCCACCTTCTTTTTCCAATCGTTCTGCTGCGTGCAGACAGAAATGGGTGGTATTGCCATAGGTAATAATGCTCAAATCTGATCCCTCACGACGAATACGTGCTTTTCCGAAAGGTACTTCAAAATCTTCCGGCACTACTGCCGCTGCTTCTACCGAATTATACAATGCTTTCGGTTCGAGGAACAGCGTGAAGCCTTTGGATCGCATACTGGTACGAAGTAATCCGGCAGCATCATCCGCAAAAGATGGGCAGACAATACGTGCCCCCGGTAAAGTGGTCAAAGCTCCCTCCAGGTTTTGAGAATGATACAAGCCTCCACCGATATAGCCACCGGAAGCCAGACGCAGAGTTATATTCGGAGCAAATTTCCCGTTGCTACGCCAGTACTCATGTGTACACTCCACATATTGTTCTACGGCAGGCCAGAAATAATCGGCAAACTCCGCTCCCTCAATCACCACATGAATTTTAGGATCAAAGCGACTCATTCCATTGGCGGTGCCTACAATATAATCTTCCGCAATCGGTGCACTGAATACACGGGCTTCGCCGAATTCCTGCTGCATACCTTTGGTTACATTAAACACGCCTCCTTTTTCCCTGTTTGCCACATCCTGTCCCCAAATAAAGGTATCGGGATTATGGCGGAATTCAGCTTTCAATGTTTCATTAATGGCATTGACCAGAAAAGTCTTCTCCCCTTCCGCCTCATGTGTACCGTCTTTATATTTCTGTGGCTGATAAGGTTCGGGCATTACAAAATCATAAATGCTTTTAGGATCAGGATCGGGAGCAGCCAAAGCCTTCCGGTTGGCAGCAGACAATTCTTTCTTTGCATCAGCTTCTATTTGTTGCAGTTCTTCCTCGGTCAGACGTTTATAACGCAGCAGCATCCGGCGAAACTTCATCAAGGGATCAGCATCTTTCACATATTCCAATTCATTCTCATCCCGATACAAGGTGTGTTTATCTGAATTGGAGTGCGAACCGATCCGGACACAATTCGCCTGCACAATAACCGGATTACGGGTACTGATAGCATATTCCCGCGCTTCGGTCATAGCATTCATCGAATCGAATACATCCTTTCCGTTACAATAGATAATCTTCAGGTTCTTGAAGCCCGAGAAGTTTTCGGCTACTTTACGGTTGGCAGTCTGTTCCGATTTGGGTACGGAAATACCATACCCATTATCTTGTATTACAAAAATCACCGGAAGACGTTCGAGGCTGGCACCATTGATAGCTTCGTAAACGAATCCTTCGGAAGTAGCCGACTCTCCGTGAGAAGTGATAGCTACGCCTTTATGTCCATAATATACCATTGCTCTGGCCACACCTGCTGCGTGAAGGTCGTGTGTACCAGTAGCAGAGGAGATGTTTTCAATGTGCCATTCCGGTTTGGCGAAATGGTTCGACATGTGACGTCCTCCGCTACCCGGGTCCGTTGCTTTGGAAATACCGTTCAGGATAACTTCTTCAGCGGTCATTCCGGCGGAAAGCACGGTTAACATATCCCGGTAGTATGGGAACAGGAAATCTTCACCGAGGGTGAATACCTGACCGACAGCAAGTTGAATACCATCATGCCCTGCATAGGGAGCATGATAAGACCAACCCAAAGATTGCAACAGGTAAGACGGTGCCTTTTCGTCCAAGGCACGCCCCAATGTCATCAGATGATACCACTTTTTCAGGGTTTCTACATCTGTAGTTTTTATATCATATTTCTTTTTCATGAGTAATGAAGTTCTTAATGAATGAAACAATCAGTTATCAGCCTTTCCAATTTTCGAGATAGTCGGCTATAAAATGCAGGAAGTTACCTCCCAACATTCCATCTACTACCCGATGATCGTAGGACAAAGACAAGTACATTTTATGCCGGATTGCAATCGTATCACCCTCCGGAGTTTCTACAACAGCAGGTTTCTTCTCAATATATCCTACTCCCAGGATAGCTACTTGCGGCTGATTAATGATTGGCGTACCGAACAGGCTCTTGAATGTACCAAAATTGGTTATCGTAAATGTCCCCCCATCAATATCTTCCGGCATTAATTTGTTATCCCTTGCTTTCAAGGCCAGAGAATCGATAGCAACAGCCAACCCGTTCAGATTCAGATGATCGGCATCATGCACCACAGGAACAATCAGATTTCCATCATTCAAAGAGACGGCAATACCGACATTAATATGCTTTTTGAAAAGAATATTGTATCCATCTACTGATACATTCACCTGTGGATAGGCAGCCAATGCTTTTGCCACGGCTTCCGTTATCACAGGCATATAAGTCAGTTTCACTCCTTCGCGACGGAAGAAAGCGTCTTTATTCTTTTCACGCCAACGCACCAATTTGGTAACATCTACTTCTACTACATTGGTCACGTGAGGAGATACTTTTTTAGACATAACCATGTGGTCGGCAATAATCCGGCGGACACGATCCATCTCTTTTACTTCGACTCCAGGCATTGCAACAGGAGCAGACGATTTAGATAAGGTGGCAGCCGGCTGGATAGCAGCGGCAGATGTAGCCGGAGCAACCTTCGGACTTGCCTGTTCAGAAGAAACAGCAACTGATGGTTTGCTTGCGGCCGGAGCAGCAACAGCAGATGCCGGCTTCGGTGCAACACTACCTCCTCTTTTCTTCTTTTCAATATAATCTTTTATATCTTTCTTACTCAATCGCCCTTCATAACCGGTTCCTTGTATAGCATCCAACTCTTCTTTCGGAATTTTAGCTTCCCGCGCCAACTGGATCACAACAGGAGAGTACCAACGTTCTTCCTCTGCAACAACAGGTTTCGATGCAGTATTCGCTGATTCGTTTTTAGCAGTTTCCGCTGATGATGGTGATGTTTCAGAAACATTTGCAGCAACCTGACCAGCATCGGCTTCCTCTCTTACAACTCCTGCGCTTACCGGCTCCGTTCCTGAAGATTCTTCGCCATCCAAATCAATTATAGCGACTACTGTTCCTACAGCAACCGTATCACCCTCCTTATATAAAATCTCCACCACTTTTCCCGCTACGGGAGAAGGGATCTCCGCACTTACTTTAGCAGTATTCACTTCAAAAAGCACATCGTCTTCCTGAATCATGTCACCCACCTTTACAGACCAAGAGACGATTGTCCCTTCGGTTATACTCTCGCCTAACTTAGGCATTTTTATTTCGAATTTTGACATAGACAGTAAATTTATTATTCAACCTTGATATATTACAACAACGGGCTGAAATAGAAAGTTTTAAGTTAAGTAAATTTTAACCGGATACTGACAAAGCCAGCCCGGACATCAACGACTATATATCCACTCTTTTTGAATATATTTCTCTTCCCGGAGCTGATTGACAGCCTCTATTTCTTTCCTGGTAAAAGCACTGACAGATTGGGACTTACTGAAATACTGAAAAGCCTTCTCTTTAAAATCAGTTACAGTTCCCTCCGGTAAATAACTCCGAATATTGGTTACCTCACTCCGAACGGAAGGAACGGCATATACTGACGATAAAGTTTCATCATCAACCATCGGTTCCGGATTCAAAGCTTTATGCAATGCTGTCAGATCCGTATCATACAATAAAGTGCAATGATACAACACCCGATTCTTATGTACGCATTGCGCACTCCCTGATATTTTCAATCCATTCAGATAAATCCCCAGTCGTTCGCCTCCTTTTGCCATCAGGCCTATAGAGTTCAGGAAATCCAATGTCCGTTGCAAGTACGTAACAAATTCCGGCAATCGGGGAGCCGTTTCTATAAAAGTCAGATTGACATTGCCCAAATCATGGTACACCGCTCCCCCACCCGAAAAACGACGGGCAATATGTACTCGTTCCTGTTCCGCCCATTTCTTATCGACTTCCGACCGCAATCGCTGATGCTTACCTATTACCACAGAAGGAGTGTCCTGCCAAAGCATGAAGATATCTCCATTTCCCTGCTTCAACAGATATTCTTCTGCTGCCAAATGAAAGTAAATATCAGTAAACGGACTATAGATACATCGAATCATAGATCAAGCGGAATAAGAGTTAAAACATAATTTCGTGATAAATCTCTCCGACCGTAGGATGTGGAAACACAGTCTTCTGGAATTCCTCTACCGTGTATCCTCTCTGAATAGCAATACCTGCTATCACAATAAGTTCTGATGCCGGATTTCCCAACATGTGACAACCGATAATCTTCCCATCTTCATCCTGAATCAGCTTACAGAGTCCGTTTCCCTGTTCATTCTCCGCAACGAAGCGTCCGGAATAAGCCATGGGTAATTTTGAAATACGGTAAGGAACTCCTGATTTTACCAGTTCCTCTTCCGTCTTTCCCACTCCCGCCACTTCAGGGTTGGTATAAACGACTCCCGGAACACAATCGTAATTCATCCGATCTTCCACTCCTAAAATATGATTGATAGCGACTTCCGCTTCACGGATAGCAGTATGCGCCAATAAAGAATAGCCTGTAATATCACCACACGCATATACACGAGGATGCGAAGTCAACAGATGTTCGTCTACTTTCACTCCATTCCGATGCAGTTCTATATTCAGCTTGTCCAGTCCCACCTTGGATAGATTTGCCTTACGTCCTACACTAAGCAAGATCTTCTCCGCTTCAATAGTAGACGTCTTGCCTTCTTTTTCTATCACAACTCCATGAGGATTTACTTCCACCACTTTCGTATTCAAATAGAAAGAGACTCCCCGTTTGGCATATTCGGCACGAAGCATACCACTGGTTTCCTTATCCATCGCTCCCAGAATCTCCGGCATCATTTCTACCACATGTACTTTCACACCCATACTGTTGAAGAAAGAAGCAAACTCCATCCCGATCACCCCGCCACCAATAATGACCAGTGTCTTAGGAAGTTCCTTTATCTCCAAGGCCTCTTTGGAAGTCCAATAGCTGATTTCTGACAGCCCCGGTATGGGAGGAATCACTGTATCAGAGCCGGTACATACCAGCAAATATTTCACGGAATAGGTTTCTCCGTCACAAGTGATGCGTATTTCCCCATCTTTTTCTCCTTCTATCAGAGCTTCCTTTTCTACAATAGTCACTCCGTAAGAATTCACAGTCATCTTCACACCGCCCGCCAACATTTTTACTGTTTTATCTTTACGGCTCATAATCTTGGATAAATCGAACGAAGGGGATTCGGCAGAAACGCCGTATTTGGAAGCACTCTTGATGCTATCCAGTATTTTAGCAGAATATAACAAAGTTTTAGTAGGAATACACCCCTCATTGAGACATACTCCCCCCATTGCCTTTTTCTCAAAAAGAACAGTTTTTAATCCGTTGGCCCCTGCCCGTTCGGCAGCTGTGTACCCGGCCGGACCACCACCAATAATAGCTATATCAAAGTTCATAATCGTATTTTTTTAGTAATAATACGATTATAACAAATATGAGAAGAGATAAGTTGTAGGGAAAAGAAATACCCGTTACTTAATTGTCAGCTTTTTAAGTTCCTCTAACGAGCCATTAAACACATTCAAATCTACGTCTTCTTTAATGCCGGGAACACTTCCTACATCCGTATGTTGCCAAAAGTGCCATTTTCCCTGATACCGCACAGAGTCCACATAATAATGGGCAATCCAATAAGGGTATGCATTGAAGATAGAGTCGTCCAGGTAACGGGTTTTAAATTTATAAGAAGTGTATAGAATAGGCTTCACTCCATAATGAGATTCCACCCGGTCCAGCCAGCGTTTGATGCCTTGCTGTAATTCCTTTTTTTCCTTCCGACCGGTCACTTCCACATCAAGTACGGGAGGTAAATCACCGGAAACAAGTTTTACCGTGCGAATAAAAAAGTCCGCCTGTTTCAAAGCATCCGTGCTCGGAATATAAAAATGATAAGCGCCACGGATAAATCCATGATTACGGGCATTGGCAAAATTTGCCTCAAATGTGGTATCGTTATGATCTCCTCCTTCTGTGGCCTTCATAAAGACGAAATGTAAAGGAGTAGCCGTCTCCTTATTCTGCAACAGCTTCTTCCAGTCAATCTTTCCCTGATAGTGAGAAATGTCAATACCATGAATATCATATCCGTCAGGGATGCAGACACCATATTCCTTTAAACCATGGCAAGGTTTCCATCGATAAGCATAAGGACGGATAAAGAAATAATAGAAAGCTACGGAGAAACAACCGACAATCATCACTGCCAGAATATTACGAAGCCAAGTAGGCATCACAGTTCGATGCTTCACCTGTTCCTTTTTTGAAGTACGGGAAGTCTTGGAAGAAGAGGTCGTTCCCTTTCTTTTAGTGGTGGAAACAGTTCTTTTCTTCTGTACGGCAGACATCGGGTTGTTGCGTTGTGGCATTTACTTTAAACGATCAATGTTTTTAGAGATAGGCACGGATTACACGGAATACAGGGTTATAAGAAATAACTAAAAACCGTATTAATCCGTGTAATCCGTGCCTGAAAGAACCCTTCATTGCAACTGTTGTATCAACAACTGCTCTGAAGTGTATTTATTTAGCTTGTTCCAGTTGCAAAGTCTTAGTTGCCTGGTCGCAAACTTCTGTAGGACCGAAGTATTGGATCGGACCCGGATATACATAATCCGTTTCGATAGCCCAACGTTCGCGCTGTGAAGCAAATGCTTTGAAAGGAGCACCATCCAGTTTTACCAATGCTTTCTGGATAACCGGCTTCATTTCACCGTGACGACGTTCCATGTTCATCATCATAGTAATAGGCACACCACCAGCAATCCATTCGGCAGCAGGAGCTGTTGTGTTACGTACAGAAGACATATAACCAGTCTTACCGTTAGCAATCAACATAGAAGCTGTGTAACCCAAAGAGTAGCAATAGTCAGCGTCAAAGTTTGACGGAGCAGCACAACGTCCTTCATAACCGAAGAAGTGGTGTTGAGCAGCAAATTTACCAACATACTTGCCTTCTTCTTTCCATGCAGCCAACTTAGTAGCTACCATTTCAGACAACAGTTTTTCTGTTTCGATCAATGATACCTGAACGTTTCCGTGCGGGTCACGATCCAAAGTCAACTGACGGGCAACACCTTCCGGCAGACTTGCATAGATAGCAGAGTTTTCCGGAGAAAGTTTGCGGATGATATAATCACGTTGGTGAGATTTCTTAATCTGACCGAATTCTTCAGCATTAGCAGCCAAGAAGTCATTCAATTCAGCAATCAGACGTTTCATGGCAGGAATGAACTCTACCAATCCTTCCGGAATCAAAACTGTACCGAAGTTGTGTCCTTGTGCTGCACGGTCTGCTACCACTTTAGCGATAGATGTCACCACATCGTCCAAAGACATATCTTTTGCTTCCACTTCTTCTGAAATGATACATACGTTAGGCTGTACCTGCAAAGCACATTCCAGTGCGATGTGAGAAGCCGAACGACCCATCAATTTGATGAAATGCCAGTATTTACGTGCAGAGTTACAGTCACGTTGGATGTTACCGATTACTTCAGCATAAGTCTTACAAGCTGTATCAAAACCGAAAGACGTTTCAATCATATCGTTCTTCAAGTCACCGTCAATTGTTTTCGGGCAACCGATTACCTGTACACCATACTTCTTAGCAGCATAGTATTCAGCCAATACACAAGCATTTGTGTTAGAGTCGTCACCACCAATGATAACCAGTGCCTTGATGCCCAGTTGTTTGATGATTTCAAGTCCTTTTTCAAACTGGCTTTCAGCTTCCAGCTTCGTACGTCCGGAACCGATGATATCGAAACCACCTGTATTACGATATTCGTCGATGATATCAGCAGTCAGTTCCATATAGTTGTGATCTACCAGACCACCAGGACCCAGGATAAAACCATATAATTTGTTTTCCGGGTTCAATTTCTTGATACCATCGAACAAACCGGAGATTACATTGTGTCCGCCCGGAGCCTGACCACCGGAAAGAATTACACCTACGTTCATAGCGGGAAGAGCAACAGCTTCACCAGCTTCGAATGTAATCAACGGCATTCCATACGTGTTCGGGAATAATGCTTTGATAGCTTCCTGATCGGCTACAGATTGAGTAGCAGCACCTGCTATAGCCTTAACAGCTCCTGATGCCAATGCTTTCGGAAGTTTGGGCTGGTAAGCAGCCCTTGCGATTTGCAATGCACTTTTAGTCATTTTCTTTAATTTTTTATTTAAAGGTGTTAGTAAGTTTCTTGTCAAACTTGAAAAGCGTTGCAAATTTCGCACTTTTTTCCGAATTATGAAAATTCTTCTTCTGTTGTTTTTAAGACAAAAGAAAGAAGAAAGAAAAATTAAGGCTATCTCCCAATGTGGGAGATAGCCTTTACGTTTTCTTCAGCGAGCTAATTTATAATATAATTCTAGGGATTCTGCTCCCAGCCTCCGCCAAGAGCCTTATAAAGTTGAACCACCGCAATCAACTCGTCACGAATGGCATTACTCAATCCGATTTGGGCATCAAAGTATCCACGTTGGGCATCCAACACATCCAGATAGTTGATGACTCCATTAATGTACTGCAATTGTGCCAAGTCCATGTAGCTCTTGGCCGAACGTTCCAGATTGGCACGAAGTTCGTACACTTCCTTGATCTTGTTGAAGTTGACAATCGCATTACGCGTTTCCTTGAAAGCTTCCAGTACGGATTTCTCATAACTATGTACTTCAGCCTCATAAGCAGCCTTCTTCGCTTTCAATGCCGCACGGTTCTTTCCCCAACCAAAGATAGGAGTTAATAAAGCTCCTTCCATCACTGCATAGGGAGATTTTAGAAGTTCCGACAAAGAAGTACTTTCACTACCGAAACCGCCTGTCAGGGCAAGACGTGGGAACATATTCGTATAGGCCACTCCTACTTTTGCATTGGCAGCAATCAATTTCTGCTCTGCCTGACGAATGTCGGGACGGCGTTCCAACAAAGTAGACGGCAACCCTACAGGAAGTGTTTCCGGAGAGTTAAACTCCTGAAGCAAACGGGAACGGGCTATCTTATTAGGATATTCACCCGCAAGATAAGCAATATCGTTTTCTTTCAGAGAGATTTTACGTTCCAGGTCAGGAACCAGAGTGGCCGTACGTGCCAACTCCACTTGTGCCTGTCGATAGGAAGTCTCGGAAGTCAATCCGCCGGCAAACCGGATACGTGCCAGGCGCACTCCTTCTTCACGGGCTTTCAATGTCTGTTTGACAATATCAAGTTCTGTATCCAAAGCTACCAGTTCATAGTAAGCCTGTGCCACTTCAGCCACAATCGTCATCTGCAATGCGCGTTGTGCTTCAATAGATTGCAGATACTCGGCAATGCTGGCCGAACGTGCCCAACGTAGATTTCCCCAAAGATCGACTTCCCACGAAACGAGGAATTGTGCTTCAAAGGTATCCGATCTCTTGAAAGCATCTCCTCCATGATTCTCGAGTTCGCGTTCCCCTGTCACTTTTCCTTTAATATCCGGAAGCAATGCAGCCGTAGAAATTCGTTTCTGTGCAGCCATTTCTTTCACACGGGCAGCAGCAATCAGCATATCTTTATTATGATCCAGCGCACGCTCTATCAGACTTCTCAATGTAGCATCCGTATAAATATCCCTCCAGTCCTGGTCACCGAAGCTGACCGAATCCTGTGATCTTTCCAAGCTGTCGGGTAAATGAAGATCAGGACGGACATAGCTTTTCCCTACCTTGCAGGAAGTCAGTACTCCGGCAAGTAACAGGATAGCAATATATAGTTTCTTTCGTTTCATTATTTCTTATGTTTTAAGATTTTCGACTTTGTTTTATACACCATCACAAAGAAGAACGGCACAAGAATGATACCAAATACGATGGCAAATATCATTCCGAAAAATACACCTGTACCGATTGCCTGCCGGCTTGCCGAACCCGGACCACTTGCCAATACCATCGGAAGCATACCGAGCACAAAGGCAAGAGAGGTCATCAGAATCGGACGGAAACGCAATTTGGCTGCGTATATGGCCGATTGCACCAAGTCTTCACCTTTATCTACCTGCACCTTTGCGAACTCTACAATCAAAATTGCATTCTTAGCGGCAAGTCCGACCAACATAACCAAGCCAATCTGGAAATAGACATCGTTTTCCAATCCGCAAACCCAGACTCCTAAATAAGCTCCCAAAGCAGCCACAGGTAAAGAAAGCAACACGGCAATAGGCACTGTCCAACTTTCGTATTGTGCGGCAAGGAAAAGAAAAACGAACAAGAATACCAGTGCCATCACCATACCTGTCTGACCTCCCGCCTGCTTCTCCTGATAGGAAAGGCCGCTCCATTCCAGACCGATATTATCGGGGAGATGATCTTTGGCAATCTGTTCCATGATCTCCATCGCCTGTCCGGAACTATATCCTTGCGCAGCTGCTCCACGAATAACGGCCGTAGTAAACATATTGAAACGTTTGATACTTCCCGGTCCTGTGGTATATGATGCATTTCCCAGAGAAGTCAATGGTACCATCGCTCCATTGGAGGCTTTTACGAAAAATAAATTAATATTGTCTTTATGTTCCCGGTAAGGAGCTTCCGCCTGAATATAAACCTTATATATACGGTTGAACATATTAAAATCGTTCACATACACCGAACCGGTATAAGCCTTCATGGTAGAAAACACATCAGCCAAAGGCACACCCAGCATCTTCACTTTGTCTCGATCCACATCAAAATAAAGTTGTGGGATTTCCGACTGCAAAGAAGATGACAAGCCCGCCAACTCTTTGCGTTTGGATGCGTAGTACATTAATGTATCTGTCGCGTCTACCAAATTATCAAAAGTGGCTTCTCCACGAGCTTCCAGCTGCATCTCAAAACCTCCCGAACTACCGAGCCCCGGAATAACCGGAGGGGTGGACAGATAGACTTTACATTCCGGATATTCCTCAAGATGTTTCTCTACCGTATGCATGATCTTCTCAATAGTGGTACTCTTCCGTTCCTCCCAAGGTTTCAGGATCACCGTCAGTTCAGCACGTCCCTGGTTACTTCCGACACGCGGACTACTTCCCGTTACATTCTGTATATACTCAATGTACGGGTTCTTTTCCAGATAAGCAATGGCACGCTCTGTCACGATACGGGTACGTTCCAGAGTAGCTCCTTCCGGCAGTTCTAATTCAATCTTGAAATATCCCTGATCTTCCACAGGTAAGAAACTGGTCGGAATAATACGATGAATCAACATGATAGCAATCAACACCATACCAAAAGCACTCAAAACTCGACGAGGATGCTTAATTGTACGAGTTACGGCAGCTACATACTTATTACTACCGATACCCAGCCATTCATTAATCTTCCGGAAAACGATATTCTTTTTCTTCCCGCTATCCGGTTTCAGAATCAGCGAACACATCACCGGACTCAATGTCAGAGCCACTACCGTAGAAATAAGTACGGACACTACAATTGTCACCGTAAACTGGCGATACAACTGTCCTGTAATCCCACTTAAAAAGCTAACCGGGACGAACACAGCCGCTAATACCAGTGAAGTGGCAATCAAAGCACTGGAAAGTCCGTTCATCGCTTTTTTCGTAGCTTCATAAGGACTTAGGTGCTCCGTTTCCATGATATGTTCTACACCTTCCACCACCACAATCGCATCATCCACCACAATACCGATGGCAAGGATCAATCCGAGCAATGTCAGGATATTCAGTGAGAAACCGAAAATCAACATGAATCCGAAAGTACCGATCAATGAAATAGGCACCGCCACTACCGGAATCAACGTTGCACGCCAGCTCTGCAAGGATAAATAAACCACCAAAACCACCAATACCAATGCTTCAAACAACGTCTTATATACTTCATGGATAGATTCGGAAATATAAGTCGTCATATCGAACGGAATCTCATAGCTCAATCCCTCAGGGAAGTTCTTGCTAATCTCATCCATCGCCTCTTTTACTCTCTCGGCCACTTCCATCGCATTGGCACCCGGTAACATATAAATACCAAGTACGGCAGCATTTTCACCGTTGATACCACTCTCTGTATTATACGAAGAAGCTTCCAGCGATACACGTGCCACATCTTTCAATCGAATGATAGAACCATTCGCATTGGCACGCACTACGATATCTTCAAATTGTCCTACAGTGGAAAGACGTCCCTGTGTCGTGATAGGAATCGTGATATCCAATCCCTGTACAGGCTGTTGTCCCAGCACACCCGCTGCCGATTCACGGTTCTGATCTTTCAATGCATTCTGCAAATCCTGTACGGTCAGTCCGAAGTTTGCCAGCTTATCCGGTTGCGCCCATATCTGCATGGCATAATAACGGCTACCAATATTGGATACACGTCCCACTCCGGGAATACGGCGAATCACATCGAGCACATTGATAGTAGCAAAGTTACTCAAGTAAATCTCATCGAACTTTGGGTCAGTAGAAGTCAAACAAAGCGTCATCAACTGACTGGGAGCCTGTTTCTCTACCGAAATACCATTCTGAATCACTTCCGCCGGCAAACGGGATTCTGCCAGTTTCACACGGTTCTGAATCTCAACAGCAGCCAAATCCGGATCAGCAGATACATCAAAAGTAACTGTTGCCGAAAAGCCTCCGGAGTTAGAACTATTTGATTCCATATAAAGCATCCCCGGAGTACCATTGATTTCCTGCTCAATCGGAGTAGCTACTGCCTGTGATACAGTAAGTGCACTCGCACCCGGATAGGAAGCACTAATCTTCACCACCGGAGGGGTAATCTGTGGGTATTGATCCACCGGAAGCATCGTCAGACCGATAATGCCGACAATCACAATCACGATGGAGATTACAGCCGAAAAGACCGGCCTATCTATAAAAAAAGTAACTTTCATCGTTTATTCTCCTTTCGCGTTATCCTTCGTTCCGGTAACATCTTCTTTCGCCCCGGCCACTTCATTTTTTGTCGTAGTTATACTATCCTGGGCCTCTGCATCCGGTTGGCTCACCCGTACTTTCATACCTGGAGTCAACTTATGGAATCCTTCCACAACAACCATTTCTCCTTCTGCCAATCCTCTTTCTACCACCACATTATTCCCGACTTCCGGTCCTAATTCGATAAAACGCTTCTCTACCGCATTATCTTTACGCATGGTATAAATATAAGCTCCTCCCTTCTCGATGGTAACGGCTTTCATCGGAACAACGAGTGCTCCTTCACGAACATCCAGCAACAATTTCACCTTTGTAAACTGTCCCGGTAATAATACCTGCTTCGGATTAGGCATTTCTGCACGTACAGAGAAAGTACCGGTTTGAGGATCCACCTGCGGTTCGGCAAAATCCACGTATCCTTTGAATGGATAGACTGTGTTATCCGCCAATGTAATGGTAATATTGGGCTGCCAGGAACGGGTAGAATCCTGCTGTCCCAAATTAATATTTCTTTCTTTACTCTTCAGATAATCGAGTGCTGTCATACTAAAATCAACCAACACCGTATCACTCTTCACAATAGTAGCAAGCAACGATTTCCCCCCGGGTCCCACTAACGTACCCAAGTCCACATTTCTTTCACTAATGTGTCCCGACAATGGCGAACGGACAATGGTATAGCCCAGCTCCAATTCAGCCTGTGCCAAATCCGCCTCACTCATGGCTACCGTTGCCTCGGCACTTTCATAAGCAGCTTCCGCATTATCCAAATCCAACTGGCTTGCAGCATTCTGCTCAAACAACGGACGGATACGTTTTAAATCACGCTCCGCCTTCAAAGCCTGCGCTTCGTCTTTTTTCAACTGCGCCCTAGCCTTATCAGCTTTGGCACGATACTGGTCCTGATTAATGACAAACAAAACCTGATTCTTATTGACATATGTACCTTCGGCAAAAAGCATATTTTCCAGATAGCCTTCCACCCGGGCACGGACTTCGACGAACTGTTGGGCACGAATACGCCCTACATACTCCCCGTATATCTCTACATCATCTTTCACTACCGGTTCTACAATGACTGTCGGCATTTCCGGTGCAGCCTTCTGAGGTCGGGTCAGTATCCAATACACACCCAACACAACTACCACACATATAATAGCAGCAATGGTTCTCTTTCTCCTCAGTTTCAACTCATGTTTCGAAAAGAATAATCTCATATCGAATCTTATTATTTAATTTAACTTATGTTTGTTCTATACTCTTATATGCAATTCATATACCAAAAATGCGTCGCAGACATTATTCGCTTACAATCAAAGCATTACAAAATCTTCTTCTTTTTGCAAAAGTGTGGAAATTCACTGTCTTGTGTAGAAATTATCCACATTTCCGACTTTTGGAACATTTTTTTTAATTCCCATTTCAACAACTAAACAAATTATGCTCTACATTTGTATTATATTAAACATCAACACTAGACCATGTCCTAATGAAAAAACAAATCTTTTCAACATTAGTTTTATCAATTGGCTTATTATTGCCTTTTTCTTTGCATTCTCAGGAACAAAGAAAAAAGGTAGGTGTCGTTCTAAGTGGCGGCGGTGCCAAAGGAATGGCACACATCAAAGCACTGAAAGTGATCGAAGAAGCCGGAATTCCTATCGACTATATAGCCGGTACCAGTATGGGAGCTATCGTAGGTGGTCTTTATGCCATCGGCTATACTCCGGAACAATTGGACAGTATGGTACGGAAGCAAGATTGGACATTCCTGTTGAGTGACCGTATCAAAAGAAGTGCCATGTCATTAACAGATCGTGAGCGATCTGAAAAATATACAGTCTCTATCCCTTTCACCAAAACTCCCAAAGATGCCGCTACCGGAGGAATCATGAAAGGACAGAATCTGGCTAATCTATTTTCAGACCTTACCGTGGGGTATCATGACTCCATCGACTTTAATAAACTACCCATTCCTTTTGCCTGTGTGGCTGCCAATGTTGTCAACGGAGAGCAAATCGTATTCCACGACGGAATACTCTCAACTGCCATGCGTGCCAGTATGGCTATCCCCGGTGTATTTACTCCGGTACGACAAGACAGCATGGTATTAGTGGACGGTGGTATTGTAAACAACTATCCGGCGGATGTAGTGAAAGCAATGGGAGCCGATATTATTATCGGGGTAGACGTACAGAATGCTCTTAAGAAAGCCGACAAGCTCAATAGTGTCCCCGACATTCTGGGACAAATTGTAGATATCACCTGTCAGTCTAACCATGAAAAGAATGTAGATCTCACAGATACTTATATCCGTGTCAATGTAGATGGATATTCATCCGCCAGTTTTACTCCGGCCGCTATTGATACGCTGATGAGAAGAGGCGAAGAAGCTGCAAAAGACCAATGGAGTTCGTTGCTTGCCTTAAAAAAGAAAATAGGAATAGCCGAAGACTACACTCCGAAACAACACGGTCCTTATTCTTCTCTTTCCAATGCACGCACCGTTTATGTGACAGACATCTCATTTTCAGGAGTAGAAGTGGATGACAAAAAATGGCTGATGAAGAAATGTAAACTGGAAGAAAACAGTGATATCTCCACTCAACAAATAGAACAGGCCCTGTATCAGTTACGTGGCAGTCAGTCCTACTCCAGTGCCAGTTATACGTTGAAAGAGACACCTGAAGGTTATCACCTAAACTTCCTGTTGCAGGAAAAATATGAAAGAAGAATCAACCTGGGTATCCGTTTCGATTCAGAAGAGATCGCATCTTTGTTGGTCAATGCAACAGCAGACCTCAAAACTCGTATTCCTTCCCGATTAGCTCTTACCGGTCGGTTGGGTAAACGATATGCTGCCCGCATAGACTATACGCTGGAACCAATGCAACAGCGTAATTTCAACTTCTCATATATGTTCCAATACAACGATATCAATATTTACGAGGAAGGCGACCGTGCCTATAATACAACTTACAAATATCATCTGGCCGAATTTGGCTTCTCTGATGTATGGTACAAGAATTTCCGTTTCGGACTCGGTCTTCGTTTTGAATATTACAAATACAAGGATTTCCTGTTTAAGAAACCTGAAATCTCCGATCTGAAAGTAGAATCGGAACATTTCCTAAGTTATTTTGCCCAAGTGCAATATAATACCTATGATAAAGGACATTTCCCTTCTAAAGGAAGTGACTTCAGAGCCGCCTATTCACTCTATACGGATAATATGGCACAATACAACGAACACGCTCCATTTTCAGCACTGAATGCTTCGTGGGCAAGCGTCATTCCTGTAACCCGCCGTTTCGCAGTCATTCCTTCCATTTACGGACGTATCCTGATCGGAAGGGATTTTCCTTATCCGCTACAAAATGCCATTGGCGGTGATATCCCCGGTTTCTATATTCCACAGCAATTACCTTTTGCCGGGGTTACCAATCTGGAATTAATGGACAATACCGTTATGATTGCCTCTATTAAATTCAGGCAACGTATGGGAGCCATTCATTATCTCACGTTGACAGGTAACTACGGACTAACGGATAGTAATTTCTTCGATATATTGAAAGGCAAACAATTATTCGGTATCAGTGCCGGTTACGGAATGGACAGTATCTTCGGACCATTGGAAATATCATTAGGATATTCCAATCAAACGGATAAAGGAAGCTGCTTTGTGAATTTAGGATATTATTTCTAATGTAATACAGTATTTCTGAAAAGCAAAAGAGGAGACCGCTTCACAGTGACCTCCTCCTTCTATACTCTCTATGAATATGCTTAAAAGGGTTTATTGAAAAAAAGAAGCATATTCAAAAGGGCTTTATTAAAAAATATTACATGTCGATTCAATGAATCGCATCAAAATCATATCAACGATTTTCGCAGACAGTTGATATGTATAGGGAAATATGCATCAAATTATATATTGATACGTAGGTCGAATAAATTACATACTACCACCTTTACCACCACTATGTGTCGGATTATAAGTTACCGTCTTATATTGCTGGTCAGCACCTGTATAGCGTTTTGCAGAAATAGATATCGTTTTTGTCTGCCCGTTATAGATGACTGTTGTAGTCAATGTAGTTGTACGAGTCTTAGCATAACAAGCATAATCCATCGTAGTATAACCATTCACATTTACCGTATTATATGTACGTTCGGTAGTAGTGATTCCGGATGTTGAACCCATCAACGAATACATACGGGTTTTGAGATAAGCTGCCATTGCATTTATTGTCGTTTGGTCACTGGTACCTAAGGCATTTTTTATAGCCGCAACCACTCCATCTACACCACCGACATAGTCCCAACCAGCTTTTTCAGAATATTTCAACACGATACCTGTCACAGCTTTCGCATTCTCGCTATTATCACGACTTGCCTGTCCGAGTACTTCGCTTTTCTGAATTTCCTCTTTGCTGATAGTGCTAGACACTTTGTTTTCTATTGCATAAGCGGAAAAGTGTTTCACCGGAGCTATATAATTACCATCTTCACTCAAAGTAACCTCTACATTTTGCCCTGATTCTTTCTCCACTTCCCATTGTCCTGATTGCGGATTCTGATAAGTCAGTTGCATACTGTTCTTCGGGAAAGTTATACCCGGAATAGGGTTAGGAATAGATATGTTAACAGCCTCTTTGAATTTTAATCCTGTCGGTTCAAAATGAGCTGCAGCCAAAGGAATGTTCTTATCTACAGCCTTGCCTTCTTCAGCAGGTTTAACTTCGGTAGTAACCTTTTCGGGAGCAGGAACAAACGTAGTGACACTGATATTGACTTTACCGTCTTTCACAATTCCTGCATTCTGCCCTTCTACTTCAATAGCTCCTGCCGGAATCTCTATGGCCACTTTCGCCAAGGGTACGTCTTCTACGACTTTATCCGGTTCAACCTTTCCTAAATCGTCTGAAGTTGCCGGAATATCCGTATTTGATGTACTTTTATCTTCCACAACAGTTGCTTCCTGTGCGTCCAATTTGACTTCTTCTTTCGGACTTTCCCCAGTTAGAGCTAAAGCCACTGTTATCACACTACGGTTCTCCGCATTGTCTGCTATTGTCACAGAAGTCTTTTGAGAGAGATAACCGGTATGAGAAACGGCAATTTCATAAGTACCTGTAGCACTTTCTGTAACAGAGAACTTACCATTGGAGTCCGTTGTACAATTTTTACTTCCTACTTTCACAGTCACCCCATTCATTCCTTCGCCTTTTGAAGTTACTGTACCCATAATGTAATATTCCACTACCGGTTTCGGACTTTCAATGACTTCCCCTTCTGCCGGTTTCGGATCGTCATCATCATCATGACACGCAACTGTCGCAAAAGACAACACCCCCAAGGCTATCGCCATGGCACCCACATAAAACCATTTTACACTTTTCATAATGTTTCAAATTTGTTAAAAATACTAGTTTAAATATCAATCATGATTCATTTCTCACTCGTTCTAATCAAATAATAACGGATATAATCCGGCTGCCAGAAACGTGAGTTCTCGACAGACTTAGGTTCTATACTATAACTTTCACCCAACGAACGGTGGGCATATTCATTTCCACTACGCATATCATATTGAAAAGCAAAATATTCGGGAAGCATCACCCGTAGCGCATGTCGCTTGCGTTTCTTTCCCGGTAACGGAATAGAAAAATTAAATCCCGCATTCGTTGCTCCATCTGTATACATACCATATATGCCTACAATATATTCACCGAAATAACGTGAAAGAGTTCCACGCACTCCATAATCTCCATAAATAAAACGAGCTCCTTCTACTTTCACCAAGGTGTTCACTTCCGGTACATAATATCCTACACTAAGCTGTCCATTAACTCTTCCCCACTTACTCATTTTCCATTCACTACCGTAGAAATGGGAAGAACCGGTAATTCCTCCGCCACCTTCTACTGTCCACCGCCCATTCGCAGAAAAATAGCCGATTCCTGCAGCAAGCCCCCGACGGTCATTAGAAAAACTACCGCCAGCAAGGTATCCTTTCCAATGGTTAGCCAAACGGAAATCCTGGCGTAAAGTCACGAATCCGAAGCGAACACAGTCCCATTTACCATCTTCATTACTCACAATGGGCAAAGAAACCTGCATCCGCAGCGAAGCTCCCTTCCATAATTGCATTTCTAAAGCAGGCTGCAATTCCAAAGCCGCTTTATACAACTTATAAGTTACATTATTGACTAACATCACACTGGGATATACCACCAGATCTACCTTACCGAAAGAACTTTCTTCCCGTTTTACACCTTTCAGCCGATGCACAGCAGTTTTGGTAGAAGTTGTCATCGCCATATTACGATACACTTCATCCAACGCATATTCACCGGACTGATATCTTTGAATCAATTCCGCAGGGATAGTTATACATAATTGCGGTAAAGCATTATCCAATATAAGCAACTGCAAAGTCGGTATTTCCGGTATGGCAACCAAATGGCTTATGGCAATACCTATTCCATTATAAATGCCTCTATAGGTAGAGGTCTCAAAAGCGACAGTTATCGTGTCCTTATTCTCCACAACCGAAATATTCTCCATTTTCAATTCTTTCAGGGCATCACTCACGCGGAGTAGCTGTGCCTGCAACAAAGAAATACCACAGAGAAAAACGGCTGCTATACTAACGATCCTTTTCATCTTTATTTTAATGTATTAATATACATTCATACCGCAGACCAGCGGAAACACATGTAAATTCACGAGTAAACACATTGACGGACAAATGCTTCCAAAAGCGCATGGCAGCACCCAGATTCCATCCACGCGTATCATATTCAGCCATCAACTTTAACTCCTTGCAAAAAGAAGGCGTGTAGCGGACACCTCCGAAAGGCCCCTTATTATATACCCGGCAATCGCCCTGATGAATATACCAACCTGCCGTCACAGCCAATTGATCCCCCGAACGGAATCCGATAGTCTTTGTTAATACACCATAATAAGCTCCCCAATATGGCGTCTTCTTTTCCGTCAAGAGATCGTCTCCACCAACCACAACAGCCGGAAAATAACGACTTTCCTTTATCGGACGAATACGAATCGTATTAGAACGGTCTTGATTATGATAACCGGTTCTACCCGTAGCTGTTGTCATTTTGAGCAATGTCATCCGATAAGTGAATTCGATAAAAGAAAAAAGAGTCATATCTACAAAATAGTTCATGGTAGGGAAACTGAAAACCGAAGGAGTAAGCTGTTCGGGTAAGAAATTGGCTCCACCCATAAATGTACCAGTCTCTTGCATTTCAGCAGTAGGTATCATCAACTGCCCCGTTGTTCCTATGGAATATTGAGCATGAACCAAACTGGTGGTCATCGAAATGAGAATCAAAAATAGAATACTACCTTTCAATGAAATAAATGACTTATTCCTAAAAGTTGCTTTAGTTTGCTTCATCTTTATTTGTATGTTATACTTTTAAATAGAGATACCCTCAAGCCATTGATTAATCTACTATTTTTACCTTATATAATTCCGTTACTTCTTAGGTAACAGTAAACACACAATCGAGAACAACTAGAATGAAAGCAGAGAAAAACATCGACAATTACAGTAATAGAAGGGTTTTGGCCTTTAGCGAAGGGGGGGAATTCTCTTTTTAACAGGACATATAAATCATAGGGCATGAAGATAAGATTATTTCATGTTCGGATTTTTTCTTGCTATATATATCAGATAAAACGAAAAAAAATGAGATTATATTTGTTTGCTATCTATATTTTTGTTTATCTTTGCGTCGTATTAGAATCCGTTACCTAAGAAGTAACAGACATAATTAAATATTGATTATTAGAGTTTTGTCTATGTATCACCTGCTAACATTACAATTTCTAACGTAAGATAAATTCCTTCTATTAACTTCTGTACGTTCTCTTAATCCAAAGCCTTTCAGATATATTTGTGTGGTTTTAATAGATTTGTGCCCCAACGATTCACTAATCATCTCAATCGGAACTCCGCGATATTTAGCGGTAGTAGCCCACGAATGTCGGAAAGTATATGAAGTGACGGGGGAATTCAAATGTAGTGCCCTAGCCAAATCCTTCAAACAATTATTAAAGTTCCGAAGAGCAGATTGATATTCCCTATATGCTCTTTCATCTTTCCGTTTCTTATCGCCATGTAAAATATTGAATAAATAGTCGGGACAATCAGGAACAGCAGGTTTATTGCTTCGAAGCTGATCAATCATCTCCTTTGCACTATCCAAAATTTCCAGGCTCATAGGCGTTTTAGTCTTGATACGGTTATATTGAAGCACATTTTGGTCCAAAGCTGATTTCTCTAAATGCGCCAAATCCGCGAATGACATCCCACAAAACTGAAACATCAGAGCAGCAATCGTCTGTGTACGGCGCAAGCGTTCAGACTTCGGATCTTCATACAGAAGTTTATGCAATTCGAGCACAGGCAATGCTTTCTTTTGCCGGATATCTACACCTGTATAGACGTCATGAAACAACCGGGGCACATAAGGAGCTCTTCCCGCTTCCACTCCCCTATTGTAGATGCTACGCAGCATACGCATATAGGTAGAAACCGTATTGAGCTTCAATCCTGACTCATAAAGATACTGCCCATAGCAACGTAAGCATTCCCGCGTGACTTGTCTGAACGATATGTTCGTTGTTCCACAAAACTTACTAAAAGAAAAAAGGGCATTCTTGTAAACATGAGCGGTAGAATATCTCCCTTCTTTTCGCAAACGCTCAATGTACGCTCCGGCACATTGGTTAAATCCATTCTTATTCATTTTTTGCATCATTAGTTATTTTAGATTATACAATAATAAGAGAAAGAACAAAAATAACCTACTTTATGATTGCAACTATTATAAAAAAAGAAAAGTAAAAGAAAACCTTCACTTTTTCATTGTATCTTCCTATTCATGGAAGATAGCGGGTGAAGAGTTCCCCCTTCACCCCAACTTCACCTTTTTCACACCGCGTAAGCGTCTCCGCGATTCTATATTGCCTTCCTTTTTTATCCCTTCTATCTTTGTGCGATATAAAGATGACGTATTATGTATTTAGAAGAAAATCGATTTAGAAGAACTTGGGAACGTTTCCTAGAAGTATTGAAATCAGACTACAATTGTTCTTTATCCGCTGTTTGCCGCGAGCAGCATACTACTTTTGGAGGTATGACTTCCTGGATGTCCAGACGGGGCTATAGCGTTAAACAAGCTAAGGCAGATGTCGTTCGTGATTATTATGGTGGCGTTGCGCCCTCCCCGCTGCCAACTATCTCTCCTGCGTTCACTCAAATAACACCCGCCATGTTGTCGGAAGAAGAGTTTAGTCTTGCCGGGATCACAATCACCTTTAACAGTGGAACCACCATTTCGGTCAAACGGGCCACACCCAGTGGTGTTATTAAAATGTTGCGCGATTACGAAAGAAAGGAGGGAGATCCATGTATTCTCTAACATCAGCCAATCGCTACTATCTGTACCAGGGCTTTGTTCGTATGAACCTTGGCATTGACGGTTTATTCAAAATTATACGATCGGAAATGAAGGACTTGTCTCCCGTTTCCGGAGATATCTTTTTATTCTTTGGTAAAAACCGACAAAGTGTAAAAATACTGCGTTGGGATGGCGATGGCTTTCTTCTGTACTACAAGCGCCTCGAAGGTGGAAGTTTTGAGTTACCGACATTTAACCCCAATACAGGTAATTACGAGATTTCTTATCAGGTTTTGTCTTTTATCTTAAATGGAGTGTCATTAAAGTCTGTACGGTTGAGAAAACGTTTTAGGATCTAATACAACATTTTGATTATTAGTTATTTGTACTAAAGATATCATCCGGTTTATTTGGTTAATTTGTTGATTTTTTATATCTTTATGCCATGAAAAAGGATGAGATCATAGAGTTATTGAAGGAACAAATCAAGGGATTACGAGATGACAACAACAGACTCTTGGACCAAATAGATGCTTTGATAAAGGAGGTTTCTTCCCTTAAAGAGGCACTCCTTCAAAAAGGCGAATCTCTTAGCAAGCAACAGCGCCTTACTAAGGGACTCGCCAAACTTGTATCCAACACATCCGAACAGCAACAGGCTCCCCAATCTGCCATATCCGAAGAAGAGCGGCAGAAGATAGAAGCGGAAAAAGCAGATAAGCGTAAAGCAAGAAAGAACAATGGGGCCAAACGTGACATGCATTATGAGATGGAGGAAGAAGAACATGTCGTTTATCCCGATGATCCCGATTTTGACATCAATAAGGCCCGGTTGTTTACCACTGTTCCCAGAATATGCGTCCGCTATGAATGTGTACCCATGCGCTTCATCAAGCATGTCTACAAGATACACACCTATACGCAAGAAGGTCGCCTGTTTGAGGGAAAAACACCGGCTTCGGCCTTCTTGAATTCCAGCTATGACGGTTCATTTATTGCCGGATTGATGGAATTACGTTATATACAATCGCTACCTGTTGAAAGAATCATCAACTACTTCGAGGGGCATGGCTTTACGCTGAAGAAACCTACGGCTCATAAGTTGATAGAAAAAGCCTCAAGCCTCTTCGAAAATCTTTATAAGTGCATCCGGCAGACAGCTTTGAGTGATCCTTATAAGGCAGCCGATGAAACCTATTACAAAATACTCGTCCCGGAAAAGAACAGCAAGGGAAAAGGAGTCAGGAAGGGATACCTTTGGGTGGTTGTCGGCATAAACACCAGGATGATATACCTGCTCTATGATGACGGCTCCCGGTCTGAAAGAGTTATTCTTAACGAATTAGGCAGTTGCAAAGGTATCATACAAAGCGATGGTTACTCACCTTACCGGAAGCTCGAAAGCGATGCTTATCCCAATATCACACGCATCCCGTGCTTGCAACATATAAAACGGAAATTTATAGATTGCGGTGAGAAGGACCCGGATGCAAAAAGAATCGTGGAGCTGATAAACGCACTTTATCAAAACGAGCATAAGCATAAAGTTGGGGTTGAGGGATGGACGGTAGAACAGAATCTTATGCATCGAAAAAAGTATGCGCCGGACATACTCGGAGAAATAAAAGATGTGCTTGATGAAATAGAAGAACGGGGGGATTTATTACCTAAGAGCGAACTGCAGGAAGCCATTACCTATCTTCGCAATGAGTGGAATGCAGTGGTGGACATCTTTAATTATGGTGACACTTATCTGGACAACAATATGGTTGAACGGATGAACCGGTACATATCCTTATCAAGAAAAAACTCATTGTTCTTCGGCAGCCATAAGGGGGCCGAACGAGGCGCCATACTCTATACGATAGCACTCACTTGTAGGATGCATAAAGTGAATTTATTTGAGTATCTCACGGATGTGATAAACAGAACAGCCGAATGGCAACCGAACACACCAATTGAAAAATACAGGGAACTGCTTCCTGACAGATGGGAAAAGGCTAATGACTAAAAAGGGATCATTAGCCTTTTTATTTTAATACACTATATAGAATCGCGGAGACGCTTACAATCAAATCAAATGGCTGCTTCCTGATTCAACCATTGAGCAAGATTAGTAAAGCTATTTCGTAATTAGTTTCAACCCTATTTGAAACTAAAAGTTTCACGCCGAGAAACAAAGTGTTTCAAGCATTGAAACGAAGTGTTTCACACCGAGAAACGAATCGTTTCAAGCTGTGAAACTATTTTTGAAACTAATCGCCACAGGTGAAGAGGTGGTGAAGTTGTTACCCTTCACCCGCAAACTCCTTATTCATCGAAGAGACAGAGAAAAGGTGAAAGAAGACATAGAAAGATTGAAAATAAATATCCGATGAGAAAATCCATTCTATTCTGTAACAATTAAAAACCGCACCGATTAATTACTAATCCGTTAATCACTATTTAATTCCTTTGTGCACCATTATGAACTTTCCAACTAAATTTCAAAAGAGCAACTACACCCAAACTTCATATTAAGGAGAGCTATTTTGATTTAGTTTTTTAAGAATGCTCCTTACCAATTAGTTTTCCCGTTCAATAATATATTTGTTTTAATCTCTTGATATAGTTGACTGATTCGTATCTTGTATAACCGAATTATCAAATTTATGCTTTTTCTTTCCAAAAATGAAACGATAATTGACCGATAAGCTAATCACATGATCGCTAACGCGAGGTATTCGACTTTCATATCTTCTTTCATAGCCAATTTGCTGAAGGTGTCCTTTAGAGACTGCCTTGTACGGTGTTCGCATATATAAATCAATATTCCAGTTGTTGATACTGTAACCAGCTCCAAATCCCAGCATTCCGGGAAAATGAGTCATAAGACCGGAAGTGATTTTCATATACTTTGATGGTGCCATATAGTTTACATCAAAGCTCCAACCATTATGCATATAAAAAAGAGAACAGCAAAAGAAAAAACGATCAAAAGAAAAATTTTTCCACAATGTCACATCCATGCGGTCATAAATCAGCACTGGTCTTAAACTAAATATCTGTGGAATAATATCATATTGCAAAGCCAATTCATAGTGCTGACTCAAACTTTTGCCTCCATTCAAATTTTGATATATAAACATTTTCCGTTCGTCATCATAACGATATAGTTCATAGATCTGCGGATTACTTATGTGCAAACTAGCTGAATAAAGCAATGTCAACTTAGAATTCATAGTCCAATCATAATTTAATCCTGCATTATATTGCAAATAGTCTTTTAATTCAGGATTTCCTACAAACATCTCGTATTCATTTTTTTTATATTCGTAACCGGTACGATTTGAAAGACCTATTTCTGTACTACGGACAGTTCCGGTCAACTTCAACGAATGTCCCTTATGAAGATAGGAGAGTTTCAATGAAGGTATGAAAAAAGAACTGAACACATGATTTCCATTCGTCGTAGTATATGATAAATGTTCGGCAATGCTAGCTTGTAGATTAAATTTCTTCTTAATGCGATAATTATATGTAGCATAAAAACTGGTATTACCTTTATTTAAAAAGATCTCTGAATTTTGCCCCTCTTTTGTATTTAAGTTGTTAGTATGCGTAAAATTCTGATTTAGAGTCAAACTGACAGATGATTTATTTTTGAAACTTTTACTATAGTTACAATTAAGCCTTCCATACCAACTATCTTCGGCAGTAGCATTGGCATAAGAAGACGTTATGACTTCATCCGTACGCTGCTCATACCATCGATTGTAATCGTTGTTTCCATAACTTCCATACAACTCCAATCGAAGTATCTGCCTTTTGGGAAGAGTACGATTATAGCGTAATTGTAAAGCCGGATTCAACCTAACAGTATGTTTGTATTCTTGTTTCACGAGAACAGCGGATGTATTATTATACCGTTGCCGATTCCAGTCGTCATTTTCGGACATACTCCTATTCATTCGTAAAGAAGAATAAAATGTTTGCAGCTTATCTTTATAGATATAGTTCAGATAGGTTTTCAAATTGTTATTGTTATCCAATGAGGGTAGCTCATCATCTGTCCGTACAATGGTTTCGTCAGGAAAATGATAAATGGTTTCGGTATATCCCTCATCATGATTTCTAAAATGAGTATAACTGTCCGATACTGACACAGCCCATTCAGATTTTCCTTCAAAATACTGGGCAGTTCCTCGTCCAGTACCTGTTGGTTTGTTCAATTGATGCCTTGCGTTTAAAGCGATTGTTCCTAAGTAATCCCGTTCTTTAAGTATATAATCTAATATAGTAGAAGCTTCCGGGTAATCGGGACGACCTTGAGAATAAAAATCTACACGTTTAATATCTTTGGGGTTTAGATTCTGCACTTCTTCCCGTGTTGCCTCACGTCCGTCAATACACAATAATACGCTTTCTCTATGATAAGTGATAGTTGCACTTCGAGGATCAGCTTCCAGCCCCGGAATCATTAACGCACGCAAAGCACTGTATCCATCATAAGAATGTCGTAACTGCTCACGAGTAGGGAATACCATTATTTTGTCTTCGGTATTTATCCGGTTTTGAGCTAGCACAGTTACTTCCTGTATCTGTACCACTTTCTTATCCATCGTTATTTCTCCTAAACGAATCTGGGTCTCTTTGGTCGGATTCAAGACTAAAGTGGTTTCCTTATAACCTAAATAACTAATTAACAACTTGTATTTTTGCTCCGTACGTGGAAGTTTGAGTTCAAATTCTCCTTTACTATTTGTAACTCCTCCTATCACTAAAAGCGTATCATTACTATAGCAGCGTATAGTTGCCGCTACTAAGTCTCGTTTATTTTCATCTATTAAATGTCCTTGTATTTTCAGTTCTTGTCCAAAGAGTGAAGTTCCCCAAAATAACAAAGCAAATAGTAATATAGCGTATTTCATAAAATTATTTATATTTCAATTTTACATATTCATTTTGCCGATGAATTAATACCATAGCTGCTTAGCATCTTTATATAAGAAAATTCGTTCATCCGTCCCCCTAGTAAGATTTCTCAATAATAGTAAAGCATTTTGTGGTACATGGTGAAAGGTTAGACTAAAATCGTCAGCTATTTGTTTGCCCAACGACACCCAATCCATATCCCAATAAAAAAGCTCGTAAGTATCTCCAATACGAACATTATTGTCATCATTACGTGTCATATAGCCTATTCTTCCAACAGATTCCGGTTTGCCCAAATCCAATCCTACCCAACCATCTCTTAAAGTTTTAGATGCGAAAAATGTCAACGGATCTAAATCAAAAGCAGCAAAACGGCTATAATGAGGATTTTTGCTTCGTTCTTCAGAACCTATAATGGTTCCTGTCAGTTTTTTATTGTCTTTATCCAAGAACATCAATTCTGCAATATTACAGCGGTAGGGCTTTGGACAGATATAACGCCAATAACGATACTTTGTAGTATCGCTCACATTTATACTACCCGATACGCTATACTCTTTGAATGTATGTACTGTGACAGCATCACTGAAATCCTCCTTGTGTGCTGCTTGAAACATGCTGTATTTTAAACGGAGTGCTGTGGTGAACGCTTTGCGCGTTAAAGGATATTTCCGTTTTAGACTAATACTTCTTTTCGATGTGTTATCGGGATTCAAGAACTCCAGTTCACCTTTTTCATTCAACAAAGCAGGATAATTGAATGGACGAACCCTTCCATTTATATAATATACCGGCAGATAGACAGCTCCCTTCTCTATTTTATCAAAGACGATCTGCTTACTATCTTTTATTTCCGAAAAACAAATAGGAACCCATTTCGCATTGTCAAATACTGCCAGATATGCATATTTTTCTTTGCGTTCTCTTTTCCCGGAAAGTACAGGAAAAACAGGATCAATGGTCGTTGCATATTCATCCGTAACGTCTTTTATAAACACATTGCGCAACGTTGACGGGACACTACCAGCTTCTTTATTCAGCCGGACTAAGGCCGAATTGGGAGAATATGTTCTTCGATATACTTTTCCCTTACACTCCCCCGGTCGTAAGGCAGCTAAAAAAGGTTCATGTCCTCCTTCACATACCATTCGGCGATCGTGATCTATCAAAATACTAAGCCACGAATGTGCATGTGCTTTTGTAGGCCACTGCAAAACGAAATCATACGAAACCGCAAACCCCTTACTGCGCATGATAGCTAAAGCTGTGTTTGTCCTTGTCTCACAAGAATTGGAAGGAATATTGCACCAAAACGGAACCTTATATAACGCATGCCACTTCAGAGGCTTTTTCAAATCGACAATAACGGTATCACGTAGTTTAATATTAATAGCTTCTGCCGCATGATAGGGTGTTTTATTCCAAATGTCATTATAAGAAAAATCGCCTAATGTGTCATTAGCTATCGGTTTCAACACATTGCGCCAATCATCAAAAGCCTGAAACTCTACGCACTTATAAGGAAGCATATATTCACAAAATTCATCGAATGTAATGCCTCTTGCCCAACGACCTTGTTGCCAATCGTCAAAAGCCGCGTCTATACTCTGTATCAGATAGTCGGCTTTTATGACAGAGTAATCTTCCTTAAACTCAAAATCATCTGATGGAAACTCTAACAACAAGTTATTTAATTCATTCACCTGTTCATCAATCTTTCTGTCGGAGAAGATAATCTTTTCAGCTTCGACATAATATTCTTCAATATCTTTCCCTATATACGACTGGTGTCCGGGCATATTCATTATCAAAAATTTGGCAGCTCTAAGTTTCAAACTGTCAGCTTCGTTTTCTTTATAATGCTCCAACACTTTTTCGAGTTCCAGACGATTATTGCCCGCCAGTGTCAGCACCTTTTCCAACTGTTTTTCTTCAGAGCTTTGACAACTGAAAAGCAAAACAAGAAAAAGAAAGATGAATGTAGCTTTCATTTTGTTTTATTGTTAGTTTATAATTAAATATTCTTTTTACGCAAATAGTTTCTAGCCTCTTCTTGTATGATAGTAACAGTGTAAGATGGTATCTTTATTCGTTTATTTATTATTTCTAAAGCTATCCGTTCGGCAAGTATGCAGTTATCAGATTTTACATAGACCCTCAAAAGTCCTTGTAATGGAAGAAAACGGCTAGGACACATACATTGTGCCAGCTTATATCGTCTTTCAGCTTCTTCCCAACATTCCATTTGATAGTAATTATCCGCCAATTGCATTTGCAGGTCATACGTATTGATATAAGATTCGCAATGCAAGAATATGTTGACGCTTTGTTTGTACAATTCCACATTTTTCAATTCTGATGCATAATTGTACAAGAAATAGGGATTGCCATTCCACTCATCATATAGCTTGGTAAATACAGATAATTCATTATCCAGCAAACCATTGTTCTTTTCTGCAACCAACGAAATTCGTTTCCATGTACGCTCGAAAATGATATTCTTAATCAAAAAGAAACAGAGTATAAAAAGAATAATCAATAAAAATGGCTTGTTGAAACGTATTGTTCGTAGAGCAACCTCCCGTTGATTAAGTGAAGCGAGGCAGTAGATAATCATGAACCAAACAAAAGCATATTTGAATGGATAAGAAAAACAGGAAAATATAGCAATAGAAACAAGCGTCAGTATGGCTGGAGTGTCAAATGCCACATTACTTCGAAAAACAGCAATCAACGACAATAAGAATAAAGCGATTCCTATGAGTCCTTGTTCAATCAGCAGCAACAGATACTCATTAAATGGATGATTCGTGTTTCCTGCCAATATTCTATCGCTTTCATCAGCATGGGAGGAAGACAAATATTTGGCTTGTTCCGGCATGTAATCCGCCTTAAAAGAACCAAGTCCGTTTCCCTGAATTATATGTTCCTTACACAATCCGGCAGATACTTTCCAAATCAGAACACGACCGGAAGCGGAAGCTGGTTTTAGATAAATCAGACCAATGAATAAACTTATTAGAAACAAAGCGCCTCCGCTGATAAGAAAGATGCGCCTTTTATGAATTAACTTCCGATAACGGAGAGCATAAAAAAGAAGTGTTACTACACATAAAGTAAATACACCTGTTCTCGAACCGGATAAGATAACGACTATAATGAGGAGAAGGCACGCCATAACCTTGAACGTTCTTCTTTTTCCGTTAGAAGAATGACACAAAAGAAAAGGATAACAGAGAACGATGCTCGCAGCAAATCCGGCGGGATTATCAAAAGAACCGGTAACTGGAAAATAAGATTGAGTTTCTATACACCCTACATATTGCAGCAAGCCATACAAGGCCGACAAAACTCCAACGACAGCTAAAATGCTATTAAATGTTTCTGTAGGATTTTTTCTATTACGCATCAACACAAAAAGAATCCATCCAGATACAATGTATACACTGTGTATATATTGTGATGTAAAGAGACTGCAAACGAAAACATATCCCATAAAAACAGTAAAAGACAGAAATAGAAAATCAACAGACAGTCTAATTTTTCGCTTCCAGTTCCCTATGCAAATACCTCCCCATAATATGATGCCGACAACGAAACTTATATTTTTAGGCATAAAATACCTATCCATAAACCAATCAGCCGATAAGTATAAGGTGGTGATAAGTAAAAAAGAAAACGTAAAAACATTATCACTGAATAATTGCCTTAACTTGCAGAATATAAAAGAGGGAGTCTGTATTTGCATTGATAATAATTAATTCTTCTTTCGCTCCTAATCCTTTTCCTTTCGGATTGAAAGAGAAATGAAGCGAGCACGATTCGTCAGGATTTAATTCATACTTCTCCACCGATGCTTGTGTACATCCACATCCAGTTTCGATCTCTCCTATTTCCAACCTGGCATTGCCTACATTGGTGATTGTAATGCTATCACGACAAATTATATCAGAACTAATTATTCCGAAATCGTGTGTATAGGAAGACAGGGACATCTCTGCCTTCCTTTTTTGATTGCAAGAAACGCAAATCAGCAGAATAACAATAAGACCAAGGATTTTACTCATTTTTTATAGTTGTTGATGATGAACTACTCGGAATAGTCTCGATGAAACGGGGTGGATCACCGATCAAACTATCTAATATCATTCGGCTCTTCTTTTTAAATTCTCGTTCTTTCATAATATAATCCCACCATGATAAAAAAGCATCTCGATCCGCTTGGGGCATTAAATCGATAATGCGTAAATATTGAGAGAGTTCAGGCTCCCCAATCGGGTATTTTGTCCTTAAATCACGAGCCAACATGACTCGGATGACATTCGGATATTTTGCATATTTTTCAAGAAAAGTAAACCGACCTTCTGAACGCTGTTCAGTTTCTGATATATCCAATAGCTTACAATTCTCTATATTAATACTATCTTTCGCCATTTTTCTACGTTCTCTATTCCAATATACAGCATTCCATTGAGCTTCTCGCTCAAGAATATAAGTATTATAATCTTCATTGATGGAAGTGCCCGATACATTAGCGTTATCGTTCCAATCGACCATACGAATATAGATATTACCCGGTTCCACAAAAAGATTAATATCAGTCCCTTTATGGAACGGTGGTCCATCATAGGATATTTGTGCAAAAAAAGGCTTTCGTGTGACAGTTCCTTCGTAAAAAAATTCCTTGCCAATCACCTTTATTTTTATGCTGTTGTCGTATGCTTGTTTTTGGCGTTCTCTTTCTTCAAGAAGATACGATTTATCTATTAATAACACATATTTACCATCTAGAGAATTATCAGGGAATTCACCCCGAATCGTAAATTTTTCCTGTCCCAAAAGTAATTGAGCAAAGAATGCGAATACAAAAAGGGAAAAGATTTTTTCTTTCATAATTGTATGTTGTTTGGAATCTTAAATAAGTGGAATCTTGATTTTTATCACGTTGTTTTTTTACAACAGTCTTTTACGCAACCCTCCCTATCTTTATCAACTTTCTTTACACATTCATCTCTACTGTTTCTAGCTCGTTCTTTCAAATATTCCAACCTTTCCGGATACATAAGTTTTTCCCAATCTGACATACTATTTTCAGCATCTTGAATTTCTGCATAATATGTATGTTGGCATTCCATATCTTCGTTTGTAGCATCCGCATTACAATCATCAATACAACGTTGTTCAGAATCGGTATCTCGTGTACTAATAGTAATTTGATTCATTTGACGTTTTTGCCGAGCTCTTGTTAATTCCAATCGGGTAAAATTTGTACCTTTGTAAACCTTCCAAACCAAAGAATCAATTCGATCGTAACTTGCTTCTTCGTCATATCCGAGTAAGATATTTAATTGAATCTGCGCTTCAACACGAGTATCCGATTTGGATAACTTTTTTCTAAGCTGTTGATACTGTTTTTTTTCTTCTTTAGAAAATTTATCAATTGCGTTTTTTCTTCTTCTCAAATTCTTTTTAATCTCTTTTTCTAAATTCTTATACGCCTCCGAGGCTACAAAAAGGTCGGCTTCAGTCAAATTATTTTCTTGAATAACATTATCATAACCGCTATCAGTCTGACAACTATGAAGTGACATAACTATAACAACAGTCCATGTAGTCAAAGCTAAAATGAGTCTTTTTGTTTTCATGATTTGATTTTTAATTATTATTTATTTGTCTTTCAATAAAACGAGGAGCATTGCGATTAAGACTATCGGTCAACGCTCTTCTCTTTGCCCAATACTCCTCTCTCTTCATTGTATACTCTCGCCACTCTATCAAAATATCTCGATCCGCTTTGGGCATTAAGTCAAGAATACGTAAATATTTAGCATCCACCAATCTTTTATTTAATTCCTTAACTTCCAAATAGCGAGATAACATTACTCGAATAACATCCGGATATTTGGCATATTTCTCAAAGAAAGCCAATTCACCTTTTTCAAAATCCTCAAATGCTGAACCAAAAGAATAAGCCCCTTCAGCTTCCGAAGTCTGCCCCTTTAAACAGATAGTTCTAAAAATTCTATTTACCAGATTTTTCCGTTCAATGACACAAGTGTTATAGTCTTTATTGATAGGAGTACCCGATACATTTCCTTCCTCATACCAATCGGTTATATGGATATGGATATTCCCAGGTTCTATTACAAAAGAAGTCGCACTTGTCTGACCACTGAATGTTGGTCTATCATAATATATTTGCGTCAAAAAAGGTTTTCGTGTAGTTACCCCTTTATAATAGAATTTTTTATCAGTTACCAATATCTTTACTTCATCGTCAGATGCTTTCCATTTACGTTTGTACTCATCAGAAAGAAAAGATTTATCTGTCAGTATTATATATTTTCCATCCAGCGAATTATCTGGGAATTCACCTTGAATCGTATATTTCTCTTGTCCATAAAACAACTGAACAAAAAACACTAATACAATAAGAAATAGATTCCTCTTCATAATTTTGGATATTAAAATTATCTATTTTTTTCATCTGTACCTTTACAATCTTTTATACATTCTTCCCTCTCTTTATCAGCATCATCCAGACAATTTTTTCGTTCTGTTCCGAGTTTTTCTTTTTCAGAACGAATATATTCAGGATCATAGTATTCCGCCATGCTTTCAAGTTCGCTAATATCTCTATTATAATTATCAAAGCATATACCAGAACTCTGTGTAGCATGGTCAGTACACCCTTTTTTGCATGTCTCTAAATCTTCGGTATCAGTTGTTCGTGTATTAACAACAGCTCGTTTCATTTGCCGTTTTTGTAATGCTTTCATTAGCTCTAATTGTGTAAATTTAGTGCCTCCATAAACCTTTCTAGCCAAAGATGAGATTCGATCATAATCCGCTTCTTCATCATAGCCAAGCAAGAGATTCAGTTGAACATTTGCTTCAGCGCGAGTCTTAGGATTGAGCCACTCTATTTTGAGTTGATGATATCGCTCCTTTTCTTCTCTCGACAATCTAGATATTGCATTTCGCTTTCTTCTCATATTCTTTCTGATTTCCTTTTCCAAATTCTGATAAGCTTCCGAAGCGATAAAGAGATCAACAGCAGTCAAATTTTGTTCTTTAGGAGAATTATAATTGTCATCGTCATTCGATTGACAACTAAGTACAGACATACCTATTAAAAAGGCTAACAAAGCCATAGTAAAGAAAACTTTGCATTTTCTCATAAAATTATTTTTTTAAGTTAATAACTTGGGGAACACTTACATACAATTGCTAACCTCATAATCCCAAAAACATCACACAAATAACAATAAAACCAGAATTCTACTCATTTTTTATTGTAGTTGATTATGAATTACTCGGAATAGTCTCGATAAAACGAGGGGCATTGTTACGTATACTGTCCAACAACGGTTTGGTCTTTTTTTCATATTCTTCTCTTTTAATAGTATAGTCCAGCCAAGCCAAAAGAATGTCTCGATCTGCTTTAGGCATTCGGTCGAGAATCTGTAGATATTTTGGGAAATCAGGATCCTTTGACGCTCTTCGTCCGTTCAACAAAAAAGATAAGTGGAATCGTACAACATCTGGGTATTGGGCATATTTTTCTAAGAAGAGCAATTCCTTTTTCAGATTTCTCTTTGTGGCAATCATATAAGTATTGTAATCTTCATTAATAGGAGTACCTGACACAACACCCTCATCTGCCCAATTAGCAATACGGATATGGATATTACCAGGCTCAACTATAAAATGCAGGCCCAAATCCAACATTTTTCTTCCTGTCTTTGCACTACTAAGATATACTAAGAATGGCTTTTGTGAAAGACTACCTTCATAATGGAATTTCCCGTCAACCACCAATATACTGTCAATAAATGAGTGTTTAATTCGTTCTTTCTCTTGACTAAGAGCAGAACTATTGATTAAACGCAAATAACTATTATCCAACGAATGATCAGGTAATTCTCCCTGAATAGTATATTTTTCTTGTCCGTAAAATAGCTGGGCTATAGATACGAGAATAAAAATCAATATAACTTCTCTCATAATATTAAAAAAATAATTACTATAAAAAACGAATCTTCATCCCTTCTCTTTACATATTTAATTCTCCCAAGAAACTGACACTTTGATTGTGTTGCATAGTGACACTGATGTTCGCACTTCCATTAGAATACACCTCAATTTTAAAATTGAAATAATCTACTGCTGTACGTGTTGAAAACTTGATATGGGCATTCCCTTTTTTATCTATATTCACAGCATATTTTTTAATAGGAGCCTGAAAAATAAGTTGATTTCCTCTATCACTATAAGGTATATCGGATGCCTCAAGATAAAGAAGGTTAGAAAATACTGAATCATTTTTAATTTCTATCAAATCTAAGTAATCCAATTGTATAGGATCTCTATATGGAGGTATGTAAGTGTCCACATATATCTTATAGTTCTTTGATCTGATAATATTGCTAACAGCTTCCGCCCTTTGCTCCCTCTTACTTTGGGCAGAAAGAGTGGGAACTCCCACTAACACTACCCAAAGTAATATAAAGATTTTCCTTTTTTGTTTTCATATCAATTACAATTTAAAATACAAATTTCAACCGTATACAAATACGTATACACCAATGTATACACATTTAAATATGTTTTTTAAGACCAAGGATTTTACTCATTCGGCTCTTCTCTTTTCATATTTAATTCTCCCCAAAAACTTACACTTTGATGGTGTTGCATAAAAACATTGACAATCGCCCTTCCATCAACATACACAATAATCTTAAAGTTGAATTTGTCTACTTTTGTCCGTGCTGAAAATTTAATATGGACATTCCCTTTCCTATCTATATCCATAGTATATTTTTTGAGGGGTACCTGAAAACGAAGTTCATTTCCTCTGCCGCTATAAGGTATATCAGATTCCTCAATAAAGAAAAGATCGGAAAAGACCGAATCATTTTTAATTGCTATCGAGCTTTCGGGATAATCTAATTCTATGTACTCCCTATACGGAGGTATATAAGTATCCACACTGATCTTATAGTCTCTTGATGTAATGATCTTGTTGACAACTTCTGAGTTATATTCTTTCTTATTTTGAGCAGAAAGAGTAGAAGCCCCTACCAACATTACCAAAAACCATATAAAAATCTGTTCATTTGTTCTCATAATAATTACAAATTAGAATATAGATATTATTTCACTTTTTAATGATATGCTAAGATAGTGCACTTACCCTTACTTTGCTCACAAGCTTCTATCCCATTCTCCAAATACTCATGAATCGGCTTTGTGCATTCATCAAGTTGTACTTGACACTGTCCTTCCAATCTTGAGTATTCTTTCCAAGAAATATTAATAGGTATTTCATCTAAATTTCGATTATATTGATTAACACAGTCTTCTATTCTCGCCTCTGCCATTTCACTATAGGCTTTAATACAATTTTGAATTGCCTCATCATCTTCTGTGGTACGAGTTATAACAACTTGATGCATTTTACGCTTTTGACGGGCCCTCATTAATTCCAATCTGGTGAAATCTATCCCTTCGTAAACTTCTCTAACTAAATTGGAAATCCGATATAAGCTGGCGTAACAATCATATCCAAGCAATTTATTCCATTGTTTTTTTGCTTCAGAACGAGTTTCCAGACTAAGTAATTCTTTTTTAAGTTGCTGATATTGCTCCATTTCTTCTTTCGAAAATTTAGAAATGGCATTCAACATTCTTCTCATGTTCTTTCTGATTTCTTTTTCCAAATTCTGATGCGCTTCCGAAGCAATAAAGAGATCCGCAGCAGTTACATCTTCTGCCTGTTGAGAGTAATTATCAGCATCATTCGCCTGACAACTAAGCACAGAAATACTGATTAGAAAAACTAATCCAACCATAATAAAGCCTAAATTCATTTTTTTCATGAGAACTACTTTTAGAGATTAATAATATTGAATATCTTTTTCAAGGCGATACCAAGATATTAGTAGATAATCGTTTGGCTCATTTTCCAGTTCTGTCTATATTACATAAGATAAGGAGCTGTATTTTTCCATAATATTAGTACGAATAAAAGTTTATCGCTCTTGTTGTAACAAAGGACGACATTTATAAATTGGGATACAAATTTCAACCGTATACAAATGCGTATACACAGCCAATGCATACGCATTTGTATATGGTTTTTACAAGAAAAATCATTCTAAACGCAACGATTTAATAAAATCGGTAATAGATTTACAAGAAACATTCATTTTCTTTTTCAATCTACTACGGCGTATTCGAAAAGAACTTCCTAGAATATGGAACAACTCTGAAATCTGCGCATTACTAAAATCGATACGTAACAAAAGAATGATATGTATATCATCTTCTGAAAGTATAGGATAATAATGCCTCAATTTATAGATAAAACCATCCTGATGAAGATTTATCCAGAATTCTAACTTATTCCAATTACAATCACTTATTGCTGATAAAGATGTAACATAAATTTGTACGTCATAGACAGTCTTCCATTCTTCTTCATTCATAGCTGGATTTTTATCTATTACAATTATGCCCTATTTCACCAATTCACCATTGATATAAAGGTTTTTGAAAGTAACATCTTTCGCCCCTTTAATATCATTTGCTCCTTTGGCTACATTATTAAAATGAGAATCCTCTACACTGATGTTATATACATGTTTATCATCCTCCAGTCCTATAATAAGCACCCCCAATTTACTCTTCTCACAAGTTACATTCTTCAAATGCACATTACGGACAATCGGGTCAAACCCTCTCTTACATTTCTCCCGGTTCTCGTATTGCAGATTGATGCGAAGTACAGCTTCACGACATTGTCCTACCGTTACATTACGAACAAATACATTTTCTATAAGTCCTCCACGGCAAGTGCTCGTCTTAATACGAATGACACGATCCAGATTCGGACTATCCATCCGGCAGTCTTCTACAAACAAGTTACGGTAACCACCCGAAATCTCACTGCCAATCACGACTCCTCCATGTCCATTCCTCATCATGCAACCACGTACGATAATGTTCTCACTGGGAATATTCCATTTACGTCCGTCTTCATTACGTCCTGATTTAATGGCAATACAATCATCACCCGTATCAAATGTACAATTCTCAATCAACACATTCTTACAAGATTCAGGATCACATCCGTCTCCGTTAGGTCCACGATTGAAAACAGTCACTCCGCTAACAATCAAGCTCTCGCAGAAAAGAGGATGAATCACCCAAAATGGAGAATTTAACAAAGTTACACCTTCAATCAAGATGGTGTGGCAGGAATGTAAGTTCAATAGCTGCGGACGCATACCATCTTCCGGCTTCATCAGACGCTTGTAGACAGGAGTCGATGTTTCACCATACATCAACAGGCGTTCACGACCTCCATTACGTTGAGCCACCATGCCTTCTTTCCAACCATACTTTACGGCTCCACACATCGGCCACCAAGTTTCCATGCTACCTTGTCCATCGATAATACCTTTTCCGGTTATGGCAATATTGCTTTCACCATAAGCATAAATCAAGGGGTGAGCATTATAGCAATCAATTCCTTCCCAACGAGTTAAAACAGCAGGAAAATAAAGGCTTTGATCTGTAGAGAATTTCAAAACAGCTCCCTCTTCGAGATGGAAATTCACATTGCTCTTTAAAGTAATAGGTCCGGTATAAAAAGTGCCTTTAGGAACAATTACTGTGCCACCTCCTGACAGACTGCACTGTAGAATAGCCTGATTAATGGCTTCATGGCAAGGATTAGCCTCATCATCTGTTTTTGCTCCAAAATCAGTTATAAGGAATGTTCGTTTCGGAAAAGAGGTCCGTTTAATCTGTTTTTCGATACGGGCGCTTTCTTTAAATGCTTTATCAAAATCAACAGTATTCGCAAATGTTACCTCTGCCACAAAAAGCAACATCAGTAGTAAATTAATAGTTCTTCTCATCATAATTCTTATCCTTTTATTAATATGTTATTTTTATTTTATTGCAATGTAACTCCCATCAGACCGATAACAACATCGTTTGAAAGTGTTTCCAACGTCAGATGACTTAACTCTTTGGAAGGATTCAAAGGCATGTCCAAAAGTACACCTGCTCCCCCCTCGATGGAACGTCCATAAACACCCTTTATGCCTAAGTCCTTTCCCAAGTCATTGCTAACCCAACCCGTCTTAAAATGAATGCGATAAGGACGGGGAGAAACAACGGTGAATGCCTGACCATCAACATAGAAATCCTGCTCAATAGGACACCAGTTATCCGGATTCACTAATTCCAATACATCAGAAGTTCCATCTGTATAGTATACACGAACAATACCATTAGCAATGCGACACTGCATGTGGTTGGTACTGCCTGCCATCATTAAATAGGCATGAGAAGCCCGACCGGAAAGCGGAATACTTAAGCTGTCGGGATAATTATCCCACAACGAAGTAAAAGCAATATTGCTTCCTTGAGCCAATGTTCGGAATGGCACACCCAGTTTGGTAGTCAGCATCTCATCACGTACCAAGGCACGCAAACCTGCATCATCAATATCAGCAGTTAATTTAGGATGGCACCACTCGCCAATGCCCTGAACAGGAAGTTGTAAAGTGGTATAAGGCGAACGAGGTGTCAGATACTCATTCCGGAAAATATCAGTCACATTCGCGTTGAACAAAGAATCCATATTCATCACCCGGCACTCTGACGTATTCACCTGTGAGAAAGGAAGAATGACCGGTGATTTTTCCGATTTTGTAATCTGTACGTTTACAGGCTGCCACCATTCCATCTGTCCTTGTTTCATGCGAACAAAGAATGTATGATGCCCCAAATGATCATTAACCTTACTTCTTATAGACGTATCACTAACATTCGGTTGTATCAGCACTCCCTGCGGATCATATATTTCACCGAATACCGCCCCTAAAATGGATGGAATACGGATCTCCGCTAAAGCCTCCGCCTGTATTTCAGGCAGAACCGGATTCAGTCTGTTTCCTTCCCACACAATTTCGACAATTGATTTTTTGGTAGAAGAAGCAGGAATAACAACCACCGGATAACCGGAAGCAGCTTCCGCAAAGCTCCAGTCAACTTCTTTCCCATTTACTTTCACAGAATGAATCCTTTCTCTTCCGACATTCACTTGTAATGTCAAAGCCAAAGGTGCCTTAAAACGTTGCTCTATCCGGTAAATATCTGTATCTTTCTCCCTGACAAAGTGATAGGTTATGTCAGGCAAAGAAATAGAAGCTTTTGACCATCCTGCGGGAAATCCCGGACGAATCACCATCTTCCCGTTCAATACATCGGGTAAAATGCCATATAATCCTTGTACCAGTAATCGGGAAGCTACCCCTATCGGATCTCCAAAGTCACGATAACACTCTCCACGGGCAGCATCATAAAAGCTGACTTGCCCCAAATTGCCGGGACTGTTACCTAAGTACATACCATCCAGAAATGAACTTTTCATCAATCGATATGCCTCCTCCGGACGTCCTGCCTGGAAATAGGCCAAAGCTGTATGCATTACCTCTGCGAAAGCCACATTATTGATACTCCAGGAATAAGGCAACCAATTGGTAGTGGCAATCGTTGCATACCCCTCTTCCAGTCCATCGGCATACACGGGGATATGTGGTATTTCCGTATCAACATACCGTGTAGCCTGATAAGCTTGAAAAGGATCGGCAACGTCGCTATCGAGTGCATGGTATATAGTCCATAATCCCGGACTTTCGTGAAGCCGGCGATGTCCCATAAAATCCTGATATTCCGCCCAACAACCTTTGCCCTGCATCCAAAGACGCTTATTCATCGCTTTCAATATTTGCTCGGCTTCGTTCTGATAAGGTGAAGGGTCTTCGCCTATCAAAGAAGCAAGAAAAGCTGCCATTTTATTGGCACGGTAGTTATAAGCCGACGAATGGGTGACTGCGCCACTGTTGTAGTAAAGCGCATCACTTGCCCAAATACAAGCGTATGCATCATATAAACCATCATTGTCCGGATCATAATTTAATTTTTCCCAAGCTAGATGGCGGGTAATCACAGGCCACATTTTGCGGACATACGCAGTATCTCCCGTCCAGTTGAAGTGCCATAACAATTCATCCATGTAACAAAGATTCATGTCATAGTGGTGCATCTGGTTGTTACGTTCAGGATTCCGGCAAATATACCCATTACTATATTGAGGAGTTCCCCAACGTTTTTCCGAACGCGCCAGATTCATTGTAGAATCCTGTGCCGGATGAGGTATTGTATTCGGGACATCAGTCACCTGACTAGCTGCATAAGCATCAAAATGAGTCCGTGCCCGGTCATGCCAACCTAAAGCATCACCAGTATATCCGGCCCTCCACCCACTTAACGGCATACGCCAGCCAATAGCACCGTGCAACCAAACCTGCCCGTCCCAAATTCCATCGGCAGCTGCGACCAATGCACCACCCAACGTGTTCAAATAAGGGTCCGGCGTTTCTATCTTCAAATGAGAAGCCAATGCCAAAGAAGCTGCCTCCGCTTGTTGATAGAGCTTACGGACATTATAACCTTCGGGAACCTCCCCACGTACCAAGTATACTTCTTTCTGCAAAGGAAGTTCACCAGTGACAAGGTCAGTCGCTTCGGCAGGAAGTTCGAAGCAATCAGCCGGATCTACCCCCATATCTCCATTACGACTCAAACGTTTTCCGGTAGTTCCCCCATGTTGCCAACGAAGTATAGCTCCTTTAGGCATATTCGAAGGAGAAAAACGCCAAATAGCTCCATCCATATCGGCTAATGCCAATACAGAAATACGCAGTTCTCCTTTTCCCCAAGACGGGTCTGTCAAATAATAGGTACGTTTTCCAGCCGAATAACGGGATTCACAATGCCCGGTGCAGTCAAGCGCCAATTCTGTTCCGTCACGAAGAATGACTTTGAAACTTATATTTCCTCCGCGTCCGTTATTATAAAAAGCAAAAACCGGCCGGTCACTTGTTTCTACCCGAAAGGGACTGTGACTACCGTACAAAGCACGGGTATACCGATTCTTACCATTGACACAAACAAACTCATCACCATCGGGACGATATTGCAACGTCCTTTTTGTACCTCGCAGATGTTCATTCAAGGAGATGGATTCTTTAAAGTCACCGATCTGCTTTGCCTCTCTTTGAGCATTTAATGGCATCGCCGACAACATCAAGAGGCAACAAACAGTCAGCTTTCCTTGTAAAATAAGATTCAGATGAAAATAACTCATATTTTTTTGTGTTTGATTATGGTAATGGCTTCAATCCTTCCCAACGGACATTCCAAGTTCCATCTTTCGGAAATCCCGGATTAGTCTCCGTACATCCGTCCCAACCGGCACACATCATCGCAATAGCAGTCAGCAAGCCGCCATTACCCGGTAAATAAATACGTAAACGACCGTCCTGATAATTATGACCATTCGGCAAGTATGTGTTTGTACGTTTGTCCATCAGTAAAGCTCCGACGGCCTTTTCCGGTTCACCCAAACGGGCAGCATTCATAGCCGTCATCGGATAATCCCATCCCCAGGTTTTACCCCAATTCCAGTTATCCCAAATCCAGTGCAATGTATTTTTCATATAATCTTCCCGGATAAGTTTATTCATCGGAAGAATACCGACTGCACCTAATACTGCCATGTGGTCGGAAGTATAACGAATATCTTTATAAGTATCTATGGCTGTTTCAGCAGCCAGATAAAGTCCTTCATTATTAGATGCTAAAGGAGAAAGTTTATCGATCATTTCATCCCATTCCAGACTACGTTGCTGTCCCATACGTTCACGCCATTGTTGAGCGGTCTGCATGGCAAAATGCCAGTAAGAAAGTTCAAAAGGAGGATTAATTGTTTCTGCAGCACGCAACGTTTCTTGTGCAGGAATGGCACCTTTCAATACGTAACGTCCTTCCAGTTCATCGTATGTAGCAAAAGAGTACATAAATTCTGCAGTCTCCTGTACCAAACGATTATATTTCTCCAATACTTCTTTAGTCGGATCAGCACGATAAAGTAATTCTGCCAAATAAATTAGATGAGGTTGTTGCCAAATCAGAAAACTTCCTACTTTGGAAGGGGCTTCCGTTCCTGAAGGATCGGTCATTTTCATCCAGCGAACACCATCAAACCCTTGTCTTTGGGCTATTTGACGCGCTATCGGTTCAACCTTTTCATACCAGCCTAATGTACGGTCAAGTAAGTTGCTACGATTCCAAAGAGCAAATTGAGCTTCGTGCCACCAGATCATTTCAAGATGGAATTTGCCAAACCACGAATTATAGGTAAGCCCCGTCTCTTGCGGAGGAGTAGTACCTGCGCTCTGAATTGCAAGCAAATATTGGCTAAGTACCACACGTCGTTCCAGTTCTTTGGCCCGTGGGTCCGTACATGCCGAAAAGTCAACAGCTGCGCCTTCCTTCCAAAACGAATTCCAATAGTTTTTTGCTTCTTCTTGAGTTTGTGCTACAGTAACAGGCTGCATTGAAGGAGCTGTACTAGTAAAAGCACATGCAAAAGCTAAATGATCGTCCATCGGAGTCAGGACAAAATAATGTTTTGCTTTCTCATTGAAAGTAGCCTTCCCTTCCCAATACAAAGTTACGAAATACTCTGTGCTATCTAAAGTATGTTTCAAAACTGCGGAAGATTCATTTTGAGTAACAATAGTCGTTGTATGTTTATCAACGGCTTCCCAATTACATGCATCATCACAATGAGCGCCCGTAGGATACGGAAAGCGAAAACAAATCCCGGTATGCGCCTTAGAGGTAATATTTGCAGCAATCATATCATTAGAAGGATGGCAGACTGTCTCCACTTGATAATCTTCACCGTTTAATTTAAACCGACTTTCGATTTTTCCATCCCACAAGCAAAGTTTCTGATGAACGTCAGTTACCTGTTCAATATCCGTACCTTCTTCCACGTCAAAACCGACAATTCCTAAATGAAGACGATGCGGATTGACACGAAACCAATTAGCGGCATCCTGTTGTCTACCTTCTTCTTTGAATTGAGTAGCGTAAAGTTCTTTCTTTCCCCTGCCAAAATCGTATTCTTTCAGGGTTTCTTCCGGAGTAAGCCGGTCCGGATTGGCGAAGCTATGCCAGCCCCACTGGCTCTGCGTTCCCAAGGGAACTCCTTTTTTATAATTGTCCGGAAACGTCTGTAATCCGGTTATGTCTACCGTATAAGCAAACTCTCCATTTCCTACAGAAAGTGAAGCCAATGAATCGAATGCCGTCACAACAGGACTATTCCTTTCTACTAATGCCTCACGGTCAATTATCGGCTGATTTCCATCTCCGCAAGCTGTCCAAATAAAAAGTGCTGCAATAGATACTGCGAATGTTTTCATGATTCTTTATTATTGTTATTTACAAAAGTATTTATTTTTGAAACAAATGACGCGGATTCTCATTCAAAAACCCGCGTCACTCCACCCTAATAATCCAATCCAAAGGATGATTTGAGGATCTTTATTTTAAATTCCAATGAACGAAATAACCTGCTTTTCCACCGACTTCTGCATTGATCTTGGCACGAATAGCCTCCGGATCAGCATATTTCGGACAAACACGATCGGCTATGATGCTTGGATCATTGTAACGACGTGCCATACGAATCATAGTAGGATAAATCTTTCCTTCTGCCGGAAATTCAAGCATCATTTCATCAAGGATCGCTTCATCATTAGCTCTAGCATCTCCACGTGTAAACTCACGATTACCCAAGTTAAATGCCCCACGAATACCCAGGTCCGGATAACGACGAGTACCTAACGTACTAGCTCCGGTCCAGTCATCTGTAAAACCATCCCATGTCACTCCACCATTCGGAAAACTTCCATTCACTCCCTGATTAATCAATGCCGATGCTTCCGTTACACGTCCCAGATTATTGAGAGCCTCCGCCAACATGAAATACAGCTCACTGCCACGATAAATATAAATATGCACATCATCTTGATAAGCATAGGTACGCGCTGTGCTATTTGACGGACGATACTTCTGGATAACATAATTACCACTTTTATCTTTCGCAAAATAATAAGTAGAACGCTTATCCGAAGTAGCACCTCCAAGCGGATTAAAATCCGGATCAGTATAACGATCCATTCCTACCTGTGACGGAGCCAACAGATACTCATTGGGTGATTCTGTCCCAAAATGTTTCAACAAACTATTAGTCTGGTTTCCTTGATAATTATAGATAATAGCAGAAACAGTCTCTTGTGGTTGAGGATTAGTATTATCCCAAATCTTACTATATGTACCTGTCAACTTCACATTATGCATATACTGTGTTGCATCATTCACCGTACTGGCAAACTTTGCATTCATTGTATTCAAAATAACATTCACTGTTTTCTGGTAGTCACCATGCCACAAACATAACTCTCCATATAATGCAAAGAATTCTGGTGTCATATAGTCCCAATAACGATATGTACTTTCTGCTGTTTCCGTATCAGGATCAAGCCATTCTTTCCATGACATTGTATTCGTGCCATCTATTCCATCAAACCCTTTAGTTAACAAATCAAGACAGCCTTCCACTATCTCATCCAAATTCTTCACAGGAAAGTCATTCAAATCTTTCATCTCACGAACCGGATCATTAAACCAGACAGCCTCTCCATAAATCTTACCTAATGTAAGATATATCCACGCTTTCACACGAAGTGTACAACTAACCAAAGCTTTATAATGATCCAGATTAATAGCTGCCGGATTTTCTGTTTTATAATCATACAACTTTGACAAGTAGTCATTGCATGCTATAATTACATCGTAATAAGCAGCCGGATCGGCATACGAATTTCCTGTCAGGTCTGTATCATAATTGTAGATACTATACAACTCACTGGGAGCGTTCTTTGTTGGTTCCAGCAATTCACCACGTGTATCTGTCAAATAGATCACTTTGTCTCCAATGGCTTGTACTTTGGTCATAATACCTATATACCCCGAATACATCTCACTTTCTTCGGTGATGTATCCGTCATGATCTAATACATTCTTCGTCTCGACATTGAAGAAATCGTTGCATGCGCCCAAGAAGAATGTCATACTTAGTAACACATATTTCAATATATTCTTTTTCATCATCCTTAAAAGTTCAAATTAACACCAAATTTAATTGATTTAGGCTGCATCATTTTCGCATAGTCAAATCCTTGCATAGCATCACTATAAGAATAAGAGAATTCAGGATCCAACCCTAAATATTTTGTAGCTGTCAACAGATTCTCACCTGTTACATACAATGTACCGGAACGGAAGAAATTCAGGAATTTCTTGTCAAAACTATAACTAAGTGTAACATTCTTCATGCGCAAGAAAGAAGCATCTTCTATCCAACGGTCCGAAAAATCATTGTTACCCATCGGGTCGTTCCATTGAGCACGAGGAATATTAGTTTGTTGTCCTTCCAACGACCAGCGGTTTACAACTGCCGCACTTTGATTGCCAAAAGTAGAAAGTGATTCCAAACTACGTCTCACACCATTATAAGCCTGATTCCCCTTTGAATAAGAGAATTCTGCAGACAATGCAAAAGATTTATAACTGATTCGTGTAAAAAAGCCACCGAAATACTTCGGTGCGGCACTGCCTAAAGAGACACGATCTTTACTATCGATACGCCCATCACCGTTCTGATCTACAAAATGGATGTCTCCTGCCTGATAAGCCTGTCCTTTTTGATTGACCAGATTAGCAGCATCTGCTTCAGCCTGTGTAGAAAATACCCCAAGCGTCTGATAACCATAGAACTGATAAGGAGACTCTCCTACACGGGAAACCAACTGCGCACCATCACTATAGCTATTAATCAATTGTGATGTGTTTCCTAATGACTTCACCTCCGATTCATTGCGGGCAATATTACCACCTATAATCCATTCGAAATCACGTGTACGAACCAAAGAAGCTTGCACTGCCAATTCTACACCTTTATTTTTTATTTCTCCACAATTTGCATAATAGTTTAGAGAACCAAGTGCCGATGTATGAGGTACTGCAAAAATAACATCTTTGGACAGATTATTATAATAATCCAATGTCACTTCCAAACGGTTACGCAACAGACTCATATCCAATCCTAGATTGAATTGTATGTTCTTCTCCGGTTTCAAAGTGGTGTTTGATATATTGGCACGAACAATACCGGAAGTAGTCATATAAGGTAAACTTGTATAATAATATTTTCCAAGATTGGAAGAAAAACGGCTATTACCGGACAAGCCATATTCCGCACGCAAATTTAAGCGATTTACTAATGTAGAGTTAGTCAATGGTAACCAACCTTTTCCGAGCAAAGTCACACCACCGGAAGGATATATATAAAAGTGATTTCCATAAGTACCGGCAGAGGACGCACCATCAGCCGCCACATTCAAAGAAGCTGCTACCATATCACGATAGGTATAATCAGCATGAGCATAAAAATTCGCCCAATTCCATTTTTCCTGATAACCGTAAAAGTAGCGTCCGATTGTTTTTGTATCTCCCAATGTTTGATAAAAATCATTCGGAGTATTACGGCCTGCACCACCTTCATACTTATTTTGAGTTATCAACATTTGAGCACCTGCAAGAATATTCAAATGGTGGATACCTTGAAAAAGTCTCTGATAACGTACATTACCATTTGCGAAAATGTTCAAAGTTTCACCTACACCTTCCTTCACGGTATTTTCTGCATTACCATACTGATCGACAATCGGCAAAATACTTTTATCTGATAGTCCGGGAATAAATAGGTGTTCTTTATTATAATTATAAAACATTCCGAATGTACCATTGAACGATAAGCCATTGAAAGGCTTGTAAACCAATCCAAGTCTGAAATTTACATCATACTGTCGGTTACGACCATCAAGTGTATTGACGATAGCCAAAGGATTACTGACTGCAAAATCCATATTCGTTGAATTACCATAGTAATAAGTAGAGTAAGTATCCAAAATATTACCATCAATATCTTTCTTATAAGGACTTAACAATGGAGCACGCGAATAAGCTGCCAAGATCGGATTGCTAACATTATCCATTCCCTGTTGTTGATAATTGCCTGTCAGATAAGCTAAACCGACCGTTGCTGTCATCTCCACCCATTTACTAATCAAAACATTTGTATTCAATTGTGTATGGTAACGCTGGCTTTTAGTGTAATCCATCAGTCCATTTTCCATCGCATATCCTAATGAAAGGTCATATTTGGCAATAGCATCACCACCTTCTACACGAAACAGGTTGTCTGTTACAAAACCATTTTTATAAATTTCATCTTGCCAATCTGTGGTATTGTTATACAAGTAATTGTATTTACTATTGGGATCACTCAAAAAAGGAAATTCCGAGAAAAATCCTTCCATATTACCGAAATAAGTCATACCAATATCCGAAAGGTAAGATTTGTAATCATTACCTGTAAGTAATGGCATACGTTTATTATTCCAATTCACCCCATACTGTCCATAAAAGCTGACTCGCGTATCCAAATTATCGGAAGTTGCACCATCCGTTTCAATTAGAATAACACCGTTCGACCCCATCGAACCATACATAGAAGCCTCCGCTCCTTTCAGTACAGTGATATTTTGAATATCTTGAATATTATATGCCTGAAATATATCTCTCGAAAATCCATTTATCAATTGTGATTCACGAGAATCAGGTAAATAGGGTACACCGTTAATTACCACAAGCGGAGCATTTGAACCTACAAAAGAACGAATACCACGCAGGTTCATATAACTTCCCTCACCTGGCATACCACCTGCACGGGTTGTCTTCAAGCCTGCTACTTGTCCTGCCAAAGCCCGATCTATCTTCATACTTCCTTGCGTGAAATCTTTTTTATTGATATTCACCGCAGAAGTCAGTTCCGGACGGGAACTTTCGATTCTCATAGGTAATATAGCCGATTCATTATATTTATATGTGCTCTCCGGCATCATCAGAATAACCACTTGTGAATTATCATCTACCAAGCGAGTTTCCGGATAATAACCAGCTGCCCACACTGAAATTTGAGTCGTATTCTCTTTCAACTCCATTTTGAAAGTTCCGTCAACTCCAGTTTTCGCATCTTTACTTCCTACAGCCGAAATGATAGCCCCTTCAATCGGTTTATTCAGCGGTGAAAGTATTTTACCGCTAATTTTACGTCCTTGCGCATATACACTGGCTACCGACAGTAATAACAGCAAAGTTGTAAATATGATTTTTATTGTCTTCATATTGATTCCTTATCAAAATTAATAACAGTTCTTTGTTGGTTTCAGGCACCAGTGGTGGAAGCAACATTTGCTTGCGTTTATTCCATGGAATTTAATAACCACATTTACCGGTTGAGTGCCTCCAATAGTGACTACACCAACTTTTGCTCCATCACGATCGTAATTTCCTTTCTTTTTATCTGTCGCTTTATTAGTGTCATATCCTTCAGGATACCCCTGTCCGCCACGGTCGTAATGAAAATCAGTCTTTGTCAGTTGAGAGGCTGTTACTGTCCCTACGTACTCTCCATTAAAAGAAATCTCTACGTCATGCCCCATTTTTTGTTCAAATCCCAAACACAAATCGTACTCACCAGGAGGTATTGTATATGGAGTAGCTACCTTGTTAGTTTCATCATAACTGAAAGCAGTAAAGTTTAACGTATATTCCTTAGTAGTGGCATCAGTCAATTTAAAACGTACGACACGATTGAAAATAGTTGGAAAAACTCCCGGCCAACCAGACCATGGCTGCACTGGCGTATCCATTTTATCAAAAGTTAGATTTTCGCTATCAAAATAAAGCGTTTTTTCTTCTTCTGACAGATACTCATACCATCTCATAAAATCTTTGACACGATAAATCAATACATTAGTAGGAATCTTCAGTTCTTTCACATAATATGCAACACCATTACTAAGAGATACAGGATTCTCCAAATCCACCTCTTGTACTGTAGTTCGCCACTGTTTACTAAAAATAGAATTCAAGTCTATATTATCTTCAAAATCCGATTTAGTAAGTTTTTTATTAAAGAACATTGATTGAAAAGTCCAGTTTTTCAGAATAGAGTCCTCCCGTTGCATTCCCCATTCCTGTATTTTGTTACGGGCTGTAGCCAACGCACGATTGACAACTTCATTAGAAGGAATCAATACAGTCGCTGATAATGACTCTGACATCATATTAAAACCTTCAGCCTCAAAATAAGGATTAGTAACCGTGAAAATAGAATCATAGACGTTACTTCCGGTTTCATCGACACCTATAATTTTACTGGCCTCTTTATCAAATGTCAACTGATTACGCTCCATAATCATCTCCCTAAAAATAGAATAATCATCTCCTAACCCTTCAATCAACTCATATAATGATTTAGGAGTTTCCACATAATCCTCCATTTCATAAACATAGCCATTGTTCACCTTCGTTATCTTTTTCACAGCTATACCGTTGAACGAGATAGAAGTATCATTATCTTCATTTTCTACCTTCGACACATTAATATATTTTCCATTCCACATCAACACACGTTGTCCATCCGACAGATTAGACGGAGAAAGAGAAATATCCGAAATGTGTGATTTAGCCAAAAAAGTTCTATCATCTGTAGCAACTGCACGAGATAATGCATTCTCGTCACTAACCACTAAAATAGTGAACAACAAATTCTTCTCAACCATTTCATCCAGTACTCCTGTTTCACTGAACAATTGGTACATGGAACTCAATTCCGGTTGCGACTGTAAATAATCAACAGCCGACTTGTTGACTACTGCAATATTTACATTATTCACTACCTGTTCTTCCTGGGAATAATGAGAATCCCAGTCATCATTACATGCATATATACCACTTATCAGCAATATAGATGACAATATATATTTTATAGTTTTCATAAGTATGTGTTTATTCATCTTCAATTATCGGTTCAAAAGTCATATAATCTAATTGGATACGGAACTTGTTATGAGAAGAAGCAGCCGGATCGGCAACCAACATCTTCATAGAATGAACCTTCGTCTTTGAGAATTCAATCTCATCATAAATAACTACATCATAACGTCCTAATTCATTGGCTGTAATACTCGCATAAATAGGAACTTCGACATCTGTATCGGTGTCATCATCAAATGTAAACTTAATTTTACCTCCATTACTTCCACTAGTCATTGTACGCATAAAATCCATTGATTTTGCATAAGTAACTTTCAACGTCACTTTATATTTGCCAGCTATCAGAATTGGTGTTTTCATGGTAACGGAACCATTATATCCCAAATTCAAATAGATATGATCTGTATTTTTACAATTGATCCAGTCCGAGCCTTTTGTCTTCGGAGTTGCATAGCCCACGCGATAATATCCGCCGTTTTGACCATCTAGAGATGTAAGAGTGCTCCTGGCATCTACGGTGTAACAAGAGAGCGAAGAGACATCCGACTGGCGCTCTTTTTCATCTGCCGTCTGATACTTTTGGTCCGGATCACCATAACCACCATTCACCCAAGAAGCTACCTCCTCATAATCAGCAAAGTCCCATTCTACGCGCACCGGAATCTCGGATTCCCACAAAGGCAACCAGCTATCTATTTCATGTAAAATACCATTTTTAGCCTGTACATCGGAACCGTCTTCAACAAACATCGCTTTCACCGATTGACCATCAATTTCTCCTTTATAATTAAAATACAACTTATTGCCACTCTGCATAGATGCTTCCAATACTGCATCTGCTTTGGTAGTCCACAATCGTGTAGTTGCACCTCCACTAAAATTGTTGAAATCAAAAACAGAGTAACTTCCACCAATCACATGATATGCCACATAGCGAAATAATTCGTTTGCTTTATCTTTATAGTCTGTTCCTATTGCACCTACTTTAGCAGCCAGATCAGCAACAGAAGTAACTCCTTCAGAACGATAGGTATCATCTGATACAGCCAGCAACGTATAATTCCGTTTTTGCTGAATAACCGTATTATCTTCCTGCCTTATTTCATCGTAAATAGTACTCAAACTGTCTTTCCAACTTGTTTGTTCCAAAGCATCAACAAAAATGGAGTATTTATTACTACTTTCACTGATACGTTCATATAGGCTTTCCACCAAAGGAGACATCACATCATTCAATACATACACATATCCATTAGACACTTGGATAGCCAGTTCCTTTACATGCGCTTCTTTATTCACATAAATTGAATTAAATCCTCCAGCCTCCGAACTTTCATCAAAAGAGACGGAAAGATAATCATCCGAAAGAGTTTTAGCTTCCAGTTTACCTCCTTGAACAAAAGTATTCAGATTGATAGAATCATTCACGATATGATATTCAGCAAGACTACGGGCATAGTCTTTTCCCAATTCCTGAATAGAAGATACATTCTTTTTAGTATAGAAACTGCGCACAGCTTCATTTGTAGGAACCAATACCGTAAAATAAGACGAAGCCTGATTTACGGCATTAAACAAATCTGCATACTTCAATACAGTGATCCACTCGGAAAATTCATCAGAACGAGTTTCCAGATAAGACGATACCGGATTCATATCATAAACCTGATAGGTAGAGTCTTCATAGGGATCGTTGCATGCACTGAATAATGCAACCAATAATAATAAATATATATTTCCTAAAGTCTTCATAAATGGCTGTTTATTAATTATTACCTGTTATTCCATAATATGGATTCTGTACCAATAAGTTGTTATTTTCAATTTCATCCGCGTGAATTGGTAAATACCATGCATATTCATTCTGAAGAACTGAACGTATCCAACTAGCATTCGCTGTTGTATTGTATTGCTGAACCAAAGCAATAAAAGCTGATTTATGAGCATAGTTCTTACTTTTGGCATAACGTATCATGTCATACCAACGCTTACCTTCAGCCGCCAATTCAATATTACGTTCCGGCAATAAATAGTTTTCCATCATTGAGCTTTCATCCTCCTCATCTAAAGCTATAGTTTTTTCAGGCAAGTTAGCACGAGTACGGATCTGATTTATAATATCAACAGCCTCCTGCCAATTTTCCTTTCCTTTCCAAATTAATGCTTCCGCCTTCATCAACATGACATCTGCCATTCTGTAAATAATCCAGTTAGCATCATCTTTCAAACGTATTGCATCCGGATTCGTTGGGTCGGTATCGCCCATCTCATATTTCCATATACAATGAACGATGTTCTCTCCATCAGTATAAGCTATAAAAGCACCAAATTGGCTACGGATTGCATCTTTTCCTGCCATAACCTCTTCAAAATCATTGACCAAATCCTCACCCATTTTAGTAGAATATCGATAATTGGGATTTGTACCAGTCGTATACATAGCACTTGGCCCTCCCGTCTGGCTATAGGTGTTGCCATCCCAGTTCACTTCAAAAATGGATTCATTACTATTCCCCGGATTAAAAATTGTATACCAGTTCTCCGGAATTGTAATAAATGCCGGACGACGTGATGCAGTAGCGTTGATTAATAGGTCTGCATACTTAATACAAGTATCATAATCTTCGGTCCACAAGGAAACTTCCGACATTAATGCATACAAAGCCCATTTAGTAGCCCGTCCTTTGGAAGCATTCCAATTATCATTATCATAAAATTCCTTCGCACCTCCAGAGTCAAGAGCTGTTTGCACATCCGCCTTAATTTGCTTCAAGATTTCTTCTTCTGAAGATTTGGCAATAGAAAACGGAGTAGAGTCATCCTCATAAGGAGTTGTTACCAAAGGCACTTCTTTAAAATTGCGTACCAAGTAAAAATACATTAATGCTCGCATGAAATAAGCTTCGGAAAGATGTGCATTCATTGCACCTTCTGTATAGGTGTCATCTATTTCACGTACTCCCGGAGCATGAGCGATGACCACATTGGCCATGTTGATCACTTGATACATGTTCTCCCATTTACAAATAGCTTCTGTTCCATCCAACTGGAAATTCTGCAACTTCATCCCATCCTTATCACCTGTCAAGGTACAAATAGAGGCCCCTCGCAGTTCTCCCCATTTCAGCAATGACTGGCAGGAGGAACGCATATAATAATAACCGGAAGCAATGACCGCTTCTACATCTTCTTTCGATTTCCAGTAAGCGTCAGTCACTTGTTCATTTTTGGGAAGCAAGTCCAACCAATCGCTGCAACTACTGTTCAGCAGCAGGCTACCTGCCATTATCCCTATATAAATCAGTTTCTTCATGTCTGTAAATGTATTAGAAATTCAAATTTAAACCACAAGAAAAACGGCGAGAGCAAGGTGTATTTGCACTATCTTTCGATAGTTTAGAAGCCGAAGTAGGAAGAGACGCTTCCGGATCCTGTCCTGTGTAACCAGTCCAAGTTAACAAGTCATAACCAGTAACAAAGAAATTAAGCGTATTGATACCTAAATAATTGCACACCTTTTTAGGCAAGGAATAGCTCAACGACAAAGTCTTTAAACGAACATAAGAAGCATCTTCTACAAAACGGTCTGACCCTAAATAGTTATATCCCTCATTATATAAAGCACGTGGAATATCCGTATTATCTCCTTCATTTCTCCAACGCCGCAAAACCGCTTTACTTTGGTTATTGGCATTATACATAGATTCATTATCCATACGAGTCGCATTAATAATTTTCTGTCCAAAACGACCATAGAATAATGCATTCAAACTTAGACGCTTATATTTAACGGTAAAGCCAAAACCACCAGTAAGAATCGGATTACAGTTGCCCAGATAAACAATATCGTATTCATTTATCACACCATCATGATTAATATCTTCATAAATAGCATCACCCGGACATACCTGCTTAGCACCATTCTTCATAACAATTGGTTTACCGTTCACATCATTCATAACATTTCCCTCTTTATCTCGTGCATAAGTAGTCTCCTGATTCTGATAGACTCCTTTGTAACGATAACCATAGAAAGAACCAAACGGGCGTCCCTCTTCAATGCGAATAGCATACTCACCATTTTTAAAGGTATAAGGCTCCGGATTCATTGTTTCAGGCAGTTCGGTAATTTCGTTCGTGTTACGGCTCAAGTTAACATAGGCACTAACACGCCAATCTTTCTTTTCATACAATACACCATCGATACGGGCCTCCCATCCTTTATTCTCCATTCTTCCAGAGTTGTACCATTTATTCTTAGAGAATCCTGTAGTAGTCGGCATTTTCGGTTCTTTCTGCAGCAAATCTTTAATATATTTATTATACCACTCAAAAGTCAGCCTTAACTTGCCATGGAAAAAGCTAAAATCACCACCCAAATTATATTCTGTTGAAGTTTCCCATTTCAAATTGTTCAACTGCATTCTGCTAGGATAAATAGCAGACATATCCATATATTCTCCTCGTGAACTATAAGCTCCATAATAAGCGGCCGTCCCTTTGGGAGCATTACCACTTTGTCCGATGCTGAAACGAAGTTTGATTTCATCCATCCAGTCTTCTGTATTTTTCATGAATGGTTCATTTTGCATATTCCAAGAAATTCCCACAGTAGGAAAAATACCCAAACGTTCTGACTTACCCATTGCAGAATTAGCATCCATCGTTGCAGAAGTATGGAATACATAACGATCCAACAAAGTATAGTTAATCAAACCGGTTCCGGAAATACTACGTGCTTCCGACTCCCCTGAACCCAGACTATAAACAGAACTACCTGTAATCGGATCTGCAAGACCAGATGAAGCATTACCATAAGAAGTACTTGTAGCACTAGAACTGGTAGCCTGCGTAGTACGGAATACAGCAGTTGCAATCAAATTATGTTTATCCTTCCAGTTTTTATTGAATATCAATTTGTTTTCCGTTTGCAACGTTAGACTCTCTGAAGAAGCAGCAGTACTTTGGTTGGCATATTCACTTGTCCAAGCCACTCCCGTAGCAACTTGAGGAAGGAATTTGTCTGTTGTAGTAGTCGACATCTTAAGAGAAGCATAAGCCGAATACGTCAGATACGGAAGTATTTTATAATCAATACGGAAATTAGCACGGCTATCACGTGACATAGTATTTTTATAACTCTCGTTTGCCATAGCTACCGGATTAAAATGAGAGGCACTATTGTTACTTGCCTTAAATTCACCTTCCCAATCCTTCGTCTGATAAGAAAAATACTGTGAAGAACGATTTCCATCTTCATCCATATAATAAGGAGATTTATTCGGCATCTTTTTAAACGCTTCCGAACGTACATTGCTATCTTTTGGTGCCCAATTGTCATCCTTATCAGACTGTGTAAAGTAGAAATCTGCTCCGAATCTCAACTTATCCGAGAAATTATAGTCTACACGCAAAGATGAGTTGAAACGTTTCAGTCCTGTACCGATGGTTGTACCTCCTTCACTTAAATATCCCAATGACAGACGGTAAGTAGCCTTTTCACCACCACCACTCATAGAAAATGTATTGTCTGTAGTAAATGCATTCTGACGTACCTCGTCCAGCCAGTTCGTATCTACATTATATTCATTGAAATAGTTCCAATTGGGCGAGTAGTTGATTTCAGGTGTATCATACAAATACTTTAAATAAGTATCAGCATTCAGTCCCGTGTAGTTAGCACTATTCCACAAAGCCTCCTGCACCATAGCAATGTACTCTGATCCATTCAGCATTGGAATACTATTCGGTTCGAATTTCGCAGTGAACTTAGAAGAAAAATTAAATGTTGTTTTTCCAGTCTTACCTTTCTTAGTTGTAATGGACAACACGCCGTTAGCACCTTTCGTACCCCAAATAGCTGTAGCAGCCGCATCTTTCAAAACCTCTACCGATTCTATATCAGTAGGAGCAATATTCAATAAAGCACCTAAATCTTCTTCATTGGCAGTAGAGAAATCGAAATCATCATCCAGTTCTTGTGTATAAGGAACCCCGTCAATCACAATTAATGGTTCGACAGAGCCATTCAACGTACTGGTACCACGAATACGGATGGAACTCCGTGCTCCCGGATCAGCGCTCAAAGCAATATCTACACCACTCAACTGACCTTGTAGGGCTTCTTCTACCGTAGCTATCGGAGCAGCAGCAATCAAATCTTCCATCATTACCTTCTGGGTCGCAGACACATTCTCTTTATGTCCGATACCCATATTATTACGTTCGATACGTTTGGCAGTGATAGCAACCTCATCCAACGTTTCCACATTGGACTCCAGTTTTACATTCAATACCTTCTGACCAGTATATTTGATTCGTTTCGTTTTCATACCAATGTATGAATATACCAATGTCAGATTGTTTTCTTGTGCAGGAATTTGTAAACGGTAGTCACCATCCAAATTGGTCACCGCACCTCCTACAGAACGGTTTTGAGCATTCACAATATTCACATTCGCACCGACTATCGGTTCGACCTGATTTCCCAGTATTTCGGTCACCTTACCGGACACGACTTGTACCTGTGCGGCTACTTCCCCTGTCCCCAGAACAAGTATCGCTATCAGCATGTATTTTACTAATTTCATATTCATATTAAATTCGGTTATATCAAAGGACTGTATCAATCAACTGAAAACATCCGTCGTCAAACGCAAACGGGAAGAAATTATAATCAGAAATCACGTTTGCCACTTTTCCATCTACCATTATGCTTAATAAACTTCCGGAATCTGTATACGTCAAAGACTTTCCACTAGCAGTAACATATGTAGAACTCTTCATAGCCGACCCCGGATAAGGATAAGAAATAAGTGCATTTTCCCTATCACGTATAAAATATGAAAGCAGGTATTGACGAAGTTGCGAACTACTAGTTACCGCTCCGGTCGCATCCATGCCCGGAATTTGCCCTGCAGCTATTGCTGTACTAATGGCTTCATTTGTCGGAATAAAGCCTATAACATGAGAAGCTCCTGCTAGTCCGAATATATAGTTGCTAGACATTACCATACCAGCTTTCTGCAACAGCTGTGCAAACTGATAGTAAACATAACGATTATCATTACAAACGCTTAATTTATGTTGCAACCCATCACCTTCTTGCGCTTGAAACAAAGCTGTTCCACTATACATATAAGTTCTTCCATTATTCCAGTTGTCATTGCCGTTCTTTACTTCTGTAAATTCAGAGAAAGGTTCCACATTATTATCCGGTTCCAAAATTTGATTATAAGCTGCACTACTTGTTATCTTCCCGTCCTTCACATACCAATAATTAAAACCGGTTTGTGTAGCAAGAACCTGTGTCCCATTTGTTTTCAGTCCGTCTACACCAGTAGCCGTATGTATGTTTACAATAGTTCTCATTACAGAAGAAGAAACATCTACCAATCCATCCTCGGTTTCTTGTTGTAACTTACTTCCATCCGCATAAGTTCTCAAGTAAATATCTTCTGACTCTATTTGTTCATTAGTAGGCACTAACAAGACATACTTCGTATCTTGTGAAGAATAGGCAGTTATCAGTCCAGTCCCATCCAACATATAAAGATAATAATTACAATCTTTGTTACGAAAAGCCGGTCCGACTACAGAAGCAAACAAAATAGGTGTATCAATTGTATTTAATCCATAAAAGACACCATTGACACACATTGATTTATCAGTCACCTTAGAAGGATCGAAGTTAAAGACCATGTCATACATATTCTTAACTTTTCCACTCGTAATTTCATCAGGGAATGCAATTCCATCTTCATAAATAAATTGATTCAACATATATTTCATTGCTAAATCATCTACATCATCCAAAGATTCATATCCACCCTTTTCCCAATAATTATCAAAGAAATTATTCATTGCCACATCTGACGGTGCAAATACACTATATGCTTTTGATGCATTATTGGCTACATCCGAATATTTCGTTGAATACCATTCCACAGCTATAGCAGGCAAAGAAGTACCATGTGTATGAATAAAAAGTGAATCTGCCCCCAAGGCTGCTCCAAAATCTTTAGATAAGGTAGCGTCATACGTATAAGTGGTATTTTCATTATATAAGTTGAAAAAAATCGAATAATTTTCATTTGATTCCAACTGGGTATAAATGGTTTCCAAAGGTTCAATTACCTGATCAACAATATATACATAACCATTATCTGCCAAAATTTCATATTCACTAACAGCAGCATTGGAAACATTGAATCCCCCTGTCCCTTTCCATGTGGAATTAGGATAAAAATAGGTATAATTAGATGCTGCATCCAATTTTTTTGTATCCCAAAAACGGTAAGAGAAAACCGGAATAAAACGGTCCAGATGATAAACCATACGCCGCTTACCTGTAGAGGCTTCTACTTCCATAGTAGGAACATTACTACTGCGTGTACGAAACTTATAATACAGCCCCGCATTCTTATTCATTTCCTCATCAGTTATTAAATCACCTTCCGGACGAAAATTCACCAACTTATTTTTATTGTAAGAATAATAAAGCAGATGAAAACCAATCACTTTTTTCAATTCATCCAAATTTATTTCACTGATGTCAGAATAGCCGTGCTTCTCCAAATAGGCCGAAAAAGCCGTATCATCCGGAGCCATCACAGTCAGGATACTTTTTCCCTCCATAATAGGCTTAAAACCTGCCAACTCTACTGCCTGCAAAAATAGCGAGTAGTTCCCTCTATCTTCCAGGACTTCCCAAGCACTACCTTTCAACCATTCAGGTTCTTCATAATGTTCATCTATCTTATCTGTACATGAGGAGATAAAGAAAGGCATGAACAGTATACAAAGTAGTACTGTTGTAAATGTCATGTTTTTCATATTACACAAATTGATTATTGTTTATTCTTATTAAGTTCATACTCATATTCATCAGGATACTCCAATGAAAGGGCATAATTTTCTATATTCAAATAGCCATTTTTAGCCTCTTTTACAGCATCTGTCGGATCATTTTTGTCTAATCCCCATGCGTCTTCGAAAGCATCCGGCATCCCATCATTATCTGAGTCCAGAGGTTTCTCTGCAGCATTTATTGTACCAGGACCTCCCAACGGAAATTGTTCTGTTTTACGTTCATCTTGAATAATCGTTCCTTTTCCTCCCAACGAAGTAAGTTCATCTATCAAGTATTTATCTACTTCATCACGTACCGGAAGATAAGCACCTACTTTTTCAACTACCCATTCATAAGCTTCCTGTGCACTTTTCTGACTGCGTATGATCGGATGTAAATCGGAACGAGCCTCAAGAAAAACAGGAGAACCACTACAATATTGTGACCAATTTTCTTGTGTTATTTCTATTCCGTCTAATGCACCATCCTTATTATTATCATAATAATTACCTTTACAATAAGTATTAAAATTGCTGTTACCACCAATAAATGGTCGTGCAGGACTCATTGGAACATATTCTGTCTTAATTGATTCATCAGGTTGTGCCACATTCTGCCAATTATGACAAGGACCAACTATAAAATAGTTGTTTTCAATGGTTGTTTCCGATTTACCTTGAGAATCACCACTCATATTATAAGCAGCTCCACTTCCCCAATTGTATACAACGTTGTTAACAAACTGGTTTAGTCCTTTAACTTTCGGGTTTCGAGTTTTATTATCAATATATAAATTACGGAAAATCGTACACCCATTCGATATATCAGTTTGCATCAGACCACCACATGAGTGATTCTGCAAACCCTGCCCGATTATAGAATTTTGTATTGTTATATTCTTTGGTGCAGTTCCTTTACCATCAGGATTGATAGAAAAACATTCATCTCTTCCCCAAGTTATAGAGCAATGATCGAATATCATATCTGCTCCATTAGCCGCTCCGCAAGCATCTACCTGATCGCTTGGATAGGCAGCTCCCATACGTATACGTAAGAAACGAACAATTAGGTTATGTGCTCCAGAAGCGGAAACACGTCCATTATAAAGAACGATTCCATCACCTGGTGCAGTATGCCCTAAAATAGTCTGATTACTTTTCAAAACAATAGGATCCTTACTCAACTTTATAACACCAGATACATCAAAAACAATAATACGCCAGGGTTTACTTACTGCATCACGAAAAGATCCAGGACCCGCATCATTCAAATTAGTCACATGATAAATTTCCCGTCCATCACCCGCACGAGCGCCTGTTACATTTTTCCCATATCCTTCTGCACCAGGAAAAGCAAGTACCCCATCATCAAAAACCGGGAAATTAAGCCCTTGATCCGAGCCTTCCCCTTGATCACCAAAATCCCCATTTTGCGCTTGATCTGTTGGCAAATTGGGACTCAAGTCACTCCTAGCATCCTTATCAACACATGCAAACAAAGCAGTAATAGAAAGACAGGAAACTGCTAATATTCCTACTTTTGCTTTTAATAATGTAATGTTTTTCATATATAATTAAATTAAATAATTAAACTATTTGTAGATATATTTATTTAAACACGTATAAAATCTCGTTATTTCACAATTTTTATTTTCATATTATTTATTCAACTCAATACATCCCATAATGAAAGGTCCTGTTGCTTTAGCATCATTATCTCTCATTTTCTCTCCTATATAATATTCGAAACTGCCATCCCGATAAGGCTTACCACCTAATCCACCTACTTGGCAACATTTGGTTAATGTCAATGTTCCGTCTGGATTGGAGATCAGTAGTTTATCGCACAGACCTTTAAAAGCCTTTTCTGCAATGGCACGATACCGACTATCAATGTATCCCTTGTTCACAGCTTTCACATAAGCATACATACACTGTGTTGTAACAGATGCTTCCGGGAAATTACCTGTACGTGAAGGTTGGTCAATCACCTGATACCACAAACCGTTTTTATCCTGGTATTTTGAAAGAGTTTCCGCTAAGCCCTTCGTCCATTTAATCATATCAGCATAACCTGAATGATCTTGGGGAATATATTCCAAAGCATCTACCAAAGCCATAAACCACCAACCGATACTACGTCCCCAGAAATTTGGGGAATGACCGGTTTCCGGATCAGCCCATCGCTGACTCCGATCCTCATTCCATGCATGATAATAAAGTCCAGTCTTGGCGTCATAAGTATGTTGATGGCAGAGAGTGAACTGTTTAACAGCCTCATCAATCCATTCCGGATGATTGAATTCAGCTCCATATCGAGCCATAAAAGGAGAAGCCATATACAATCCATCCAACCACATCTGATAAGGATATATTTTTTTATGCCAAAAACCTCCATCTGTTGTACGAGGTTGTTTTTTCAATTGATCTATCAGATTCTCAATAGCCAATTTATATTTCTCTTTTTTGGTTTCATCGTATAAATCAAACAGAACTTTCCCGGAATTGATATAATCCAAATTATAGGTTTCTTTCTTATATAAATGAATATCTCCTTTATCATCTATCAAAGAATCAGCCCATGCTTCCACATAATCAAAGTATCTCGGGTCTCCTGTTTTCTTCCAAACCTGTAACATTGCGCAACAACCTACACCTTGCGCATAGCCAAAATACAGGCGTTTTCCATGATCCAACTGCCAAGCTTCTGGAAAACGGCGAATTTCCGAATCGGCAAATAGTCGATAATAAGTGTCGGGAGCAAAAGTATCTGTACGGAAAGGAACTGCCGGAAGTCCGGCTTTATTAAACAGATTCACTCTAAAGAAAGTCCCATAACCGTAGCGTACAGCTACAGGTACAGAGACATAAGTTGAAGAAAGTGTGATCGAACTTCCATCAATTACGGCTTCAGCCGGATAAAATCGCGCATCACTACCAGCAATAAAAAATCCTTTTACCGGTTCATTGCCAGGTGTCTGCAGGCCACCTTCCGCAAAATCAAAATCTAATGTAATTTCTCTCCCATTCACTTTCATAGATTTGTAGAGAGGTCCTGAATAAACAATCTTTTTACCATATTGCTTTGCTAATGCCCAAGCTGCCAGCCGTTCGCCCGGTGCAACTTTATTTCGTGGATGTATGTCTGTAGAATCGGCTGCATCCGTCACTACTGCCATACCAATGTTTTCAAGTCCACCTAACCATGTTTTTAATTGTGCTTCACGAATACCTGCCGGTTGTTTATAATGTGGTGCAATCTGTACAAAATAGAATGGCATATCCGGCTGATTCCACTCTTTCCGCCAACTATTTATCAAATTAGTAAATACTTCCTGATATTTCTCATAGCGAACAGAGTTTGACTCTCCCTGATACCATATATTCCCTTTCACAGTATATCCTACTATAGGAGCAATCATACCATTCCACAATGTAGCCGGAACCTTGCACTTATCTTTTTCCTTACTCACCTTTTCCTTTGAATACTGTTTTAAGACGTCGGCATACAGCGGATTGTTTTCCATCACTTTCATACTGGTCCAGGATTCGGCATGTGTTCCTCCCCAAGTAGACTGAATTAAACCAACCGGTATACTCAATTCCTTATACAATTTACGTCCAAAGACAAATCCTACAGCAGAAAAGTCTTTCAGATTCTCCGGACTACAAACCACCCATTTCCCAGTACAATCCTCTTTTTCACCATCAGGTGCCATCTGATGTTCTACATGAAACAGACGGATTTCCGGAAAATCAGCATCTTTCATTTCTTCCGCTTCATTCAACATTCCTGTTTTCCATTTCACTTGCGGATTACGAGCTACTGGAAATTCCATATTTGACTGTCCGGTACAAAGCCAAACTTCACCTATTAATATATTATTGATATGAATCTTATTATCACCTTTCAATATCACAGACTGTCCGGAAGTGGCTGCCGGTGTTTGTATCATCAATTCCCAATGACCGTTTTCTGAAGCAACCACCTTATATTTCTTATGATCCCACGAAGTCTTTACCTGAATCTTCTCTCCGGGACGTGCTTTTCCCCAGAAACATACTTTCGCATTTTGCTGAAGTACCATATTATCTGATAATATGGAGGGAAGTTGTATATCTGCATAAATTCCCAAAGGGAAAAAACAGATCAATAACCACAGACAAAAAATAATTCTACAGAATTTCATTGTATTTTATAGTTTTAGATTCAATGTTTTACTAAATAAGTACATGTCAAAGATACCGTATTACATGGCAGAATTAAAGAAAAGGAATATGGAGAATTCGACTTTCTTATGTAAATTCATATGCGTACAGCCTATCAGACGTCGTTTTTGTACAATTTTACAGGCCATGTACAATTTTCCAGTCTTTCTGCCATTCTTTTTTAATTCACCTTAGTTATTTCAACCTTTCTTATGATGAGTGAATCAATTATGTTTTCATCTATCTTCACATCCTTTTTCGCCTTGATAGCCAGATTGTCGAAACAGAAATTGGATAATTTGTACTGATTTGATTTCTCTACAGCAAAAAAGGAATCGCAATCCAGGCGAATATTACGCATCGTTATATAGCTGGAATATGAGACCGGCATATCTTTGCGATCTTTCAGATCATAAAACTGTGTCCATGGAGCAATAAAGATACAATTGCGAACATTCCCTTTTATGTCTTCAACCAAGATGTACTTATACTGTTGAGGAGTATCCGGACGCATTTTCAACCATAAAAGGCGTTTAGCCTGATCCAAATCACAGCGCCGGAGAATTATATTATGATTATAGATTGACTCACTTCCACAAGTCAGCACTCCGTGACAAAATCCGAAAGCACAGTCTTCAATAATAATATCACAATTGCCACCATTATCGGGATCTTGATCCGCCCAGGGTCCTTTCCCGCCTTTCAAAGCAATTGCATCATCGTTGACAGACATATAACATCCCTTAACCAGTACATTTTTACATGCATCAATATCAATAGCATCTGTACTGGGAGCTTTTACAGGGGAAGAAGGAGAATAGATATATAAATCCAAGAGTTTTACACTATCACACTTATAAATGTGAGTCGTCCAAAACGGAGAGTTCACCAGCCGTACATCCGAAATCTGTACGTTATTACTATGGGATATATGAAGCAAACGGGGACGTAATTCATCCATATTAGTACATTTAGGAATAACCCGCCGCCGCAACCAGAATGATTTCCAGTATCGCTCACCGTTTCCGTCAATCGTTCCTTTCCCAGAAAGAGTAAAACCATCAATCTTATCAACATTAATCAAGGCAGAAAAGTATTTCAGATTCTGTCCTTCCATCCGTGTTTCTATTACAGGAAAGTTGCTAATGTCATCACTACCTTTTAATATAGCCTTTGATTCCAGATGTAAATGTGTTCCCGGTTTGAAGAAAAGTGCGCCACTAAGATAAGTGCCCTCCGGAATGACAACAACTCCCCCACCATTGTCGGATGCCAAATCTATAACAGCCTGGATTCTTTCAGTTTGTAGCAGTGTACTGTCATTCACTACTCCATAATCTGTAATCAAGAATTTCTTTCCCATTATACTGATATCAGTTTTCTCATTTTGGTAAAACCAATCCGGTATCATTTTGCCATCGGGAAATTTCTCCTGACTAAATAGTTGTAAGCTACAACATGCCGCTACTATTAAAATTGCTGATTTTATCATTTTCTACTGCTTATTACTTTTTCTGCAAAAGTATCGCATCTGCCCATTCACCCCAAGCTTAAGGATATGGAGATATTGATTTTCTTATGGAGTTCCATGCAAAAGCCTCAAATACTACTTATTCGTATACAATATTCCATATCCGGATACACTTTTCTACATACCTAAAATCAGTATAATTTCTCCGTCTCCTAAATAAAAAGCGCATCCTCTTTATAAAAGAAGACACGCTACAAATAGACTTTTTTCTTATATCGACGTCTGGAAATTAATTCCCCGGCAGAATATTATCTCGTAATCACAATTTCTCCTTTACGTCCGCCACCACGGAGAAAGAACTCATAAATGTTACTACCCGAATCTTTTATTTCAAGCAGTTCTAAATCCGTACTCCTTGTCTGTTCACCTCGTACAACAGTCTTTAATATTCCATCAGTTTTCTGCCCGGCTGTGAGTCCTCCTTTCCAAGTAAGTATATACTGTCTACCTTCTGCAACATTAGTTATCGCAATCTTTTCTGTGGACAAAGTCATACACCAGTTATTCGGTTGCTCCAGTTCGACAGTAGTATCCCAAGTGAAATGGGGATTTCCAGTCATGCCTGCTTCCTCTGCAAGAACCTCTTCTTTGCTACATGATGTAAAAAGGACACATAGTAGCAATAGAGGAAAGAATCTACATTTTTCTATCATCTGATAATTTTCAATTTAGTTATTTCACCATTATCTGTTGTCGCTTGTAAATCAATCCCTCCTTTATAAACAGACAAGTCTACTTGTCTATCAGAAAAAGAGACCTCCTTCCCATTAATATAAAAATGCACAAAAGCTTCCGCACCCTTACCTACCACTTTTGCAACATCCCCTTCAACAAAGATAGCTGCATCTTCCAACCATCCATAAACAGTATCTTCATCACCTTCTGTAAGAAAACACCCCACTCCGGCATTATATAATTGACTATCCGTTTTTAATCGCAAAAAATCCATATCAGGAAGATTTCCGTCCGACTTACGAGGTAGAGTGAGTTGAGAGGCATCCAGACTGACAAAATCATCATCCGTCACAACCATCCCCACCGGAAGGAAAGAATTATTCACTATTTCACATTCAGCCTGATTAACATCTATGATATGCTTTCCCGAAGATCTCGGTTTGTGCGACAAGTTATTCTTAATAATATGACCATACCCTGGCACATCAACAGCTTCCGATGCAGTCTTTCTATTCAGCATACAGAAATTAGACGGATTCTGATAACCTGTATTATTATACCAGGCTATTCCTCCCAAATGATGGTTAGCATAGAAACCTTTATTTTTATTCATATAAGCGAGACAATACCGGACGATGTGCATGGGAATTACACTTGGTGCTTTGGGATTATCACTCATTCCATATCCTCCCGACTTAAATCCGGTGCCATCACCCGCCTTGCCACCATCTTTCGTGTATCCATTCAGGAAAGACCAACAGTTATCAATGGTAAAAGCTGCCTGACAGTTTATCAGATCAAACCCGTCATCACTATTATACCAGGCACGGCAGCCTCGGAATACATTACCCGTATATTGGGGCGAAGTAAGATGTCCCCCGAATCCATCGACGTTTCCTCCTTTACCGCCATCGGATACAGGGTCATAATTATTGTATGCATCACAATTCAACACCAGATTGTTTTTACCTGTCACTATATAGAAGCCGATAGCCATGCCGTCATGCATCGACAAATACTCGTAGACATTATCACTGCCCCCTTCATTGCGAAAACATTCGGACTGGGTATGTCCTACAATAGTCACTTGTGTCCCCACTACTTCTATATTTCTGAAATGCAAATAAGAGCCACTCACATAGAATACAATAACACGTTCGTTTTCCGGCTTTACTTCCGAAAGATCAAAAACAGGACGCTCATTCTTATAGCCGGAGTAACAGATTCGTTTATCCGGACCAGTTCCACTCTTTGACATTTTAAACACCCGGCTCCAAGTGGTACTTCCAGCTGTATAATGTTCCATTATCTCTGCTTCCGACACTCGATATGTCCCTTGCCGGATATATACAGTATCTCCTGCCATCACTTTTGATTGTGCTTTGCCCAAGGTGGCAAAAGGCTTATCAATCGTCCCACTGTTCGAATCATTTCCATTGATGGCCACAAAATAGTTCGTCGCCGGAAGAGATAAAAGGAAACATCCTATGAAAAAGAGAAAAAGACCAATGCGTTTCATGGTATATCATTATTATGTTATTGCAAAGCTACTGCTTTTTATATCACAAGAACTGTAATATCGTACGTAAAGAATAGAATTTTGTGACAACTACGTTTATATCATTTACTTTCCATAGGAAAATCCCAATCAAGTTATATTTCATCTTACATTAAAGAAGAAAAAAGCTGACCCATCTTTCATAATCCTCTCCACCGTTTTTAATAAATTATTGAGGAGTTTATTATAAACGTCACCCCAATTTATTATAAACTATAAATTCCTAATTTAAGAGCATAACCATGATTTTTTGCAACAAAAAAGGCTACAAATCCCATAAAGATTCGCAGCCTTTAGCTCATACGAAAACTCTCACAGTTTAACTACTGCAAGAATTTCCTACTATATTGTCATCATATTGTACCAGTTTCTTTTTCATTCTTTTTAATGATACCTTTTATTCATTGATATTCACATCCACAAATATACAACATAAAAAAGGCTTTGTCAAGAGCATTCCGCCCATAAGAAGAATTATTTGTAATTAATCTCAATCTTACTATCCACATTATCCGTTTGACGCAACCTGCTTTTATCTTTTACCTTCAAATGGATATCCTGCAACTGGAAGTTCTTTCCATAAGTTATCTTCCCGACAGATTCCACTTCCGCACTAATATCAGACAGATAAAAATTCTCGATACGATGACTGGCATCCCACCCTGAAGCAGAAATAAAACGTTTTGCCGCACCTGCCCTTACATGAGAGAAATACACATTCCGAAAATTAGGATACCCCTTTTCTTTCGGTTCTACCGGAGTCAGCATCGTAGTCCAGTGTTCAGGAACTTCTTTCCCTTCATATTCTTCCGGCAACGCAGAATAACTGTATTTTGGATTCCAGTTCAAATCGACAGACAGAATATGAGTGATGCTATCAGCTTCAACACGTGTCATATAGATGTTCTCAACCGTTCCGCCACGATTCATGGATGATTTCAGACGTAGGGTCGTTCCTGTACCATAAGCTGTCAGATCATAGGCCAGTACATTGCGAATGGAACCAGAAGTTTCACTTCCGCAAGTCAGTAACCCCGCACCTTTACGGGCAATACAATTACGAACCACCACATTCTCTGTCGGACGGTTCACACGCAGCCCGTCCGCATCACGCCCTGCCTTGATACAAATATTATCATCGTTACAATCCACATCGCAGTTTTCTATCAGAATATTAGTGGACGAATCAATATCAATGCCATCTGTGCTCGGTCCGTGACCACCTACATTATTATTAATAGTAAGACCGTTCACCGAACAATGATCTGAATACAAAATCTGGCAAGCCCAAAATCCGGTACGCACCAATGTAAAATCTTTCAAGGTGATATGTTTGCTATTGGAAACCAGTACTCCCCGTACGCGCTTGCAATCATAATCCACAATCCACCGCAAATTCTTCTTCTCATATTCCTCCCGCATAGCCCAATACTTATCCCAGAAAACTTTTCCGCGACAATCTATAAATCCCTCCCCCGTAAGGGCGGCATTTTCCGCATCCATTATATTGATAACAGCTGAAGGCCACGTCATTTCGATACCGGCAATACGGGAAGGAAACTCCGGATAATCCAGAATATTCTCACTTGCCAGCAAGGTGGTGCCCTTACTAAGATGTAAATTCACTCCGCTCTTGATAAACAAGGCTCCTATTTTATAATATCCCGGAGCAACAACAACCGTACCTCCTCCCTGTTGATAACAAGCATCGATAGCCGCTTGAATGGCATGGGTACTGAATACAGAGGTATCATTTCGCAATCCGAACTTCCCAGCATCCCATTCCTTGTTTTTGGGAGTTTTTTGCGCCCCCACCTGATCAGCCCACGATAAATCCGGCTCTACAGACGCGCTTCCCCAATCATAAACGGAAACTGTCTTTTTGGGAGTCGTAAAACCAATCAATGCCAATAGTACAATAGATAAAAGATATTTCATAATTCTTGCTTTTAGTTCACGTTGCAAAATTATCGCATCTCATCAAAGAGGTAATGGACGGATGTACGTAAAAGATAGAATATTATGTCGAATAGATAATTAATTTCAAAAGGTGCACAATTGTATATAGTCTTTGTACATTTCTCCATTTCGTACATTCAAAAAAGGAGTAATTTTGCGAGTGAATAAATATAATAAGTTCCAAACCGATCAAACAAATATGAGAAAAATTGCAATTTATCTATTGTGCATATTCATGTTACCGCCTGTTGCAACAATGACGGCACAAACCGGTTATAACTATTCAAAGTTACAACGGGAGAAACTAAACCGCGGTGTAGTTGCCATTCGCGAGAATCCTTCAGAAGTGATCGTTTCATGGAGGTATCTTTCTTCTGATCCGATACAAACCGGCTTTAATGTGTACAAAGACGGGGAAAAACTGACAGACACACCTGTCACAGTCAGCACCCTGTTTCGTGATAAGAACAACAGTCAGAAAGCAGCAGTTTACGAAGTGCGTCCCGTTATAAAAGGAAAAGAGACACATCACATTGACGGTACATACACACTTCCGGAAAATGCGCCTTCCGGCTATCTGGAAATTCCCCTGCAAAAACCGGCAAACGGAGTCACACCGGCGGGCGAGACTTATACTTACAGCCCCAATGACGCCTCTATCGGGGATGTAGACGGTGACGGCGAATACGAAATTATCCTGAAATGGGATCCCAGCAATTCACGCGACAACTCACACGAAGGTTATACGGGTGAAGTATATATCGACTGTTACCGAATAGCTGTGGCGTATCAACTTGGGTAAAAACATACGTGCAGGAGCTCACTACACCCAATTCATGGTGTACGACCTGGATGGTGACGGCAAAGCGGAAGTGGTGATGCGGACTGCCGACGGAACAATAGACGGCAAAGGAAAAGTAATAGGAGACGCAAATGCGGACTATCGCGAAGAGGGAACTTTCGACCCAAGCAGAAATCAGATAATGAAACAAGGACGCATCCTGAAAGGTAAGGAATATCTGACCGTCTTTTCAGGAGACACCGGTGAGGCACTGCACACCATCGACTATATCCCTGCCCGTGGCAATGTTACCGATTGGGGAGATGCAAAAGGTAACCGAAGCGATCGCTTCCTGGCCTGCGTTGCTTACCTTGATGGAATACATCCGAGTGTTGTAATGTGTCGGGGATACTACACACGCACAGTTCTAGCCGCATTCGACTGGAATGGGAAAGAACTGAAAAACCGGTGGGTATTCGACAGCAACAATCCCGGATGCGAAAATTATGCCGGACAAGGAAACCACAATCTGCGTGTAGGCGACGTGGACGGTGATGGATGCGACGAAATCATCTATGGTTCGTGTGCTATCGACCACAATGGCAAGGGACTTTATTCTACCCGAATGGGACATGGAGATGCCATCCATCTAACTCATTTTGACCCTTCACGAAAAGGTCTGCAAGTGTGGGACTGTCACGAAAACAAACGTGACGGCTCCACTTATAGAGATGCTGCAACGGGAGAAGTATTGTTGCAAATCAAAAGTAATACCGACGTAGGCCGTTGCATGGCGGCAGACATCGACCCGACTCATCCGGGCGTAGAAATGTGGTCGGGAGATTCGCAAGGGATTCGAAACGTAAAAGGAGAAGTCATTGCTCCCAAAATGAGAAATACGCCTACCAATATGGCCGTTTGGTGGGATGGAGACCTATTGCGTGAAATGCTGGATAGAAACATGATTATTAAATATGATTGGGAAAACAAGAAGTTTGTCCCGCTTGTCAAATTCACGGGGACTCTTTTCAACAATGGAACGAAATCAAATCCTTGCCTACAAGGTGATATGATAGGCGACTGGCGGGAAGAAGTACTCGTGCGCTCCGAGGATAACGCTTCTCTTCGTCTCTATGTGTCGACTATCCCAACCGAATACAGATTCCATACCTTCCTTGAGGAACCCATATACAGAATCAGTATCGCTACCCAGAATGTTGGCTATAACCAGCCAACGCAACCCGGATTCTATTTCGGGCCGGATCTTATCAAGATGAAGGGTACTTTCAGAGGCTATCAATTCAAGTAAACATTGTATTAAAAGTATCAGCGCCAACCACAAATACACATCTATTGCCCTTAGTATATTCGCTATACAAAGGGCAAATTTGTTTAAAATCCAAAGAAATAACTATCTTTGCCTGTATATAACACATATAAATCCACTATGAAGAAGAATACATACCTTATATTCTCGCTTTTATTTCTTTATCTCTATCCACTGTCGGCTTCCATTGAAATTCGATCCAATAAGCTGACTACCGGAGATGGATTAGCAAATAATTCGACCCGTTATATGATGCAGGACAGTAAAGGATTTATCTGGTTGGGAACTCTCAACGGATTAAGTTATTATGACGGCAATTCTTTCGTCAATATCTATCCGGATATAAACAACCCGCTCTCATTGGCCGACTCCCGCATCCGGAGCATGGAAGAAGATCCGAATGGTTTTATGTGGATCTCCACTATTTCTTCTTTCATCAGTTGTTATGATTTGCGGCACGGCTGCTTCGTGGATTTCACGGGAAACGGGGAGTACAAGGAAAACTATTCCAAGTTCATCATCGTTTCCGACAACTCTATCTGGTTATGGCATAACCAGAACGGTTGTCGTAGAGTCGTTTATCGTGACGGAAAGTTTTCATCACAGACGTATAAAGAAAAATCTGGCAATCTGCCTTCCGATAAGGTGCAATTTGTTCTGGAAAGTGCGAAAGGAGAAATCTGGATTGGTACGAATAAAGGATTATTAAAGTATCAAAATGGTAAAACAAACAATCTCGACCCGCATCAGCAGAGTTGGGAGCACATCATCTCTTATGATAAATATACCTGTATCATTACTGATAAAAATGAAATCTATCGCCACACCTATTCTGCAGATAAATTGGAGAAAGTTGCATCGCTAGCTGAAAGTTTTGATGATACGAGCCGTGTTACAGGCAACTTCCTTTTGCAAGATAAATGGGTATTGTTCACTGCCAACGGCAGCTACATATTGGATATCCCGACCGGAAAACTAAGCCGTTACACAGAATTGAACATCAAGAACGGTGCAGTCACCAGAGACAATAAGAAAAATGTATGGGTACACAACTATACCGGCGACTTATGGTATGTAAACATAACCACCGGTAAAATCAAGCCTTTCCAATTTCTTTCCTCCAAACATATCGGTTACATTGATGTGGAACGTTACAGCATCGTACACGACTCACGGGACATTCTCTGGATATCGACTTATGGGAACGGACTTTACGCTTACGAACTATCGACAGGTAATTTACAGCACTTCACATTCGAAGTCAATCAATCCAGCCATATCAACTCCAACTATCTTCAGTTTGTAATGGAAGACCGTTCCGGAGGCATCTGGGTAAGTTCCGAATTCTCGGGATTATCCCACCTGGAAATTCTGAATAAAGGGACACAACGCCTTCACCCCAGCGGTGAAAATAGTTCCGACCGCTCGAATACCATTCGTATGCTCTTCCAAACTCAAAACGGACATATCTATATGGCCAACCGCATGGGCAGCCTTTACGAATACAACTCTGCCCTGACCAAAGTACTCCGGCAAGAAGATTTCACCCATAACGTGTATAGCATGAATGAAGATTCGGAGGGAAACTTATGGCTGGGAATGAGAGGACTTGGCCTTCGCATCGGTGCCAACCAATGGTATAAGAATGACGCCAAGAACCCTAACTCTCTTTCCAACGACCAGGTTTATTCTATCTATCGGGACAGGAAAGGACGTATGTGGTTAGGTACTTTCGGTGGAGGATTAAACTTAGCAGTAAAAACGGCCGACGGCTACCAGTTTAAACACTTCTTACAAGACAACTACAGTGAAAAGCGCATACGCGTCATCGAAGAAGACAAAAACGGACAAATGTGGGTAGGCACCAACAATGGTATCTATATCTTCCATCCGGATTCACTGATTGCATCACCCAAGAATTACGTGATTTACAATCATGCCAACGGCACATTCCCCAGTAACGAGATACGGTGTTTGATGAACGATGATGAAGGCAATATGTGGATTGGTACAGCCGGAGCAGGATTTGCAGTTTGCCATCCGGGAGACAATTATGAACACCTCACTTTCGATTGCTATGACATAAAAGACGGATTGTCCAATGCAGTTGTGCAGTCCATCATTCAAGATAAGGACAACAAAATGTGGATCGCAACCGAATACGGAATTTCCCGTTTCACCCCGGGTACCCGACAAATAGAGAATTACTTTTTCTCTTCTTATACTTTAGGAAATGTATACAGTGAAAACACCGCTTGCGTCAGCAACGACGGAAAATTGCTGTTTGGTACAAATTATGGACTGGTAGTACTGGATGCCAACAAGATAGAAAATCTAGATAAACCTGCTTCCGTCATCTTCACCGGACTTCAGATCAATGGCGCACACATGCTCCCGGGAGTGGAAGACTCGCCTTTACAGGAAGCCATACCCTATATTGGCGAACTGAACCTGAAATACTATCAGAGTTCATTCACGATTTCTTTCTCTACTTTCAATTACCTGGATGGTGTATCCAAATACTCTTATAGCCTCCCTCCATACGACACGGAATGGAGTTCGCCCTCTAACCTCAACTTTGCCACTTACCGGAATCTACCTCCGGGTAAATATGAACTTCATGTGAAAGCTTGTAACGCTGCCGGTATCTGGGGAGAAGAAAACGTGATGGAAATCATAATAGCTCCGCCTTTTTGGAAAACCGGCTGGGCTTATCTGATTTATGCCATTCTAATTGCTATAGCAGGTTATTTCAGTTTCCGCATTATCAGAAATTTCAATGCTTTGCGTAACCGTATCGCCGTTGAAAACCAGTTGACGGAATATAAGCTGGAATTTTTCACCAATATTTCCCACGAATTCCGCACTCCGCTGACACTGATTCAAGGTGCTTTGGAGAGAATCGTCAATATGGGGAATCATTCCAAAGATATGCAACACTCCCTGAAGATCATGGACAAGAGTACGAAGCGAATGTTGAGACTTATCAATCAGTTGTTGGAATTCCGGAAAATGCAGAAAAACAAACTCGCCCTCTCTCTGGAAGAAACAGATGTCATTGCTTTCTGCTATGAGATATTCCTTAGTTTCAAGGACGTGAGTGAATCCAAAAACATGGATTTCCGTTTCGAACCTTCGCTAAACTCTTACAAAATGCCTGTGGATAAGGGAAATCTCGACAAAGTAGTCTATAACCTGCTCTCCAATGCCTTCAAATATACTCCTTCCAACGGAAAGATTATATTCAAAGTAGATATACAGGAACAGAAGAAACAACTCTGTATACAGGTGATCGATACGGGATTGGGCATTCCGAAAGAGAAACGTGCCGAACTGTTCAAGCGCTTTATGCAAAGCAGCTTCTCACACAGCAGCGTAGGCGTAGGGCTACATCTTACCTATGGCTTGGTCAACATGCACAAAGGAACAATTTCTTATAATGAGAATGAAGGAGGCGGTTCAATCTTCACCGTCGAACTGCCAACCGATGCCAGTGTTTATGAAGAAAAGGATTTCCTTGTTCCCAACCAGTTATTGATTGAGGAAGAAGAGCAACGCCATAAGGAATTTGTTACAGATGAAAAAACGGACGAACCGGAGGCACCGTCCGTACCGTTGAACAAACGGAAAGTCTTGATTATCGAAGATGATAATGATGTCCGCGAATTTCTGAAAGAGGAAATCGGCCATTATTTCGAAGTAGTAGCAGAAGCGGATGGTATCAGCGGATTCGAACGTGCACAGACTTATGATGCGGACCTTATTATCTGTGACGTGTTAATGCCGGGCATGACAGGATTTGAGGTGACCAAGAAGCTGAAGAACGAGTTTGCCACCAGCCATATCCCCATTATTCTGCTGACCGCTCTCAATATGGAAGAAAAATATCTGGAAGGTATCGAATCCGGTGCGGATGCTTATATCACCAAACCATTCAGTATTTCTTTATTACTGGCCAGAATTTCCAAACTGATAGAACAACGTGACAAGTTGCGGGAAAAATTCTCCAATGAACCGGGAATTGTTCATGCGGCTATCTGTACGAACAACAAAGACAGCAAATTCCTTGCAAAACTGAACGAGATGCTGAACGAGCACATGGTGGAAACGGAATTCTCTGTAGATGACTATGCCAACCTCATGGGATTGGGACGTACCGTGTTTTATAAAAAAGTACGTGGCGTCACCGGATATTCTCCAAATGAATACCTGCGTGTCATTCGCTTGAAGAAAGCTGCGGAATTATTGTTGACCGAAGATCTGACCGTTGCTGAAATTTCATATAAAGTGGGTATCAACGACCCCTATTATTTCAGCAAGTGTTTCAAGAATCAATTCGGAATAGCACCCTCTGTTTATCAAAAGAACGGTGGAAAAGCTCCGACCTCCAATACCACAGCAGGAAACACGGAGCAGCCCGCTGAAGAAAAAGGAGAAACGAATGCTTAAACAGAATACATGATAACTGACTGATAATAGTACACATTCTCTCTGCCAATGGGATTATGTGTACTATTATCTGAAATTATGTACAAACATCAGTCACACTTTTCCATCAAAAGATAAAAATTACATTATTTCCGTACTTTAATACCGGGTGTATCTTCTTTCAATACACTTTCTTTGCAGCAGAACAATTTAATTGATTATCATGAAACACAAATTATTCCTTTTCGTATTTCTGCTGACTACCCTGTCTGTTATCGACGGACAGGCATCCGAACGCAAAAAATACAACTTCAACAGTGAATGGAAGCTGCAAATAGGAGACTTTCCTAAAGCCAAAGACACTAAATTCAACGACAGTGAATGGAAGCAAGTAACTTTGCCTCATGCTTTCAATGAAGATGAAGCATTTAAACTCTCCATCGAACAATTGACAGATACAGTGGTGTGGTATCGCAAAAGTTTCCGGATTCCGGAACTGAAAAGTAACCAGAAAGTATTTATCGAGTTCGAAGGAGTACGTCAACGTGGAGACTTCTATCTCAACGGTCATAATCTGGGCAGACACGAAAATGGCGTAATGGCAGTGGGATTCGACCTGACTCCATATATGAAGGAGGGTGAAAACGTAATTGCCGTTCGCACCGATAACAACTGGATGTACAGAGAAGAGGGAACCAACTCCAAATTTCAGTGGAACGACCGCAATTTCAATGCTAACTATGGCGGTATCCCCAAAAATGTGTTTCTGTACGTTACCGATAATGTATATCAAACTCTTCCCTTATACAGTAACCTGAAAACAACAGGTGTCTATGTGTACGCCAAAGATTTTGATATAAAAGGGCGTAAAGCAACCATTCATGCCGAATCAGAAGTCAGAAACGACAGTAAATCTCCCCGCCAGTTCAGTTATCAAGTGACTGTACTTGATGCCGATGGCAAACGATTGAAGACTTTCCAAGGTGATAAAGTGACTTTAAAAGCAGGAGAGACTAAAACGGTAAAGGCATCCGCCATTATCAATAATCTTCATTTCTGGAGTTGGGGATATGGTTACCTGTATACGGTAAAAACTGCCTTGAAAGATGACAGCAATCAGATATTCGATGAAGTCAGTACCCGCACCGGATTCCGTAAAACACGCTTTACTGAAGGAAAAATAGAATTGAACGACCGTGTTATCCAAATGAAGGGATATGCGCAACGTACCAGTAATGAATGGCCTGCAGTGGGTCTGTCCGTACCAGCCTGGTTGAGCGACTTCTCTAATGGTCTGATGGTAAAAGGAAATGCAAACCTGGTTCGTTGGATGCACGTCACTCCATGGAAACAAGATGTAGAATCTTGCGACCGTGTAGGTCTGATACAGGCAATGCCTGCCGGAGATGCAGAAAAAGACCGTGAAGGACGCCAATGGGAGCAACGGGTGGAACTGATGCGCGATGCAATCATTTATAACCGTAACAACCCGAGTATCTTGTTCTACGAATGTGGCAACAAAGCTATCAGCCGTGAACATATGATAGAGATGAAAGCTGTTCGTGACAAATATGACCCGTTTGGCGGACGTGCTATCGGTTCACGTGAAATGTTGGATATTCGTGAAGCGGAATACGGCGGCGAAATGCTGTATATCAACCGAAGTGAGCATCATCCGATGTGGGCTACCGAATATTGCCGCGACGAAGGTTTAAGAAAATATTGGGATGAATACAGTTATCCTTTCCATAAGGAGGGTGACGGTCCGCTCTATAAAGGTAAACCGGCCACTGATTATAACCGTAACCAAGATGAACTTGCCATTACCATGATAGCCCGCTGGTATGATTATTGGCGTGAGCGTCCCGGAACAGGTAACAGGGTCAGCTCCGGCGGCACTAAAATTATCTTCTCTGACACCAATACCCATTACCGGGGAGCGGAAAACTATCGCAGAAGTGGAGTGACAGATGCTATGCGTATTGAGAAAGACGCCTTCTATGCACATCAGGTGATGTGGAACGGATGGGTAGATACGGAAGAAGACCAGACCTACATTATCGGACACTGGAATTATCCTGAAAATACAGTAAAACCCATACATGTGGTATCTACCGGGGAAGAGGTGGAACTTTTCCTGAATGGTAAATCTCTGGGTAAAGGCAAACGCCAATACAATTTCCTCTTTACTTTTGACAACGTAACATTCAAATCGGGTAAACTGGAAGCAGTCAGCTATAATCAAACAGGAAAAGAAATCAGCCGCTACGCTATACATACAGCCGGTGAACCAGCCAAACTGAAACTTACCGCTATTCAAAATCCCGAAGGATTCCATGCAGACGGTGCAGACATGGCTTTAATACAGGTGGAAGTTGTAGATAAAGACGGAAAACGTTGCCCGTTGGATAATCGTACGGTTCAATTCACGCTTAACGGTCAAGCAGAATGGCGTGGAGGGATTGCCCAAGGTGAAAACAATCATATCCTTGATACAAAACTTCCGGTAGAATGTGGCATCAACCGTGCACTGATCCGCAGCACAACCACTGCCGGAAAAGTAACTCTGACAGCACAGGCTAAAGGATTACCTGCCGCCACACTCACATTGGAAACAGTACCTGTAAAAGTAACTGAAGGCTTGAGCACTTATCTCCCGCAGGAGACTTTAAAAGGACAACTGGACAGGGGTGAGACTCCTTCTACCCCTTCTTACCAAGATAGCAAAAAAGGTGTACGCATCGTTTCAGCAAAAGCCGGTTCCAATAACAGCGATGCTGAAAAGAGTTATGATGATATCGAACTGACGGAATGGAAAAATGACGGTAAGTTGAGCACTGCCTGGGTTACTTATACACTGGAGAGAGAGGCCGAAATAGACGATATATGTATCAAATTGCAAGGGTGGCGTTCACGCAGTTATCCATTGGAAGTATATGCCGGAAACACCCTGATTTGGAACGGAAATACAGATAAGAGTCTGGGGTATATTCATCTCAATGTAGAAAAACCGGTACGTGCCAACACTATAACCATTCGCCTGAAAGGAAATACCAGTGACAAGGATGCTTTCGGACAGATCATTGAAGTAGAAGCCAAAGCTGCCAATAAAATGGAACTGGAAAAGAGCAGTAGCAAAAACCAGTTAAGAATCATTGAAGTAGAATTTCTCGAAACAATCAAATAAATAGTTTTCAACAGGTATTAGCTTTCTCACACGATTGTTAGTTTGATAAGAAGTCCTCCCGAACGATTATAAACGTGAGGAGGACTTTTTATTATCTCAATAATTTATAAAATCATAAAACATTGTTCTATCATGAAAAATTTATTGATCCTTTTTATACTTGCATTCAGTTGCAACTGTATGGCAGGCAACAACGAACCTGCCCATGTAATTATCACCGCCGGACAATCGAATACCGACGGACGCGTACCTAACGACCGTTTACCAGACTATATCAAAACAATGGCAACAGATACGGCTTTTACTGCAGGAGCCTACAAGTATTGCAAAATAGCCCAAAACCGTACAGACGGTAAATTCCGTCCCTTCTGGCCTAAAAGCAAAAGAAGGGCCAAACCCAATACCTGGGGATACGATGCTGTCACCTACTATTGGTTGGAACAGCTGTGGCAGGAACCGTTCTATGTTATCAAATGGGCAATCGGCGGAACCTCCATAGAGCCTTCCACCACTTCGGATAAATCTGTCCACTGGTCAGCGAACCCGGAATGGTTGGCAAACAACGCATCGACCAGTGAGAAAGGACGTTCATTACTCCTGTCTTTCATCAATGATATCGACGGTTGCATTGACAACACATTATCCAAATTGAAAAACGGTTATCAAATTGACGCATTCCTATGGCATCAGGGAGAAAGTGACCATGCTTACGGAGACAAATATTACGAGAACCTGAAAGCGGTAGTCACCTATGTGCGTAATCACCTAAGTGCAAAAACAGGAAAAGATTACTCCAACCTTCCTTTTATTTTCGGTACGGTGGCTAAAAAGAACAAACAATATGGCAGCGAAGTGGAAGCCGCCATGAAACGTTTTGCCAAGGAAGACAAGAATGCCTATCTGATAGATATGTCGGATGCGGAACTAATGGGTGACCGTTTGCATTTTAACCAAAATTCGGCTGAATATTTGGGCAAACAGATGTACGAACAGATAAAAGCAGTCCGTTGAAAAGGCTATATTTGTACTTTCATAGGGGATCGCGTACAAATACCAAACGTGTTTTTTAGCGATTAGTATGAAATTACATCTTTTCCGTACGAATATTTGAGCGTAATTTCTTCTAATACGCTTCCTTTGCAGAGGAAGTCAGGCAAACGGCAAACCGTGTCCGCATCTTCTATTATTTACTAATTTAATCACTTAGATATATCAACATGAAAAACATTTTGCATGGAAATGGCAGTCTGGGGAGGAGGATTCAATATCTCCTTCTAATGACTCTGTTCGTAGTACAATCTACCCTGTCGTTCGCACAAACCCGAACGGTGACAGGTGTAGTCGTAGATGAGAAAGATGAACCGATTATCGGTGCAAACGTCACAGTGAAAGGAACTGCCAAAGGAACGATTACTGATTTAGACGGTAAATTCGTACTCTCGGCTCCCAAAAGTGCCAAACTGCTGGAAGTGTCCTTTATCGGATATAATACTCAAACAGTAACTATCACCGATAAAATCCTCCAAATAAAACTGTCAGAGTCTGCTATCGCTTTGGATGAGGTTGTAGCTATCGGTTACGGTAGTGCTAAGAAAGGAAATGTGACCGGAGCCATTGCCAAAGTAAATGCTGAAAAGCTGGAAGACCGGGCTACAACCAATATTGCCTCTTCCCTGCAAGGACAACTGGCAGGTGTAGAAGTTCGCAGTACTACCGGTGAACCGGGTTCCGAATTACAGATTCGCGTACGTGGAGCCGCCTCTATTAATGCGGACGCCACTCCTTTATATGTAGTGGACGGTATTCCTGTCGATGATCTTGGCAGTCTTAACCCCGGAGACATACAGTCTATTGAAGTATTGAAGGATGCTTCCTCATCAGCCATCTACGGTTCCCGTGGTGCCAATGGCGTTGTTTTGATTACTACCAAACAAGCCGGTGCAGATGAAAAAGTCAGGGTACAATTCCAGGCATCTTTTGGTATTCAGTCATTGGAAAGAAAAGTAGATGTATTATCCCCGGAAGAATGGATTGAATTTCGTACAGCATATAATAATAACAGATATATTTCTCAATATGGAAGCAAAGGGGCAACGATTGAGGATGATTACGCCACCCGCCTGGCAATGATCGGTGGAAAGGAAAGTTATTATTTCCTGAATGACCCCCGCTGGACAGAACCGGGTTACGGTAATTTGCAATTGATTGATTGGCAGGACGAATTTTTCCGCCTGGCTCCAATACAGAATTATCAGTTGTCTCTTTCAAGCGGGCGTGGTAACACCAAATATCGCGTATCAATGGGATACACAGATCAACAGGGTATCGCTATTGAAAGCAACTATAAACGTTTGAATTTCCGTGCCAATGTGGAATCCAAGATATTCAACCGGATTACTGTCGGAGTAAACCTTGCACCATCAGCCAACTGGAGCGATGGTGGACGTGTAGACGGTAAAGACCGTCAGGCTACAAACGTGCTGACTATGGCTCCGCTCGCAGAACCGGAGGATGGCATCTATACAGGATCCGGCTCACGCGGCTATTATCGTTGGACAAGCTTCAGCAAAATAAGCCCGATTGCTTACATGGAAGAAGTGACAAACCATGGCGAAAGCGTCCGGCTCAATTCAGCAGCCTATGTAAAAGCGGATATATGGAACGGTCTCAAAGCTGAAGTCACCGGTTCATATAACTTCAGCAGCACTCAATCCCGTTCATTCATTCCAAGTAGTGTAACCAAATATCGTACAGATAGCGAAGGCTACAAAACAACTGCAAGCCGTTCTGAATCACGCAGTAATAAATTTCTTCTTCAAACGATTCTGCATTATGATAAAACAATCGGCAAACATACTGTCGGTGCAATGGCTGGTTACTCAATGGAAAGTTCCGGCGGTTCTTCCAGCAGACTAAGTGCAACCCAATTCCCCGATAATTCTCTGGAAGTATTCGATATGGCGGACGTTGTATTAACAGCTGCAGCAGCCTCTGTTTCCACTCCTTCCCGCCTGATGTCTTATTTCGGGCGTTTACAATACGAATATGATGACCGCTATCTGCTGACTGCAAGCATCCGCCGCGATGGTTCTTCCCGCTTCGGTAAAGCAAATCGTTGGGGGGTGTTCCCGGCCGTTTCTGCCGCTTACCGTATTTCAAACGAAAAATTCTGGCCGAAAGACTTCGTTATGAACTCATTGAAACTGCGTGCCAGCTGGGGAGCAAACGGAAACAATTCTATACCGACAAATACAGCTCTTGCCAAATTAAGCAGCGCCAATTACTCATCCGGAACAATCATCAATGGTTTTGCTCCTACATCGCTCGCTAACCCCGACCTCGGCTGGGAAAAGACCGAAAGCTGGAACGTTGCCTTCGACATGGGATTGTTCAACAATCGTATTTTCATTTCTGCCGATTATTATGTGAAAACAACCAAAGACCTGCTATATCAGGTGACTGTTCCCGCATTACTTGGCTTCACCAAAGCATGGGGAAATATCGGTTCTATCCGTAACAAAGGTTTTGAATTGGAAGTAACTACGCAAAACCTCACAGGAAAATTGAAATGGAGTACTTCTCTGAACGTTTCTTATAATCAAAATAAAGTCCTTAGCTTGGGAGATGATAATAGCACTGTATTTACAGGGTATGACAGTACCACGCAGGTATTTATGGTAGGTCAACCCTTAAGATCTTTCTATATGTACGATGCAGTCGGAGTCTATCAGACACAGGCAGATTTACAAAAATACCCTGTGATGCAGAATACGAAAGTAGGTGACGTACGCTATCGGGATGCCAACGGTGACGGAATTATCAGTGATAGTGACCGTACCTTAATGGGGAAACCTGACCCGGATTATACTTTCGGTATAACAAATACTTTCAAGTATAAAAACTTTGATTTATCTGTCCTGGTTACAGCACAAACTGGGGGACATATCTACGGAGTATTAGGACGTGCAATGGACCGTCCGGGTATGGGAGCTAACGGTAACGTGCTCTCTCACTGGAAAAATATGTGGAAATCAGAAGCAGAACCGGGCGACGGTAAAACTCCGGGGATCGACAATGCCAATACAGGCCAATTCTATGACAGCCGTTGGCTATACAGCACAGATTTTATTAAAATCAAAAACGTAACATTAGGATATCGTCTTCCACTTAAAAAGAAATTCGTACAAAATGCAAGAGTTTATTTATCTGGGGAAAATCTCCTGATGTGGGATAAATATGACGGCGGTTTCTCACCGGAAGCCAATAATGGCGGTTCAACGGGGGATTATGATTACGGTTCATATCCACAAGCCAGAGTGATTACTTTAGGAGTTAATGTTACATTCTAAATCAAAAAAGAAAGAAACCATGAAACTATATAAATATCTTATAAGCGGAGGATTAGCTTTGACATTATCACTGTCCTCTTGTGAAAGTTGGCTGGAAGTAGAGCCTAACGATACACGGACTACAGACTATTTTTATTCCACGCCCAGTGAAATGGAACAAGCCTTGATCGGCATCTATAATGGTCTGCTCCCTATATCAGATTATTCCTGGTTAATGTCCGAAGTACGATCTGATAATGCCTGGGTAGATAAAACGACCGACAAACAACGTGATTATATTGACATAGGGACCTTCAACCCGAACATATCTACCATCAGTACCCTTTCGGGAGCCTGGAATGATTTATATGAGATTGTTGCACGCGCCAATATGTTTCTTAGTAAAACAGACGGAGTAACCTTCTCCTCGGAAACTATCAAAAACCAGTTCATCGGTGAAGCTAAATTTTTGAGAGCACTGGCTTACTTTGATTTGGTACGCTATTTCGGCCGAATCCCCATCGTACTAGAACCAGTGTCTGTGAATGAAGCAATGGCTATCAAGCAATCCGAACCTGTAGAAACGTATGAAACAGCGATTGTTCCCGACTTGGAAGACGCTGTAAAAAAGCTGGTAGACACTCCGTTAAACTATCAGGGAAACAGTGCTTCAGCCGGACGTGCAACTTTAACTGCTGCAAAAGCTCTATTAGGACGTGTCTACCTGACAATGGCCGGTTACCCTATACAAGACGAGTCAAAAAAAGCATTAGCTGAACAACTATTCAGCGAAGTGATCGATTATGCTTTCGCCAACAACAAATACTGGGCAAGTACCGCCGATGAATGGAAGAAAATATGGATTAGCGAGAATGACAACAAATATCATATTTTTGAGATCCAATATATTGCAGCAAAAAACTATGGCAATCCAATGGTCTTCAACTCTGTTCCGGCAGTCAACGACTCTTATACAAAAATACAAATGTCCGGTAATAGGATCTGGTGCGAAGCCAGATTAGCCGGTCGTTTCAAAGTAACCGACACAGAGGGAGTTTCTTTGGACAAACGTTGTCCAAGCACCATTAACACCGATGATTTCGTAGATGATGACGGAGTTCCTTATACAGGTGGAGAATTCTTCCAAAAATTCTTTGAGCATAAAATGAAACGTAAACTTTTAGGATTTGAAGACATCGATGACCAAATTGCCGATCGTACTTATTTTCCGATCAATTATCCGCTAATCCGGTTAGAAGACGTGATGCTTATGTATGCAGAGATAGTTGGCCCCACTGACAAAGCCATATCACTTGTCAAGCTTATTCAGGAACGTGCCGGAGTTTCAACAATCCCAAGCAGTGTCACTCCCGAAAAGTTTGCAGAAATAGTAGATATGGAGCGCCGCCTGGAACTGGCATCCGAAGGTATTCGCTGGCATGATCTTGTACGCCAGAACCGATACGTAGAGGTCTTACAGGAAATGTTCAAATTTTACGGTTCGGATGAAAACGGTGTCATTAGTAAGCCGGAAACGTACGAATTATACAAACTGGTTACCAAAGACTCATACATCTATCCAATACCGGATTCACAAATGAAGGTAAAAGAAGGATTGTACGAACAGAACAAAGGATATAATTAAGCAACATAATACTATTTATAAATTTGTTTGAAGGTTAGTAAATGAAAGTCCCCCGGCGACAGTTTGGGGGACTTTCTTGTATGTACAAGATATGATTGTACCCTTTACCATAGTCTGATATTCTCTACAAATTAGCTTTAAACAAGGCTTACTTCTGGTATTCATATTCTGATTATCAATCTTATATTTTTCACATCTTCTCTATATAAGCTTTAAATAACAACCTATTTATTGCAAGAAAACACTGATATAGAACCGCAATAAGGCAACAAATCAATGAGGTATCTCCGATATGAAACTGTGACATGGGAGTTCGACAAAAAGAAGAGGGAAACTGGTAAATCCAATTTCCCCCTTCTTAATGATATAAATACTGCGATTGCTCTTCTTTTATTTACCTATAGCACCTGCCCAGTCTTTTGCAAAGCGGAAATTACCGATATTTCCTTTAAAACCACTGCGATTTCTAAACGAAATTGCTTTCAGACCGGCTTTCAAAGCACCTTCTTCACCAACCACTACAGCATCGGCTTTCGGTTCATTCTGACTTAATTCAGGATCAATAAATAAAGAAACCTCATTCTTATTATAATCGACTTTCAATACCAGTAGATGCGTTGTATTATAATCATATACCATAGGAGCCTCATTACGTTCTTTCATCAAGCCTACAGCAAATTTGATTTTATCATTTCCTTCGCGTCTGACATATACCTGACCACGATTTCCTCCACCAACATAACTGGCACTCGCAGCCAAGATATCTGCCAGATTACTCGAACCAACTTTAGCAAAGTTTACCAGGCAAGCCAGATAATAAGTTCCTTTGGAGTAAACTTTCCCAGATTCTACCAATGAATATACACTGATACGAGAACCTTTCACCCCTTGTGGAAAACCAAAGTTGATAGATGGCCCCGCCTCACTATACCCCGTATACGTCAAAGCCTTTCCAACAGTAGGACTTATAACCCCTTCAACCGGCGTGGTAACAAATGCACCACACCAAGTGTCTACATTAATAGGAGCCCGTTTGTCATCATAAACCACTTTCTCCAAAATGTCACCATCCTTATAACCTTTCAAGAGATCATTCTTTAAAATTTGTGCCTGGCTTCCTACTGCAAGTACCGCCAATGCCATTGATGCTACTACTCTTTTCATAATCTTCTTCTATTTTATATTTTTTAATTGACGTTATTTCTCAAATGCCGGAGTAATCTTTCTGTTATCAATTACCGTCCGGTTTTTCTATTTCTGTAAACGGACAAAGATTCCATTTGAAATTCTCAAATTTATCCGGATGTTTTGGGTCGAATCCTTTATAGTCTTTCCTCAAAAGCTTCACTGCATCCAAATCAGCAGTCTTCATTCCTTCAATTATACATTTGGCCAACTCATAAGCCCCGAAAGTATTGGAATGTGAATTATCTTTCAGCTCCTTCGTTTGTCCCGGATATGTATTGGCAGGATAATGTACGAATGCATGTTTGGAATCCTCTTCTCCCATTGCTTCATAAAGGGTACGGCTTATTTCGTTCAAGTCAATCAAAGGTACATTTTCTTTGGCTGCTAACCAACGAATCGCATCAGGATAATCAAGATGAGTGTTTACTATTTTACCATTCTTATCAAAACGACGACGCTGGGTAGGAGTTACCAATACAGGCTGTGCGCCTCTGGAACGTGCTTCATCAATATAAATCTTCAGATTATACATGAAAGAATAAAAGGCTCCTTTGCCTGGTCCCTTCTGTTTCTGATCGTTATGCCCAAACTCCATAAAAAGATAATCACCCTTCTTCATCTGCGTCAACGCTTTCTTCAAACGCCCGGCACCAATAAAAGTATTGGCAGATTCTCCGGATTCTGCATAATTGGCAATAGCTACCTGATCGGTAAACCAACGCGGAAACATTTGTCCCCAGGCAGCCCAAGGCTCATTATCATAGTCCACTACGGTGGAGTTACCACAGAGAAAGATAGTAGGTACTTTATCGGCACGTTCAATAACCAAAGAGGTTACACGAGGTGCATCACCATTAAATTCAAGCGTCAGTTTTTCATCCCAGTTCAACTTATTCTTTTCGCGCGCCTTGATTTTGACTTTCTCTCTTTCACTGATTTTCATATTCCGTTTGTTGACGGTAAAAGATTCAGCAATCATTTCTCCCTTCCTGGTCGGAAGATTCTCAATCAACAGTCGGCGGGACTCGGCACGTACTGTTGTATTCCCTGCTGAATCCTTGCTGCCAAGAGTGACAGTCACTTTATAATTACCATCTGGAACATTGACTGAAAAGAAAAAAGGTTGATTGCTTTTTCCATCCCACGACGGTTGCAAGTCATACCCAAAACCCTGTTCGTCATTGAACAAGGTTTCAGATGTTACTTTGGTATATCCTTCTTTTACTTTTTTGTCGGAAGTAAAGTCGAACTTATAAACTTGTGCCCGGACTAAAAGACAACTGGCTACTAACAACAGACTAACCAAAAGTATTACTTTCTTCATTATCATACGAATATCTTTATATTAGAATCCCAGGAAGAAACGATAAGTATAAACATTGGTCTTAACACCGCCAGTCCCTGCCGAGCCTGCAGTTTTGGAATAAGTAACAATATACATATTCTTATTATTTCGTTCCGTACTGCTCCAATAAGTAGCAGATGTATCCATTGCTTTATCCGATACTTTTATCAACTTAGAATTCAGCCTACTCTCTAAAGAATTATCTTTATCCTGCAAAGCGATAAGCTCTCCACTTGAGGGCACATACCAACCTGTAGTAATAGACGGAGACGGAAAGTTACTTTCACAATCATCCTGATATTGGAAACATTCAAAATCTGTTTTGAATGTTTCATAATACAAATCCAGTACTTCCGAGTTATTATATCCCAAAAAGCGAAGCGGTTTGTTTTTATTATTTTCATTTACATCATAATATCCGGTGACGGAAACATAAGAAGAAGTAAATGAAGTGGTCATAAACCAGTCATGTATACTTTGAGTAAGAGCAGGAGAAAATTTACCCGTTTCTGTATAGAGACTCATTACCAATCCATGAACACAATTAGGATGTGAACGAAGCAATGCATCATTATTGGCTGTATAGGGAGTTCCCGCTACGTCTTTATACAGTACAGAAGGCATTGGATTTCCCACCCAACAAACGATTCCAATACAATTATCCTTTGCAGGTTCCGCTTCATTGCCACTTACCACGCTACCATCCGCATAATAATAATCGCCTACCTGCAGATGGTGAGTCACCTCTTTATATCCGCCATCGACAACAAAACGTTTATACTTCCCTTCTTTCATCTTTTCAGCCGTATCAAACATACATTGTTTATCATTGTAATGACCGATAATTTGATTCTCCGAAGATGGTTTTCTTAACAAACGATATTCGTCTTTCTTCGCGTCATAATAAGGAGAGATTTTCGTTCCTTCATCCACATGGTCCAGATAGAACGCTACATCAACCGGCATAGCAATGTAAGGAGTTTCTTCCGGCATTGCCACTCCCTCTGCATCCGTAAAAATATACCGTGTGGAAGGCAACTTTACAACAAGCAGACTCATACGATGTGTCAACTGAAAACTCAATGTATAGTTTCCATTTTCACCAATCAACGCAGTTGCATTTGAAGTCATCAAGTCCTGCTTCGCATACGTTTTCTGTTCACTCTGTTCTGTTGTCAATTCCCAGCCAGCCACTAAAGGAGCAAAAAAATCATCACCTGTTAAATCTGTTTTCCCTGTCATTTCCGATTGATAAGGATAGTATGCATAAAAAGTCACTCCAGCCAACCGGTCGTCATACAATATCGGTTTGCCCGACCAGCTTGAGCCATTGAACGTAAATGGCATATTATTGATTTCATCCAATATGCTTCCATCTTTTACGGCAAACAATCCGATTTGATCCCCCTGCGTAAAAGTGGTAACAAACCCTGTATCTTCCGTTCGTGTAGATGATTCATTGCTAATCAGTCCTGTATCAGTCACATTTAATACAATGCCATTCCGTACATTTCCCGGAACTTCTTCTTCATTTTGAGAACAACCAGCCCAACCGAACAACATGATGGTCAGCAAGGCTACTTGCATAAATTTATATTGTTTCATCTTCGCTTCAATTTTTGAATATTATTCTTTGTCCGTTCCTTCCACTTCTTCATCATCACCATCCCACGAAACAGAATCTTTCTCTATTGTCACTTTCAGTCCCGGCTTACCCACTCCTACATTGTATGTATATTGGTGCCCACCTTCCAATAGCCCCTCTCCATTACCAGGTGTATGACCGAAATTCCTGCCATCTTTCAATGTAACTTTGAAGAATGACTTACCGGACATATCCTGTGGAACCATCAACAACTGGAAAGAATAAATATACCCTTCCCTGGCATCTTCCAACTTATAAGGTTTCATCACTATCGCTTCAACTCCCGCCGCAGGCTGTAATTTGCCTTCTGTCATGGTGCCTTTTGTTATGGCACTTACAGTAAACACCATATCTTTCAAGTCTTCCTCCGACACCGTATCTCCGTCACCTTTTACATTGATAATCAACTTTACTGTTCCATGATGGAATTTAAGTTTCCGTTCGCTACGGAACTTCATTTTCTCATAAGCATAAAGAAAATCCGAGTTTTTATATGACTCTTCATTAGTTTGATCAGTAGCTACAGTCCATTCTGTCAATAAGGTTTCCGAAGAAGGATACCAGGCAAACAATGTTTCTTCTTCCGTTGTCGTATACCAATAAAGAGGATCATTATTTTTAGCGCTCATTTCGCCTGATTGAGAAACCTCATACAGCTTTTGTGAGAAACCATCATAAAGGGAAACAGTTTCTCCCCCATCCCATTCAGTCTTCTCCCCGATGCTGCGCGTAAAAGTCATAGCTGATTTTTCCGCCATTAGTTCCATCGGATATTGATTATTCCGAAACTCGTCTTCTGCTACATTGGTACACGCCCCTAAGAAACCTGTCACTACCAATAAACTACCGAGCCATAATTCATATCTTTTCATATCGTTCTTTTTTTGAATCCTTGTCAGTCGTTTATTCAGTAACCGAAGCAGTCACATCTTTATCCTCTTCTACAATCCAGTCTTCAATTTCCGCTCTGGTAATTGTCATAGCAGGATTTTCGAATGTCACATTGTAAGGATAGGCATGTCCACTTTCCAGATTCTGGACGGGCATGTATTGCGTATAGGTTTCATCATTCATTCTCACTTCCAGCAAAACTTTTTCCGGCATATCCTGCGGGAATAGAATAATAGATGCAGTCATTTCGCCTTCTGCCGGTTTAACAATGTCCATACTTAATTCCGAGTTCGGAGTAGCACCACTTTTAGCAACAGCCACACCGGTATTTACGTCAAAAGAGCCTTCCAACTGCAGACTTTTCAGGTAAACCTTCATATTATTTAGTGTAGCACCATTGGTTGCTTTAAACTTCAATATGATTTTGGTCATTTTATGAGAAAAGTCAAATGTAACGGGAGCCTCCGCACGAACTCCGGTAGCTTTGGCGAACAGAAAGTCTATTTGCGATTGTTTGTCCGTTGCCTGATCTGCACCGCTTATCGTTTTTGCAATCACCCCTTCCGTACCCGGCAATGTCCCGTTCGTACCCTGATAGGGATAATAGGCATTTAAAGTAAACTCACCTTCTCCCTTCAAACGGATATTATTATCTGTTGAACCTTCATTTACAACACGGAATGCACCACCGGCTTCATTGCGATATTGGATGTTGATATAAGTATCCACTGCATTAGCCGTCGCATTATCTGCATCTGTTTCAACAGTTACTCCAATACGATCGTCTGATCCCCATGCCGCACCGACAGCACGAGTTTCCTGAACATTATTCACCACTTCATTGATATTTCCGAAAATTTCGATGGGTTTATAAGCACGGTCCGCTTTTCCCGACTCTTCGTCACTACAAGCAGAAAAAACTAATGACACTACCATAGCAGCAGCTAAATACATGTTTTTCATTGATGTCTTCATTTTAAGTTATTGTTTTTTTTAATTTTTTACTTCTGCAAATGTAGACGTACTTATTGAACTACACAATGGACGATTGTACGCAAATACCTTGGCAATTATTCATTCAGGGGAACAAAGGACTCCAGAGTATAATTACCTATGGAGAAGTGTATATTATTCTATTTCCATATAAATAGAAAAGGCAGTCGAAAGCAATAACGTAAAAAAGAGAAATTGCCTTCGACTGCCTTATTTTAAAGATGACTGGTTGGTTACGCCCGATATGTATTATCTCAATTTGTACACCTCTGTTCCGGCAAGCAGGAAACAACCGACTCCGTAATCTTCAAAATCAGGTACACTCTTGTAAGTAACCGGCTGTCCGTCTTTAGGCT
>OGKO01000031.1_pt1 | contig 104189 bp, 94 predicted proteins | sample 1572451 | NCBI WGS metagenome assembly OGKO01 (sample SAMEA2582089, study PRJEB24529) | metagenome | biome: Human gut stool | place: China | collected 2011 | reverse complement strand
TAAAATGGGGAGAAATTTCTCATTTTAACTTGTACTAAATCTTGACATAGGACCAGGTTTAATACAAATAAACAATGACATATTTACGGAAGAAGAAAGAGAATATTTAAGAGTAAACCGATTTTGGGTTGATGATAATGAAGATGAGATTGCATTGCTTGAAAGAGAAATAAATCATAATATTCAAAAGAGACAGAAAGAGTTAGAACTTACAATTGCACTAACTAATTATTGTAATTTCTCATGTGTATATTGTTATCAGAATAAAAATGAAAAATTGATGACTACAGAAGTTGCAAACATGATTATAGAAAAGATTGACAGAATTTTAAATGATAACAAATTTGAGGGGATTAATATTCATTATTTTGGTGGAGAACCGTTGTTAAATATACCTGTTTTAATTTATTTGGATGAAAATATTAAAAAGATTACAGATAAAATTGGAATTGTGTATAAGGCATTTTTAACTACTAATGGTTCAATGTTAAGTAAAGAATTATTACAAAAAGTAAAGTTTTCGTCAATACAGCTTACGTTTGACGGACTTGAAAAAACACATGATAGACTTAGAGTGTCCGACCATTTCCATTTTAAAGAGGAGATTGAACTTATTGAGAATATAATGAATTTCTCACAAGCAAAAGTTTTGCTTCGGACTAATATTTGCAAAGAAAATAAAGATGAAATCATAGCGTTACATAAATATATATTTGAGAAGTTTGGTAATGAAAGAATTGAAATTAATCCAAATCGTACAATTAAATATCATCAAGATGATTCATTTGAAATGCTTTCTGTACAAGAGTATGCAGAAGTGGCATATCAAATAAAATTATTATGGTCTGAACAAAAAGGAAAATTCGAACTGCCAGTTCCTAGAAGTACACCATGCAAATTTCCATATGGAAATGCATATGCAATTAGCCCAGAAGGTTACTGTACTTTTTGCAGTGGCTCTATGGATCAAGAGAAAAAATATTTTTTTGATGTCGATATTGAGAATAAAAAAATGTTTTCTGTTCGCAAAGAATGCAAAAAATGCAATATATTACCATTATGTTTGGGTGGGTGCATAATACAATACAATTTGAGAGCTGGGGCATGTACATATGAAAAATATGAATTAAAGAATATTTTGATTTCTTATATTAAACATATTTCTTAAATAAATCCAGAAAGCTTAAGGAGCCTGTGAAAAATGAAAACAAAAGAATTAGAAAAATATCCGCTGCAAATTCTGATGATGACACTGACATCTTTTTTGACATTGTTAATTCCCAAATTGCTGAGTTACCTTATAGATGATATTCTAATGGCGAATAATAAAGAAAAGATACTGCCATGGTTTATGATTACGTTCGGAGTTACAAGTCTGCTGATGATAATGAAGTTTTACTTTATTACATACAACCCGATTAAGATTGGAATAAAAAATACATTTAGATTGCAGATAAAGGCGGCAAAAGACATATTAAATATGAATCAGTCTGTATATGCAGATGAGGACAAAGGATATTATTATAATGTGTGTTCAAACAGTTGTGCTGCTTATGGAGATTTATATGAAGAAATACATCTGAATTTAATTAGTTGTTTTATTTACGTGTGTGGAATCCTTGCAGTAGTTTTTATGACCAATATTTATCTGGGCATTTTTTTTATCGTGTATGGAATCATTTTAATAATTGTTTCCCTTAATATTTCGAAACCGCTATTTGATATGCAAAAAAATGTTATGGTAAAGCAGGATAGATATTTAAATGGTATTCGAAATATTATCGAAAATAAAATTGGAATCAATGCGTTACATAGAGAAAAATTCTTTGCAGATGAATATAAACAAAATATTGTTCCGTATGAAAAACATGTTTTAAGGTATCGTTTTTTTGAATGTTTATGCCGACAGGCTCCCAATATATTGGATCAGGTGTGTTTAGTGGTGTTTTTGTTTATAGGAGGAAATTTAGTTTTGAATCAACAGATTTCGATTGGAGAATTTCTGATGATGTATCAATATATGGCGTATTTCTCTGATCCAATTACTACAGCATGTGCTATTTTGATGAGATACAGGGCAAATATGGTACATGTGGCACGTATTGATAAATTATCAGATGATGCAAAGATTCCGAAAGAAACAAAAAAATATATGACAAATACAGAAAATCTTTTTTTCACAGAAAAGTATGATTTCTATAAAGGAAAGGAAAAAACAGATTTTCTGTTTCATATTGATAAACTCAAAATAAAAAAGGGTGGGTTATATGTAATAAAGGGAGAAAATGGAAGCGGAAAAAGTATGTTTTTGAATTTACTGTTTGGAAACGTTAAATTATCTTTTTCACGAGGTGGGTTCATACTTACCGATGAAATGGATGAGGCAGCATTTTTAACCTATCCAATCTTTACAGTTGATGGAGATTTTATGAAAAACATGTATGAGATTCCTATTGATAAAGAACTTATGCATTTATTACAGGTAGATTTTTCGGATAAGGAAATTTTAAGCAATCCTGTGAATTTAAGTTACGGACAGCAGCAAAAACTTGCGCTGTTACGAGTTTTTGGCTTGAATAGCCCGATTCTTTTTTTAGATGAACCTTTGTCAAATCTGGATAAGAAAACACAGGAGAATGTGGTGGCATACATTCGGAAATTGAAAGGAGAAAAAACAATATTGGTTGTCATGCATAGTGATGAATTGGATGAGGCGGCAGACAGTGTAATATATATTGAAAATAAAAAATTAATACAAAAGTAGTAGGATATGAGTATACAAAAAGGCATATATTAATAGTGATATATGTCTTTTTTGGTGTCCGTATGAAACATATCATAGGCTTTGCGTTATTCTTTTTTGGGCTTGGAATGCTTGCGATGTTTCTGATCCCAGGCGATTTCTGTGGGATTTTAATTATGATCGGCTGTATCCTGCTTGGATATTATCTTTTTTGTGGTTGTTAGTGTGCGGTATCGTTGGATTTCCGTATATGAACAGAGCAGTGTGCATAGTGCCGGTTATGGGATGAAATAATTTGAAATTCGCATCCTTGCGGAGCATTTTTTTAAATCGGAAAGTTACGTTGCAGGTTTCCGATTAAAAAAAGAGAACTGCAATGCAGTTCTCTACGTTTCAAGACTAAGCTCTCTCAACTTTTCCGGATCTCAAACAGGAAGCACATACATATAATTTTCTAGGTGTTCCGTTAACTTTGCAGCTAACACGTTTGATGTTTGATTTCCAAACTCTATTTGATCTTCTATGTGAATGGCTTACTTTAATTCCGTAATGATTGCCTTTTCCACAAACTGCACAATTTGCCATTTGCTTTGCACCTCCTCGCATCTTTCTAAGCCTATATGTATGAACAGGCTCACAACATGATTTATTCTATCAGAAAAAAAAAGATATTGCAAGTGAAAATTAAAAAAAATATAAAAAATGTAATTTATGACTATGAATTTTGGAAAAAAGCGGTTATAATAGACACTAAACTAGCGTTATTATGTGTGAGAGAGAAAACTGGTCAGCCAGTGGCTTTCTTACAAATATAAAGAAAGGCATGGTTAATGAGTATGAATGGACAGATGGAGACCAAATTAGGTAAGGTTACGATAGACCCTGAAGTAATTGCATTATATGCAGGTTCTGTTGCGGTAGAGTGTTTCGGAATCGTAGGCATGGCTGCTGTCAATATGAAAGACGGACTGGTAAAATTATTGAAGAAAGATTACCTGACACATGGTATTAACGTGTCTGTGAATGAAGATAATAAAATTACAATCGATTTTCATGTGATCGTTTCTTATGGTGTGAGCATCAGTACAGTGACCGATAATCTGATCGAGACAGTCAGATACAAAGTGGAGGAGTTCACTGGAATGGAAATTGAGAAGATTAACATTTACGTTGAAGGCGTACGTGTCATTGATTAAGGAGGATTTTAAAAGTGGAAGTCACTACAATAAATGCTGAACTTTTTGCCAGAATGTTTCTGGCAGGAGCTAACAACTTAGAGGCTAAGAAGGAATGGATCAATGAGCTGAATGTATTCCCTGTTCCGGATGGAGATACCGGAACGAATATGTCAATGACAATTATGTCAGCAGCAAAGGAAGTTGCAGCGATTGAGAATCCAACCATGGCTTCATTGGCAAAAGCAATTTCTTCCGGATCATTACGCGGGGCAAGAGGTAACTCTGGTGTTATCTTATCCCAGTTATTCCGTGGTTTTACAAAGGTGATCGCAGAATATGATGAACTGACCGTACAGATTCTTTCAGATGCATTTCAGAAGGGAACCGAGACTGCATATAAGGCAGTTATGAAACCGAAAGAGGGAACAATACTTACGGTTGCCAAAGGAATGTCTGATAAAGCTGCCGAGTTAGGAGAGGAGACAGACGACCTTGCATATTTCTGTGAGGAGATCATCAAAGAGGGTGACCATGTTCTGAGCAAGACACCGGATATGCTCCCGGTTTTAAAACAGGCAGGCGTTGTGGATTCCGGCGGACAGGGCTTAATGCAGGTATTAAAAGGTGCATTTGATGCTCTTATGGGCAAAGAAGTGGATTACAAGGTTGAGACAGTTTCTACAGGAAGCAGCAGTCAGGGCACAGCTTCTAATCCTTATATTGACGCACAGGCAGAGCAGGAGATCACCTTTACTTACTGTACACAGTTTTTGATTATGTTAGAGCATCCGTTCACGGAGAATCAGGAGACAGAGTTTAAGAGCTATTTAGAGTCCATCGGTGATTCTATCGTTGTAGTTGCAGATGATGAGATCGTGAAAGTACATGTACATACCAATGATCCGGGTATGGCAATGCAGAGAGGTCTTACTTACGGAAGCCTTACAACTATTATTATTGAGAACATGCGTTTAGAGCGTGATGAGAAGATTTCTGCAATGAAAGAAAAAGAGATGCAGAACACTGCGAATGCAGAAAACGAGATCAGGGCAGCAGAGGAAAATGAGCCGGAAGTTCCAGCAGAGGAAAAAGAAATGGGATTCATTTCTGTAAGCATCGGAGAGGGTATCAATGAGATTTTCCGTGGACTGGGCGTGGACTATATCATCGAAGGCGGACAGACCATGAACCCAAGTACGGAAGATATGCTCAATGCGATAGAGAAAGTGAATGCGAAGAATATTTTCATTCTTCCGAATAATAAAAATATTATTATGGCAGCAAATCAGGCGGCTTCCCTGACAGAGGATAAGAACATTATTGTAATTCCTACCAAGACGATTCCACAGGGTATTACAGCACTTGTCAATTATATTCCGGACAGCACACCGGAGGATAATGCAGAGCGCATGAGCGAGGAAATCCAGCTTGTCAAAACAGGTCAGGTGACTTATGCAGTTCGTGATACCGTGATCGATGATAAAGAGATCAAGCAGGACGACTACATGGGAATCGGCGATAAGGGAATTCTCTCTGTTGGTACAGATATGGAGAAAACGGTTCTTGAGATGATCGGCGAGATGATCGACGAAGATTCTGCTATTTTAAGTATTTATTATGGCGAAGACATGAACGAAGATTCTGCGAATGAAATTGCAGAGAAAGTGGAAGAGGAATATCCGGATGTAGAAGTGGAAGTACACTTCGGTGGACAGCCAATTTACTACTACGTGATTTCTGTAGAATAATATTTGTTGTATGAGACTGGATTCTTCTATTAAAGAGATAAAAGGGATCGGAGAAAAAACGGCTGATCTCTTTCGAAAAATTAATATTGAGACAGTCCGCGACTTGATTTCCTATTTTCCGAGAACTTATATCCAGTTCCCGGAAATCAAACATCCAGAGGAAGTCGTGGAGGGAGAGACTGCAGCGGTACTCGGACAGATCCGGCAGACGCCGGTTGTGAAAAGAGTGCGCAGCATGCAGATCACGGTAACTTCAATTGCCGGAATCGGAAAGCGTTTAGAACTTGTCTGGTTCCGGCTTCCTTATATAAAAAACAGCCTTCATCCGGGGCAAAGCTATGTTTTTTATGGAAAAGTGCAGCATAAGAACGGAAGGTTTTGCATGGAACAGCCGGCAATCTATACACCGGAAAAATACGAAGCTATGGAACATCTGCTGCTTCCGGTTTACAGTCTGCCAAAAGGATTGTCGAATCAGCTTGTGTTAAAGGCAGAGCGTGCGGTGTTAGAGGAAGAGTATTTATTCCGTGACTATCTGCCGACTGAGTTAAGGGAAAAACATCAGCTCTGTGAGTATAATTATGCAATCAAGCAGATCCATTTTCCAGACAATATGGAAACGTTGATTGAGGCAAGAAAACGGCTTGTGTTTGACGAACTCTTTTTATTTATCTTAAACCTGCAATATCAGAAAGAAAAAAAAGAAAAAGAGAAAAATCAGTTTTCGTTCCGGTCGGATGATTTTGTGGAGCAGTTGATCGAAAAACTGCCGTATAAGCTCACAAATGCCCAATTGCGGGCATTGTCAGAGGTCCGGGCGGACATGCGGAGTGACTACGTTATGCAGCGTCTGATTCAGGGAGATGTCGGTTCCGGAAAGACGATCATCGCGTTTTTGGCGATGGCGGACACTGCGCATAATGGCTGTCAGTCTGCAATTATGGCACCAACGGAGGTGCTTGCAAGACAGCATTACGAATCATTTCAGAACATGTGTGAGATATTCGGACTGGATTTTCCTGTGATTCTTATCACGGGTTCCATGACTGCAAAACAGAAAAAGCTGGCATATCAGGAGATCTTAGATCACCCGGATGCACTGATCATCGGAACACATGCGCTGATACAGGAAAAAGTGATTTATCAGAATCTTGCACTCGTCATTACGGACGAGCAGCACAGGTTCGGGGTAAAGCAGCGTGAAACCTTTTCAGAAAAAGGAACAAAGCCGCATATTCTCGTCATGAGTGCGACACCGATTCCACGGACGCTTGCTATTATTTTATATGGTGATCTGGATATTTCGGTGGTGGATGAGGTGCCTGCAAAGCGTCTGCCAATCAAAAACTGTGTGGTGGACACCAGATACCGTCCGAAGGCGTATCAGTTTATCGAAAAGGAAGTGGCTGCCGGACATCAGGCATATGTGATCTGTCCTCTGGTGGAGGAGAGCGAGAACATGGAAGCAGAGAATGTCACAGACTATGCGAAGCGTTTGAAAGAGGAACTGCCGGATACGATTGAAATCGGACTTTTGCATGGACAGATGAAACCTGCGCAGAAAAATGACGTTATGGAATGGTTTGCAGCAAATGAGATACAGGTGCTCGTATCGACAACGGTTGTAGAAGTTGGGGTGAATGTTCCGAATGCAACGGTCATGATGATTGAAAATGCAGAGCATTTTGGACTTGCACAGCTTCATCAGCTCCGTGGGCGTGTCGGACGTGGAGATGCGCAATCTTATTGTATCATGGTAAACTGCAGTGATTCCAAGGAATCACAAAAGCGTCTCGATATTTTAAATAAATCGAATGACGGATTCAAGATTGCAAGTGAAGATTTGAAGTTGCGCGGACCGGGTGATTTCTTCGGTATCCGACAGTCCGGAGAGATGCAGTTTGCACTTGCGGACATTTATCAGGATGCATATATCATGCAGCGGGCGAGTGAGGAAGTTGCTGATATCCTTGGCAATGACCCGGAGCTTTCGCAGGAAGATCATAAAAATCTGAAAGATTATCTCGAACTATTTCTGGCAGACCAGAGAAACAAATTGAATTTATAATATAAAACATAAAATAGAAAAATACAAAAGTGCAAGGAAAAAGAGCCCCGAATCATTTCGAGACTCTTTTTTCGACAACACGGAAAATTTATTTCCCTGCCATCTGCTGCTCCTGTGCTTCAATCATTTTCTTAACCATATAGCCGCCGACAGAACCATTCTGTCTGGAAGTTAAGTCACCGTTGTATCCATCTTTTAATGGTACTCCGAGTTCGCCTGCCACCTCATACTTGAAGCGGTCTAAGGCACTTTTTGCTTCTGGAACGGCTGCTTTGTTAGATGAACGATTTGACATAGTTAGGTCCTCCTTTGTTTTTCGAAGAAAAATGCGACTGCCCTTGCAGGAGCAGAGGACATTTCCTCCTTTGTTTTTCGAAATCATTTGTAGTTGTGCTCTGGTTTATTTTAAGAACATTCAAAAATTTCTTTTTGTTTGTTCAGTGATAGTATATGATTTTCCGGTGGAAATACACATGCAGTTTTTTGCAATAAAACCAATTATTTCATTGAAAATAAAAATAACTATGTAAGCGCTTACAAGTTTATGTTTACAAATGCTGCATGGGATTCTTATGAAAAATTGAAACAAATATTTGTCGAACTCATGGATGCTATGTTAAAATATCAGGATGAGACTTGTTTGCTCAATTGTTCTGTTACACATTCGCTTTGCTCATCGAAGAAATTTATAAGGAAGTGCAGAAAAATGAAACGATATTTTGATTTTGACATGAATGATTATAAAGAAAAAAAGTGTAATTTCCATTCGCATACAGTGCGTTGCAATCATGCAGTGGGAGAGGAACGTGAATATGTGGAGCAGGCAATCAGCGAAGGATTTGAGGTGCTTGGATTTTCGGATCATTCCCCTTATTTATTCAAAAATGGATACGTTTCGCATATCCGGATGGAAATGTCAGAACTTGAGGGATATGTCAATACGATCGAAGCTTTGAAGAAAGAATACAAGGATGATATTACCATTTTCCTCGCGTTGGAAATGGAATATTTTCCGGGGATTTTTGAGCCGACGATTGAAGAAATCAGACAGTATCCAATGGATTACCTGCTTTTGGCACAGCATTTCTTCTATGAAAATGAACGTTTTATCAGTGTAAGGCAAAATTGGACGGACGAAATGCATCTGAAAACCTATGTAGATCTGTTGACAAATGCGCTGGATACCGGATATTTTAATATGGTGGCACACCCGGATATCGTAAACTTCACCGGAGATGAAGCATTGTATACAAAGTACATGAAAAAGCTTACAGACAGATTAAAAGAGGAGCAGATTCCAATTGAAATTAATGTGAATGGTTTCCGGGAATTGTGCAATTATCCGGATTGCAGGTTTGTGAAGATTGGTGCAGAAAATGGCAATGAGTTTATCATTGGAGTAGATGCACATAATCCAGAGAACTTTCATGATCTTGCTTCTTATCGGGGCTGTATCAAAATGGCGGAAGATTTTGGTGGCAGGGTATTCTGGAAATAAAAAAATAGCAGGTTCTAATGAACCTGCTGTTTTTTAGTCTGAAATCAGTGTCAAATCCGAAATGTCCGGATGAATCGTAAGGGAATAATTTGTGTAATAAACAACAAATCCCGGTGCAGCGCCATTCGGTTTTTTGACATTTTTCTTCTGCAAGTAATCAATCTCCACTTTTTCATCTTCGCGTCCCTTGGAATAATATCCGGCGAGCATGCCGGCTTCCTCGAAAACGCGGTCCGGCAATTCTTCATTGTTGGATTTTACGATGACGTGGGAACCAGGCATGCCTTTTGCATGAAACCACCAGTCATTTCCGGTTGCAAACTTGAAAGTAAGTTCGTCGTTCTGATAATTATTTTTTCCAACATAAATATCATAGCCGTCGGTGGAGCGGTAGTGGAATGGTCTGCTTTTGATTTTGGCTTTTTTATCGGTCTTTTTACGCTTGATATAGCCGTATTCAATGAGTTCTTCCTTGATCTGCACAAGATCGTCTTCGGTGAGCGCAATATCCAACGCTGTGGAGATACTTTCGAGATGCGCAATCTCTGTTTTCGTTTCCTCGGTCAATGTAGTAAGTGCCTCGTAAGTACGTTTTAATTTGTTATATTTGTCAAAGTACTTTTGTGCGTTGCCCTTGGCGTCTAACTGGGAATCCAGAGGAATTGAGATCATCTCATTCGTGTAATAATTCAATGCATCCAGTTTCTTTGCACCTTCCTCTAAACCATAGCCATAAGTGTGGATCAGTTCGCCATAGACTTTGTATTTTTCCCTTTTTTCAGTGTCTTTTAACTGTTTTTCCTGTAACTGGTATTTCTTGCGGTTGCGGTCTAATGCGGTGGAAACAATCTTTCTTAAGTCTACAGATTTTTGCCGGATTCTTGTATACACATTCTTAGAAGCGTAGTATTCCTCTAATACCTGTGAGACAGAATCAAATTTTTTCGCCTCATAGTCTGCAAACTGCGTGAGCTCGATACAGGAAAAATCGACTGGTTCTTTTCCATTAAAAATAATGTTTGGCTGGTAGTCGTGATTTTTTACATCATCCGCGATCCACGAGAGATTGTTAAATAAATGTTTCTTGCCGTCATCATCCAACGAATCCACAGGCATATCTCCGTCAATGGAACTGCGGTGGCAGATCTCGGAAGCAATCAGCGGACTAAGTCCGGTGAAAGAGGAGTAGAGCGCTTTTGTAATAGAAGTCGGTTTCTTCATCACGACATCCATAAAAGCTTCCTCGGTCACTTCCAACGGATTCAGACGATCCTCCTGCGTGGCCGGGATACAATAGTCGCGTCCCGGGAGAACCTCACGCAGAGAACTCATCATGGAAGAGATATGCTTGATGCTGTCAATAATCTTTCCGTCACTGTTGCAGAAAATAATATTACTGTGCTTTCCCATGAGCTCTACAATCAGAGTTTTTTGGCAAAGATCTCCCATTTCATCTAAATGTTCAATATCAAAATGGATAATTCGCTCCATATGTGGCTGATATATCTTTACAATCCTGCCATTTGCAATATGCTTGCGCAGTACCATACAGAAATTCGGCGCCGTCATAGGACTTGGTTTGTTCTGATCCGTCAGATAAAGGAATGGAAGCGATGCGCTTGCGGACATGGCAAGCCGGAACTGTCCATTGCTTCCTTTACAGGTAAAGAGCAGTTCGTCATTTTCCGGCTGTGCGATCTTACTGATTTTTGCATTTAAAATTGTCTGGTTTAATTCATATACGATATTGGAAATCACAAATCCATCAAGAGCCATTTTGTGTACCTCTTTTATTCTGAATAATCTGGATAATTGCAATGCTGTGGATGAGTCTGCATAAGCTGCGGTTATCCATAAAAATCTGCCTGATATTACCTGGCACATGGTTCATTATAATGGATTCTACGAAATCTGCATAGATGCAATATATAATTTTAAAAGACGTATGGCGTATTCTCTCTGCTGTGTGGTACAGCGGGAAAGAATGTGTACGATAGCAAGTTCATCATCTTCCTGACGTTTTGCTTCTTCGTCCGTCTGTTCGCCGAACATCATATAATCAAGGCTGATATCAAGGCAGTCGGAAATAGCAAGCATGGTTTCAGTAGACATTCCACAGGTGCCGCGTTCAATATCGGAGCAGTATTTTGGCGCGCGGTCGATCCGCTCGGCAACTTCATCCTGCGAAAATCCTAACTGGATTCTCTTTTTTCGGATGCGGTCGCCAACGGCTAAACGGTCATACGCATCTCTTCTGACACAGTATCAGGATTCACCGGTCTTTTTCTGCAATCATTTTGGAATTGAGATCTCCAAACGAGTGGTGAAAAGATTATTTGACCTGTTTTTTTCCATTTTATTGTTGGCAGCACTTTCGCCATTGTTTCTCGTGATCGCCATATGCATTAAGATTGAGGACGGCGGAAGTGTGATCTACCGGCAGACACGCTGTACCAGAGATATGAAAAAGTTTGAGATTTATAAGTTTCGCAGTATGATCGCAGATGCAGAGAAAATCAAAGGCCCGCAGCTTGCCACAGAACATGATAAAAGACTTACACATGTAGGGCGCTTCCTTCGGAATACGAAATTAGACGAGCTGCCACAGCTTGTGAACATTTTAAAAGGAGATATGAGTTTTGTTGGACCAAGACCGGAGCGCCCCGAATTTATTGCAAAGGCGGTGGAGGATATACCGGAATTTGTGCTTCGGACAAAGGTAAAAGCCGGACTGACCGGGTATGCACAGGTTATGGGAAACTATAACACCAGCTTTTTGGATAAACTGAAATGGGATCTGATGTATATTGAAAACTATTCGTTATTTCTGGATCTCAAGATCATACTGATGACAGTAATCGCTATTTTTGCAAAAGATAATCACGAGGATTTTTCCAAGTGGGATATGCTTTAAAAATACGAAAAGAAAGCATTTCTTTTATTGACAAATGAATTTCATATGTTAAAATAAATCATGTTAAAAGCATAAAAAATGACGTTGACGAGGAGTATTAAGAATGAAAAAGTTTCAGAGAGCTGTCGGACGGTGCAAGACAGTATTTGGAAGTTCCCAACTCGCCTCTGAGTTTTCTGGTTGAAACAATTAACAGCAAAGTAGATCAGAACGTGTGGTTCGCGTTAAGAATGTGAGTGCGTATTTAGATGAACAGTTTCATCTGGCGAATGAGAGTGGTACCACGGAGTGAATAGATATCTTCGTCTCTTTATGAGACGGAGATTTTTTATGCTTAATAGATATATCAATATAAGAGGAGGAACATTATGGCAGAACTTTATAACCATAAAGTAGTCGAGAAAAAATGGCAGAAAGTCTGGGATGATGAGAAAGCTTTCGCAGCAACCAATGACTTTACCAAGCCAAAATATTATGCATTAGTTGAGTTCCCATATCCGTCAGGACAGGGACTTCATGTAGGTCATCCAAGACCTTACACAGCACTTGATATCGTAGCGAGAAAGAGAAGAATGCAGGGATACAACGTTCTCTATCCAATGGGATGGGACGCATTCGGACTTCCAACGGAAAACTATGCAATCAAGAACAAGATTCATCCAAAGATTGTAACAGAGAAGAATGTAGCAAGATTCAAGGATCAGCTTCATTCACTTGGTTATTCTTTTGACTGGGACAGAGAGATCAATACCACAGATCCAAATTATTACAAATGGACACAGTGGATTTTTTTAAAACTTTTCAAAGCAGGTTTGGCTTACAAGAAAGAAATGCCGATCAACTGGTGTACTTCCTGTAAAGTAGGTCTTGCAAACGAGGAGGTTGTAAATGGTGTCTGCGAGCGTTGTGGTGCTCCGGTTGTCCGCAAAGTAAAAAGTGAGTGGATGTTAAAGATCACGGATTACGCAGAGAAACTGATCGAAGGATTAGATCATGTGGATTACATCGAGCGTGTCAAAGTTTCACAGAAGAACTGGATCGGTAAATCCACGGGAGCTGAAGTTGACTTCTCTATCAAAGGAAAAGAAGATAAACTTCGTGTATACACAACCCGCTGCGATACATTATTCGGAGTTACTTACATGGTTGTATCCCCAGAGCATCCGATTATTGATAAGTACCAGAGCGAGATCAAAAACTGGGATGAGATCATGGCATACCGCGAGGCGGCAGCAAAGAAATCTGATTTTGAGCGCGCAGAGCTTGCAAAAGACAAGACCGGTGTATGCATTGACGGTCTGACAGCAGTAAACCCTGTAAACGGAAAAGAGATTCCGGTCTGGATCTCTGACTATGTATTAATGTCCTATGGTACAGGTGCTATCATGGCAGTGCCGGCACATGATGAGCGTGACTGGGAATTTGCTAAGAAGTTTAATCTTCCAATGATCCAGGTTGTAGCAAAGAACGGAGAGAAAGTGGACATCAATGAGGCTGCATTTACAGATGTTGCAACAGGTGTTCTGATCAACTCAGACTTTATTAACGGACTTGAAGTAAAAGATGCAAAAACAAAGATGATCGCATTCTTAGAGGAAAAAGGCATTGGAACAGCCAAGACAAATTATAAATTAAGAGACTGGGTATTCTCCCGCCAGAGATACTGGGGCGAGCCAATCCCAATCGTACACTGTGATAAATGTGGTTATGTTCCGATTGATGAGAGCGAGCTTCCATTAATGCTTCCAGAAGTTGACAGCTATATGCCAACTGATAATGGTGAGTCACCACTTGCAGCTATGACCGACTGGGTAAATACAACCTGTCCTTGCTGTGGCGGTCCTGCAAAGAGAGAGACCGATACCATGCCTCAGTGGGCTGGATCTTCCTGGTATTTCTTAAGATATACCGATCCACACAATGACGAAGCACTTGCAAGTCCGGAAGCATTAAAATACTGGATGCCGGTTGACTGGTACAATGGTGGTATGGAGCATACAACCTTACATCTGCTTTATTCCAGATTCTGGCACAAATTCCTCTATGATGAGGGCGTAGTTCCTTGCCCGGAACCATATCAGAAAAGAACTTCCCACGGTATGATCCTCGGTGAGAACGGCGAGAAGATGTCAAAATCCAGAGGAAATGTCGTAAATCCGGATGATATTGTCAGAGAGTACGGCGCAGATACCTTAAGAACTTATGAGATGTTCATTGGAGCATTTGATTTAAGTGCTTCCTGGTCAGAGGATGGTGTAAAAGGATGCCGTCGTTTCTTAGAGCGTGTATGGAAATTACAGGATCTTATGACAGATGAGGAAGGTTATTCCGCTGACATGGAGACAAAGATGCATCAGACAATCAAGAAAGTAAGCAACGATTTTGAAAATCTGAAGTATAATACAGCAATTGCAGCAATGATGGCACTCATCAATGATTTCTATAAGAAAAATGCAATCACAAAAGGTGAGTTCAAGACATTGATCACTTTATTAAACCCGGTTGCTCCACACATCACAGAGGAATTGTGGCAGATTGCTGGCTTTGAAGGAAGAGTTTATGAGACATCCTGGCCGGAATTCGACGAGGCAAAGACAGTAGAGAGCACTGTAGAAATCGCAATCCAGATCAATGGTAAGACAAAAGGAACACTTGCTATTGGAAAAGATGATGCAAAAGATGATGTTATCGCAAAAGCAAAAGAAGCAATTGCAGATAAACTGACTGGAAATATCGTAAAAGAAATTTATGTACCGGGACGTATCGTAAACATCGTAATGAAATAATGTACGCGAAGGTGAAAGTGAGCGTATTTTGCTTCGCAAATATAATGAGCGAAACAGAGAAAAATGCCGTGGCGACTGCCACGGCATTTTTGCTGCATAAATTTTTATTTAGTTCGTAATTATTTCTGATATGTTTTATAAAAATGAATAAATTCCGCGAGTGATTTCGATGGCTTTGTAGTTGTTTTGTATGCGAATCCGACTTCACGCTTATGGATCGGGAAACCAAGTGGGATTTCCACGAGTGTACCATTTTCTAAATCTTCACGGACAAAGTTTTTGATAACGCAGGCAACACCGACACCAATACGGGCGAAGTCAATCAGAAGATCCATGTTGGAAATGTCAATGGAATCTTTGATCACAATCTGGTTTTCCTGCAGATAGTCATCAATATACTGTCTGGTCATATTATTTTTATCTAACAGCATGAGTGTTGAACTTTGCAGAATATGATCTTTTTGGATGCCGCGTGCCTTTAAATTGCGCAGGTAATCTTTTGCTGCCACGAAAATATCTTCAATTTCCTCTAAAAAATCAAAATGGATATTTTTCATATTTTCCGGTTTACCGATCAATCCAATGTCGATTTTATTATCTTCCAGCAATTTTAAAGTATCGTTGGTAGACTGACAGGAAATAGAAATGGAAATATGTGGGTTCTGCCGGATAAATTCTTTCAGGTAAGGGAGTAGAAGATATTTACACAGCGTGGAACTGACACCGATTTTTAAGTGCCCGACGCCAAGCTCGATAGAGCGCTTTAATTTTTCCTCACCTAAGGTCAAAGTTTCAAAAGCCTCGCTGACATGCTCGTAGAGAAGTTTTCCTTCATCGGTCAATACAACACCGCGGGAGCTTCTGGAAAAAAGCTTGCAGCCGACACTTTCCTCTAATTTCTGAATGGATTTACTGATCGCCGGCTGGCTGATATAAAGTTCCTTCGCTGCCTTTGAGATATTCCCGGTGTTTGCAACTGTATAAAAAATGCGGTAAGAGGATAGATTCTGGTTCATAAATACTCCTTTTTGCTGTTTATAATATGCTTTTAAATATGCTCAGGCAAAAAGTCAGAAAAACCTGCGGTTTTTCTGACTCGCGGGCGCGTTCACATATATTATATCATAAGACATGGTTATGGTAAATATGTTTATTATGTATTTGTATTATAATAATGATTGTGATACGATAATTTCAATGAATAGATAAGAAAATAGTAATGGTTTCGTATTAGATATAGGATGTAAGGGTACGGAAATATTACATGAGGGAGGATTTTATCATGGGAATGACAATGACGCAGAAAATTCTGGCAGCACATGCAGGACTTCCGTCAGTAAGTGCAGGACAGTTGATTGAGGCAGAATTGGATTTAGTTCTTGGAAATGACATTACATCACCGGTGGCAATCCATGAGATGGATAAGATGAAAGTGGATGGTGTATTTGATAAAGATAAAGTAGCACTGGTTTTGGATCATTTTGTTCCGAATAAGGATATTAAGTCAGCAGAACACTGCAAATGCGTGCGTGAATTTGCATGTAAACACGACATTACGAATTATTTTGATGTTGGAGAGATGGGAATCGAGCATGCACTGCTTCCAGAAAAAGGACTTACGGTAGCCGGAGATGTGATCATCGGTGCAGACTCACACACATGTACTTATGGAGCACTCGGAGCATTTTCTACAGGCGTAGGAAGTACAGATATGGCGGCTGGAATGGCAACCGGAAAAGCATGGTTTAAAGTTCCGTCTGCAATGAAGTTTAACCTGACTGGAAAACCAGCGAAATGGATCAGCGGAAAAGACATTATTTTACATATTATCGGAATGATCGGCGTGGATGGAGCACTTTACAAATCCATGGAATTTGTGGGTGACGGTATCCAGTATCTGACAATGGATGATCGTTTTACAATTGCCAATATGGCAATTGAGGCAGGAGGAAAAAATGGAATTTTCCCTGTAGATGATCTTGCAAAACAGTATATGGAAGAACATTCCAAACGTCCTTATGTGGTTTATGAGGCGGATGAAGATGCAGAGTATGACGAGGAATACACGATTGATTTGAGTACGTTAAAACCAACGGTTTCATTCCCGCATCTTCCGGAAAATACAAGAACAATTGATGAGGTCGGTGACGTGAAGATCGATCAGGTAGTGATCGGTTCCTGCACAAACGGACGTATGGATGACCTTCGAATTGCAGCCTCTGTCTTAAAGGGCAAAAAGGTGAAAAAAGGTCTGCGTGTCATTGTGATTCCGGCAACCCAGAATATTTACCTTCAGGCAATGGAAGAAGGATTGTTAAGAATCTTTATCGAGGCAGGTGCCGTTGTCAGCACACCAACCTGTGGACCATGTCTCGGTGGCTATATGGGAATTCTTGCGGCAGGTGAACGCTGCGTTTCAACTACAAACCGTAACTTCGTAGGTCGTATGGGACATGTGGATTCCGAAGTATATCTTGCAAGTCCTGCGGTTGCAGCGGCAAGCGCGATCACCGGAAAGATTTCGGGACCGGAAGAAGTAATGTAAATTGCAAAACATTGAGGCAAAATCCTCTCCTCACCAGAGGATAAATTTTACTTTGTAAAATAGGATTTTGCTTCGCAAAACAAGGAGGATTATATGAAAGCAGCATGTGGTCATGTATTTAAATATGGAGACAATGTCGATACAGATGTGATTATTCCGGCAAGATACCTGAATTCTTCAGATCCAAAGGAACTTGCAACACATTGTATGGAGGACATTGACAAAGATTTTGTAAAAAATGTAAAAGAGGGAGACATTATCGTAGCCAACAAGAATTTCGGCTGCGGTTCTTCCAGAGAACATGCACCAATCTCAATCAAAGCGGCTGGTGTAAGCTGTGTTATTGCAGAGACATTTGCACGTATTTTTTATCGGAATGCCATTAATATTGGTTTGCCGATCATTGAATGCCCGGATGCAGCAAAAGAGATTGAGGCAGGAGACGAAGTGGAAGTGAATTTTGATACAGGTGTTATCACGGATAAGACGAAAGGCACTTCTTATCAGGGACAGGCGTTCCCACCATTCATGCAGAAAATCATTGACTGTGAAGGATTGGTTAATTACATCAACCAGAAATAACGATTCATCTTTCAACATAAGAAAAAGTAATAGAGTCACATTAAAAGATGAAATATTTTAAATGCGTCAGAAGGACTGTTGCATGAACTATGAAGTTCGTGTGGCGGTCTTTTTATATGCTAAGAACGACCTTGAAAGATAGAAAGTTATTTTTAGCCCAGACCTGCTTTGAGAAGATTCAGGTAATCCATATATTTTTTTGAAATTTTTACATGCGTATAGAACTCGGCATATTCCCGCGGAGACAGTGTATCTACATAGTTTTCCGGAAACTGTCTGGATATTCCGGCAGCTTTTGCAAGGTCGGCAGCTTTATTATAAGCGACCGCAGCACTGGCTTCGTCTGTATAACTTCCAACTTTATAATTACCGTTGATATGGATAAAAACTTTATAATGTGTTTCTCCATTTTTCTCATAGCTGAAAACACCGTGGTAGCGGTTTATATTCAGAATGTTGGAATAACGGAAATCATGCACATCACCATTGAAAAAAAGATAGTCTCTGCCTACGACAGCATAAGGCTTAATTCCGTAGCGGGATAAAATAGAGTATTGCATTCCGTAATCACTCACGAATAAGTGCCCCTGACGTTTCTGGATACGGTGTCCGGCATAATAAAACAGATCATCAATATCAAATTTCAATTCTATTTCATCGGAGAGAAAATAACTGAAATATCCCTTGCGAAGATAGATCGGATTGCGAAAATACAAATTATGATCGCGGAAGTTTAAAAGGCACACAGCTTTGTCAAACGAAAGACACTGGATATGATGCTGGAGATTTACAAGTGTGATTTCTTCATCTTCCAGCAGTTTACAGGCTTCCAGATAGCAGGTATGCGCATCATCTTCCAAGGCAAAGCTGCCAAGGCTGATATGTTTTGTTTTATAGGTAATATTGGCACGGTAATAAATGCTTCCGTCTTTTTTTGTGGCATTATAAACTCCGGCTGGCATAGCTTGTTTCACTCCTTTTGACATGATGATCACTATTCACTAATGAGATGATATTAATTATTTTATCATTTTCGAAGGCGGAGAACAACACAAAATCAATCGGAACGACTGAATATAAAAAAGAGATAAAATTATAATGTCGAAATGCTGTAAAATATTGTCTCTTAAACAGGAATTTGGTATAATATAGCATAGAAATTTTCTTATCAAAAGAGTAATTTGAAAAGGGGAAATCTGATATGAGCAGAAATGTAGACAAAAAACAGAAGAAAAATGGAACGATAAAAGTACAGAGCAGGATGAGCCGGAAAGTGCTGATCCCGGTTGTATGTCTGGTGGTAGTTGCACTGCTATCTTCCTGGATCGGACATCAGAATTTAACGTCCATGTACCGTGCCAGCAATGAGATCACCAGTGTATATATGGAAAAGACAGCGCAGTTGAATGAAATATCGGACAAGTTCAAGGAGATGGAGATTCTTGCCTATAGTATGTGTGTGACCAAGTCAACGAATGACCGTGCCAGCATGTTAGAGCAGAGCGCAGCAACAAAAGAGGAGATCAATGGTCTTTTAGATAAACTGGATCAGATGTCTGTCACAGAGGATGAGAAGAGCAGGGTGCAGACGATCCGCACTTATTATGAAGGCTTTACGGATGCATACCAGAAAGTGACGGACAGCATTGAGAACGGCAATAAGACACAGGCTCAGGAATATTGTAATCTGGAACTGTTTAAGGCTGCAAATAAGCTGAGTGATGCACTGAACTCTTATATTGAGTTTTACAATACGGATGTAGATACGGTCGTTGCAAATCAGGGGAATGTATACAAGCAGGGAATTTATGCAAATCTGATTGTTGTGGGACTTATCATCGTGATGCTGGTAGCGTCTTTATATACAACCATATTTAAAGTTGTTAAGCCAATTAAGAAGACATCAAAAGAACTAAAAGTTATTGTGAAGGATATGCAGTCTGGTCATGCGGATATGACAAAGCGTGTGACGGTAAAGGGCAGCGACGAGATCGCAGAACTTGCATCCGGTATGAACGTGTTCTTAGATACCTTGCAGGAAGTATTAGGCGAGATCGCAACCAACTCCAATGCAATCCAGGATGTCGTGCAGAATGTAGGAAAGAGCGTGGATACCGCGAATACGAATGCGTATGATGTATCGGCTGTTATGGAAGAACTTTCTGCTACGATGGAGGAGGTTTCTTCATCTGCAACAACCGTGACAGACAACATTTCGAATGTCAATGATGAGGTGATCAGCATAGCCGACGATTCCAAGGCAATGAATGATTACGCTTCCACGATGCAGGAACGCGCGGAGCAGTTAAAACAGAAAGCAGTCAATAATCAGGAAAACACAAGCCAGATGATCGCCGGAATCATAGAATCCCTGAAATCTGCCATTGAGGAGAGCACCAGTGTCAAACATGTCAATGAGCTGACAGAGGAGATTTTAAGTGTTTCCAGCCAGACAAATCTGCTGGCATTGAATGCGTCCATTGAGGCAGCCAGAGCCGGAGAGGCTGGAAAAGGTTTTGCCGTTGTGGCAGATGAGATCCGTAAACTGGCGGATTCCACAAGAGAGACTGCTAATAACATCCAGAGCATTAATGCACAGGTAACAGATGCAGTAGAAAAGCTTTCTGAAAGCGCAAATCAGCTGGTAGAGTACATAGATGAAACAATCATGCCGGATTATGACAGTTTTGTAAAAACAGGGGAACAGTACCGCGCAGATGCAACCTATGTCAATAGCACCATGGATCAGTTTGAGGCGCGTGCAAACAGTCTTAAAGAGGTTGTGATCGTGATGAAACAGTCTGTTGAGGACATTTCGACAGCGATTGAGGAGAGCGCAAAGGGAATCGCAACCGCCGCTGAGAATACGAACATTCTTGTGGAAAATATGGATAAAGTTAAGGCAAAAATGGAAACGAACCAGCAGATCAGTGACAAGCTGAAAGCAGAATCAAATCGTTTTCAGGGAATTTAAGACAATTTAATGCTTTAATGCATTGACACGAGAGAACGTTTTATCTATAATGAGCGAAAGAGAGAAAAAGGATAAGAGGATTGTGAAAATGGAATTGATGTACACAAGCACCAGAAATGCAAAAGAAAAAGTGACAGCTTCACAGGCTATTTTGAAAGGTCTTGCAGAGGACGGAGGATTATTCGTTCCGGAGCAGCTTCCTACATTAGATAAGACGGTGGATGAACTTGCAGGAATGACTTATCAGGAAACAGCTTATGAGGTCATGAAAAAGTTTTTGACAGACTTTACTGAGGAAGAATTAAAGAACTGTATCAATGCCGCTTACGACAGCAAGTTTGATACAGAGGAGATTGCACCATTAGTACAGGCAGATGGCGCGTATTACTTAGAATTATTCCACGGATCTACCATTGCTTTTAAGGACATGGCATTATCGATTCTTCCACACCTGATGATCACATCAGCAAGAAAGAATCAGGTAAAGAATGATATTGTAATTTTGACCGCAACTTCCGGTGACACTGGAAAAGCAGCACTGGCTGGATTCGCAGATGTCAAGGGAACGAAAATCATTGTATTTTATCCAAAGAATGGTGTCAGTCCGATTCAGGAAAAACAGATGGTGACGCAGAAAGGTGATAATACATTTGTAGTTGGTATTCACGGAAACTTCGATCAGGCTCAGACTGGCGTGAAGAAGATTTTTGGAGATAAAGAGATGGCAGCAGAGCTAGCGGCAGCCGGATATCAGTTTTCTTCCGCAAATTCCATTAATATCGGACGTCTTGTTCCACAGATCGTATATTATGTATATGCTTATGCAAAGTTATATGCAAATGGAGTCATCGGAAAAGATGAGAAGATTAATGTGGTTGTTCCGACCGGTAACTTTGGTAATATTCTTGCCGCATTTTATGCAAAGAATATGGGAATCCCGATTGCAAAATTAATCTGCGCATCTAATGAGAACAAAGTACTTTACGACTTTTTCACAACCGGAACTTATGATAAGAACAGAGAGTTTATGCTGACAAGCTCTCCGTCTATGGATATTTTGATCTCCAGCAACTTAGAACGTCTGATTTATCGTATTGCAGGAAATGACGCAGCTAAGAATGCAGATTTTATGAAAGCCTTAAATGCTGCCGGAAAGTATGAGATTACACCGGAAATGAAAGAGCAGCTTGCAGATTTCTATGGAAATTATTCAAGCGAGGCAGAGACAGCAGAGGAGATCAGAAACTTATACGAGAAAACAGGCTATGTGATCGACACCCATACAGCAGTTGCAACCGGTGTATATCATAAGTATCTGAAAGAGACCAAAGATACAGAGACAAAGACGGTGATCGCATCAACCGCAAGTCCGTTCAAGTTCACAAGAAGTGTCATGGATGCAATTGATAAGAAGTATGATGCTATGACAGACTTTGAACTTGTAGATGAATTGAGCAAGATTGGAAATGTAAAAGTTCCAAATGCTATCGAAGAAATCCGTTCGGCAGAAGTAAGACATAAGACAGTATGTGAAGTGGACGAGATGCCGCAGGTTGTAAAACAGTTTTTAAATGTAAAATAAGAATTTCACTGATTTGGGATTTGAAAAGATCAGAAAGATAAAAAATAAGGCTGACTGATAGAAATATCAGCAGCCTTGTTTTTTGTGCTATAGGAAATTGCGGTGCAACATTCTTATATAGTAAAAATAATAACAATTATCTCTGCAATTCAAAAATAAAATTAACAACGCCAAATGGATACATGATCTGCAACAGATAAGAAGTATCCGAAAGGTCGATCAGTTCGTCTGAGACAACCTCAGGAGCTTCTAAGGTTAATTCTTTTCCCAATGTGTTAGAAATATTTACATTATACAGTCCGTTGTGAAGATTTAGGAAATCTTCGAGGGAAGCCTGTACATATTCATCAAACTCCGTAAATTCCTCATTGACATATCTGGAAGCAAAGCTGATACACGTTGTTTCAGGCATATCCAGATAGATTTTGGAAGAAGATTCTCCGTTGATCGTCTGTGAAACACAGTAATTTACCGGATATTCTTTGCATGGATTGAAACACAATGGCGTGAAATCGTCACCGATAAAACGTGTCAGATCATTGAACAGTAATCTCATGTAGGAGGCATTGTATTCGTCCGCAGTCAGATCAGAGGTGTGGAAAAAGTTTGCAAGGATCCGGTCGAGATCATCCTGTTTTTCATTGCTGTAATCAAGATCATATAACTCGTTCTCAGATTCATAATCAGAGATCAGTGTTTCAAGCTGTGCATTTGTAATATAACCTTCATCTACAAGCGTCTGTCCCAACAATAAAAAATCCGGATACTGTGTCTTGACAAGTTCATCCACCTGTTCTTCTGTCAGATACCCCTCGCGGATCGCCAGATCACCAAAGCGGCAGTCATTATGTGTCTGTGAGATAATGACATTGTCAACCTCACTGGCAGTCATATATCCTTTCATAATCGCAAGTGTTCCAAGCTTCATATGCTGGGAAGTTTTCTTGCTGAGGGCATGCAATAACTGTTCTTTTGTCACTGCATTGTGAGATAATAAAAATGTTCCAAAAAACTGTGCGTACATATCTTATCTCCCTTCAAATCTTGAAGTAATGATACTGTGTAACTGCTCAGGATTCAAAGGTTTCTGGATAAAATCTTTTGCACCTGCCTCAATGGCGGAACGAAGCTGTGACTGGGTTCCTACAGAAGAAACAATAATGATCTCTGCATCCTTGTCGAAATCAATGATCTCACGGATTGCTGCATTGCCGTCCTTTACCGGCATCACAATATCAAGAAAAGACAGATCAGGTTTTTCCTTTTTATAGATATCAATCGCATCCTGTCCGTTGGACGCCTCAAAAAAAACTGGTGTACCATATTTTGAAATCAAATCTTTTAACTGCTTCCGTGCAAGTATGGAATCATCACTAATAAGAATTTTAGCATCATCTAGTCTCATAGTTAATCCCCTTTTCCTAGTTTGTTTATAGGTTCTATTTTACACTAAAAAAAATTCGCATGCAATTGTAATATGTAAAATAACTGCTGTTTTTCACGAAAAGAATCAAAAAATGTCCCGATTTAGTTCTTGAATCTGAAGAATAGAGAGATTATAATGAGTTCATCATTGTGAAAACATGGGTGGAAAGGGATAAGAAAATGGATGTTATGCTTATATTTGACGTTGTAGTTGCGTTGTTCGGTGCGTATATGATATTTTCCGCACTTCAGATGAAAAAAAGCGGCAAGATCAATTCCATGGTTCTTGCACAGGAAGAGTTAAAGAAAGTAAAGGACACAAAGGGATTTATCGAATTTTTATACTGGCGTGAGATGCTTTTTGGTGCGTTAGTGCTTATCGTCGGCGTTCTTGGAGTATTGAATGAAACGATTATCTCGATTGGAAAAGCAAGTATTTTAGAAGTGATCATTTTTCTTGCAGCATTTATCTGGTTTCAGAATTCGTTAGCGAAAGCGAGAGAGAAGTTCTTACGTTTGTAATACATAAGAAAATGTATAAATTGACAATTGCAGAAAATCAGACGAAAATATATAAAAACACACTGTCTCCGAAAAAATCATGAGACAGTGTGTTTTTTTAGTGAATCGGTTTATCGTTCGTAAAGTCTGTTCTAATAATTAGCGTTCGTCCATAGGAACGTAGGTTTTCCGTTCGCCAACATTCTTGTATGCAGGACGCATGATCTTGCCGCTGTGTGCGACTTCTTCCAGACGATGAGCACTCCAGCCGGAGATACGTGCGATGGCAAAAATAGGCGTGTAAAGCTCTACCGGAAGTCCTAACATGCTGTAGGCAAAGCCACTGTAAAAGTCTACGTTTGGACTGACACCTTTATAAATCTTGCGTTCTTTTGCAATAATCTCAGGAGCAAGGCGCTCAACGGTTGCATAGAGTTGAAATTCTTTTTCGTAACCCTTTTCCTCGGAGAGCTTTTCAACGAAGGAGCGGAAGATGACAGCTCTCGGATCGGAAAGTGAGTAAACTGCGTGTCCCATACCATAGATAAGACCTGCATGGTCAAAGGCTTCCTTATGCAGTAATTTTGTCAGATAATCTGCGATCTCATCCTCATTCGACCAGTCTTTTACCTGCTGCTTCATGTCATCAAACATTTTCACGACTTTGATATTGGCACCGCCGTGTTTTGGACCTTTTAAGGAACCTAAAGAGGCTGCAATGGCAGAATAAGTATCCGTTCCGGAGGAAGATACCAGATGCGTGGTAAACGTTGAGTTGTTACCACCACCGTGTTCCATATGTAAGATTAAGGCAGTATCTAATAATTTTGCCTCAAGCGGTGAAAACTTACTGTCGGCACGTAGAATATGCAGAATATTTTCTGCGGTGGAGTATTCTTCTTTTGGCGGATGAATAAATAAGCTTGCGCCGTCGTGATAATGCTTATATGCCTGATAACCATAAACGGAAAGCAATGGAAATAAACTGATAAGCTGAAGGCATTGTCTTAATACGTTTGGAAGGGAGATATCGTCTGCCCTGTCGTCATAGGAATAGAGCGTCAATACACTTCTTGCTAAGGTGTTCATCATATCTTTGCTCGGCGCCTTCATAATGATGTCGCGCACGAAACTGGTAGGCAGTGTGCGGTATTTGCTCAACATTTTTGTGAATTCCTGCAGTTGTTCTCTCGTTGGGAGACTGCCGAACAGAAGAAGATAGGTACATTCCTCAAAGCCAAAATGGCTTTTCTCGTCGATCCCGGAAATAATATCTTTGACATTATAACCACGGTAGTAGAGTTCACCGTCTGCCGGATGTGATTCTCCATTGATGATCTTCGTGGAACATACATCAGAAATCTCGGTCAGTCCGACAAGAACACCTTTACCATTGATATCTCGAAGACCACGTTTTACGTCGTATTTGTTATATAATTCCGGATCAATGACAGAACATTTTGCACTCAGCTCAGACAAATGTTCCAATTCCGGTGTTATCTCACAAAATGGATTATTTTTTGTCATTCAAAGCCCTCCTTCAATTTATCGCGTTAACTTATAATAGCATATGTACTAAAATTAATACAAGAAAATTGTTTTAATTTTAAATAAATTTAAAAATATTTTTAGAAAAAGTTTACAGATTGTGCGTTAAGTTTATAAAATATTTGTATACAAGGTGGAGATATTAGATTAGAATAAAGAAAATAAAAAATTTGTCATTTGCTGGAAGTAATCTGGACGAAAAAAGAGAAAGAACAGGAGATATGTACATGGAAGCAGAACAGTTGATTAAGGCTGCCATTGAGGCAAAGGAGCATGCGTACGCACCGTATTCTAATTTCAGGGTTGGCGCGGCACTTCTGACGAAAGGCGGTAAGGTGTATCAGGGATGTAATATCGAAAATGCAGCCTATTCGCCAACAAATTGCGCAGAGCGCACCGCTTTTTTTAAGGCTGTTTATGAGGGAGAACGTGAGTTTGAGGCAATTGCGATCAATGGAGACGGTGATGATTACCTGTTTCCGTGTGGCGTATGCCGTCAGGTAATGGCAGAATTTTGTGATCCGGATACTTTTTTGATTTATGTTTCAAAGAAAAACGGAGCATATCAAAAGTATACGTTAGCGAAATTGTTCCCGGGAGCATTCACAAAAGACGACATCGATAAAGCCAGAGTTTACTAGGTGGAACATGTTTTTGCTGTTTTGTCAATGGATAAAACTACAAGAAAAAAGTAGTAAATTTGGTAGTATTTTTTACTCGTTCGCATTAATTTTTGCTTGTGAAACAGGGAACATTAAAGTATAATAAGACTATCAAAAAACAGCCTGGGATGTGCGACACCCTACTATTTTGAACCTACATTTACTTTAAACGGGATTCCAACATTTTCAATTGGATGCCAGGCCTCAGTAATTCGCTGTGGCGGCGGGGGAAGGCAAAAGCTTGATTGAGGTTACCCACCTAGCGCTGGCTAGGAGTCAAAATTGTAGGAAACGGCATTTTGGGTATTACAAAAGATGATAAAGTACAGAAGAATTTTAAGAGTGCAAAGGAAGTTTGAAAAGTACCAAAGAATATCGGAAGCACAGAAGAGGCTTTAGAATACGACAGATTTTTTGAGATACGGAAGAACAATGGAAAAGCACAAAGGATTCGATAAAGTACAAAAGCATTTTTAAATACAAAAGAGAGAAGCTGCTTTCTTAGAAAGCAGCTTCTTTTTAAATGTTGTGCAAAAAAGCGGCAACATACGTGGGAGGCTTTGATTGGGAAGAAAAGTGCATTGGAAAAGAAAACTGGGATTGCTTATCATTCTGTTTTTGATACTGCTTGGCATGATCTTTGCAGGAACAAAAAGAGGTTACAAAAAAGACGTTTATTCGAAGCACTATGTGCCGGTAAAAGAGGTGCAGGAGGAACTGTCTTTTTCTATATATAAGGAGCTGGACTGGGAACAGGCGGTACACTGGGAGAGAGAGTATCTGACGAGACAGACTGCAGGCGAGATCTTAGAACTCCTTGGGTTAAAGGAATACATAGAACTTCCAGAAGGGAGGGAGAGCGAGGCGTTAGACCGCGAACAGTGGAAGGAAGTTTATACACAGATTTTAGATTATCTGGATGATGAAAAAACAATCGAAAGCAGACAGATCCTGCTTATGGATGTGATAGAATCGGACAATGGCAGTATCCTTGTCACAAATGAGGGGGATTATCCCACAACATTTTGCAGACAGTTTTTAAAAGTCTGGGATTGTTACGAAGTGTATGTATCGGAGGGAGCCTGCATTGGAATTGCCGGAACCAGTGAGGATGAGGCGACAGTGCATAATGTATACATAAAAACGGCAGAAAACGGACAACTTACTTTTTTATCCGGCGGTGCAGAATATGAGATCACAATGGAACCTGCGGAAAAAGATGTGACAGAAGGCGTGGCAGATCTTGTGTTTTCCGGTGGAAAGTTAGAGATCGTGCGCCAAAAAGAGCAGGAGATCCAAGGAAAGCTGTTGTCCTATGATGAGAATATCATTGAAATCGAGGGATACGGAAGGATTTCCCATACCGGAAAAATCCCGGTCTATGCACTTCTTGAGGGGCAGGACGTCACGGAGAGCTCCATTTCAAAAGTGGTGCTTGGAAATATGGAAGTTTCCTATGTGATCGGGGAAGGAGAAGTCTGTGCCATTCTCATCCAGACACCTGCGGTGATCGAAAATATCAGGGTATTATTGTTAGCGGACGGGGGCGAAAAGTTCCGCCCGGCGGTTTATTTGAAGGCGGACACGGATGCAAAAGTCGAAGTGGGAGAGCTGACATCTGATTATGCTGCCGGAACGTTATTAGATATAAGTACATGGCTTTCGGAGGAGGATGCAACTTTTATCTTGCAGCCGGTAACAGATAATGGAAAAGTATTTTTATGTGATGAAGCCGGAAACACGGTTTCCAATGGCTATTGTGGCAGCATGGAGGTGCGGCATTACGAGGAAGGCTATACGGTTGTGAACAGTGTTCCGTTTGAAACTTATCTGACTGCGGTAGTGCCAAGTGAGATGCCTTCCACTTATGAGAAGGAGGCGTTAAAGGCGCAGGCAGTCTGTGCGAGAAGTTACGCTTATATCCAGCTTATGCGTGCAGATCTGGCGGCTTATGGGGCGCATATCAGCGACAGCACCTCGTATCAGGTCTATAATAAGGTGCCGGCAGGAGAGGCTTCCATACAGGCGGTGGAGGAGACAAAGCATGAGGTGATGACCTATGCGGATGAAGTGATCGAGGCGTATTATTTTTCAACTTCAATGGGATATACGGATACAGCAGAGGTATGGAATCCGGAAGAAATGGAAAACTATGGTTATCTGAAAAAAGTATGTTTAAATGAGCCGCAGACAGAGGCAGATCTGTCAGATGAGACTGCTTTTTTGAATTATATTACGACGCCGCAGACCGGATTTGACAGTGATATAAAGTATTACCGCTGGTCTGCACAGGCAGATTTTTCCGGAAAAGAGGAAGAAATCAGACAGATATTGGAAAACAGGCATTCCATTTCTCCGAGGAACGTGATATATTATGAATCTAATGGAAAAAATGAGACAGAATCCATGGAGGACTTCGGAAAGCTGAATGACATCGTGACAGAAAAGCGGAGTACATCAGGTTCTATCCTGACTTTACGGCTTTCTTATGAGCACGGCATGGTAAAAGTCTTTTCGGAATATAATATCCGCAAAGTGTTAGGCGCTATTGTGACACAGATCACATATCAGGACGGGAGCACGGGCAGTGCAGTGACAATCCTGCCTAGCGCGGCTGTGAGTCTTGTAAAAGGACAGGACGGAACGTATACACTATATGGCGGAGGCTACGGACATGGACTTGGCATGAGCCAGAATGGCGCCAACGGTCTTGCAAAAGCAGGAATGGATTACAGGGAAATTTTGAACTTCTTTTATAAGGATATTGAGATCACCAGTCTGGAGAACCGCTGAACAATGAAAATATAAGAGCCGTAAAAATACAGCTTTCGTGGATTTTGGTGAGAGATGAAAATGAGGGAGGAGAGAAAGAGTTGATTTGGAAGATTATCGGAAACGGAAAATCTTTTTTTGATAAATGTAAGCGGGATAAGATCAATGCATATTCTGCCCAGTCTGCATTTTTTATTATATTATCGACCATTCCGTTTTTAATGGTGTTTTCCTCTCTTTTACAGTACACACCGATCACGGAGGGAATATTGTTAAAAATGTATCAGACTGCGCTGCCGGATTATATTTCAGCGTTTCTGATCTCCATTACGGATGAGGTGTATAACCGTTCGGTCGGAATCATTTCCATTACCGCGATCGTGGCAATCTGGTCGGCTGCAAAGGGAATCCAGTATATGACAGACGGACTGAATTCGGTGAATGACTTAGAGGAGAACCGCAACTGGTTTGTGTTACGGCTCTGGGCAATTGTATATACGATCGTATTTTTGTTTGCTGTCGTATTTACACTTGTTGTTCTGGTATTCGGTAATACGCTGCATGATCTCGCAGTTGTGTATATTCCAATCCTGCAAAGCCTCACGAATCTGATCGTGCGTCTGCGTGGATTTGTGCTTTTTGGCATATTATTTGTGTTTTTCGATATCATTTTTACGATGCTTCCAAATAAAAAGCTGACTTTTAAAAGCCAGATCCCAGGTGCGGCAATCTGTGCAGTTGCGTGGTATGTGTTCTCGTTCGCGCTGTCTATCTACGTGGACTATTTCAATGGATTTTCCATGTATGGAAGCCTGACAACGATCGCATTGATTATGCTGTGGCTTTATTTCTGCATGTATATTATGATGATGAGCGCGGAAGTCAACGTGATTTTTAACGAGAGCTTCCGGAAATGGTTAAAGCGTGATAAGACTAAGAAAAAAAGGGGTTGAGTTTTCAAAAACCCTGTGATAGAATAACAAATGAATTTGATGCAGGTAAGAGCATCAGAAATAGGAAAAGGCTTAGAATGTGTCAGTAGAGCACTATACTTTTTAAAGAGAGAGCGGGTCACCGGCTGAGAGCCTGCTTAAGGTAAGATAGGAATCGAATTTCCCACAGGAGCCGCATTTGTGAAAGCAGAATCAATGTAAATAGCAGATGACGTTTTATGCACGTTACGCATTTATGAAGTGCTTTTCTTTTGAAGAAAGAGAAGAATCAGGGTGGTACCGCGGAATCATTCGTCCCTACATCAGGGAGAATGGTTCCTTTTTTGTATCCTGAAAAATGAAAAAAGGAGAAATGAAAATGAAAGACAAATTGCAACAGATCAGAGAGAAGGCAATTGCAGAAATCGAGGGATCTGACGGATTAGAACGTTTGAATGAAGTCAGACAGGCAGTGCTTGGTAAGAAAGGTGAACTCACCGCTGTGTTAAAAGGAATGAAAGACGTAGCGCCTGAGGACAGGCCAAAAGTAGGACAGTGGGTAAATGATACCCGTTCTGCGATCGAGACGATCTTAGAAGAGAAAATGAAAAAATTAGAAGCAGAAGCTTTAAAGAAAAGATATGAGGCAGAGAAGATTGATGTTACAATGCCGGCGGTCAAACATGAAAAAGGAAATCTTCATCCGGTAACACAGGTCCGCAATCAGCTCATTGATATTTTTGCATCTATGGGATTCGAGGTTTATGAGGGAACCGAGATCGAGACAGATTATTATAACTTTACAGCATTAAATACACCACAGGATCACCCGGCAAGAGATATGCAGGATACGTTCTATCTTTCACCGGAATTTTTACTCCGCACACAGACATCTGCCGGACAGATCCACGTCATGGAAGCAAAGAAACCACCGATCAAGATTATTTCCCCTGGTAAGGTGTTCCGTTCCGATGATGATGCAACACATTCTCCAATGTTCACACAGATGGAAGGTCTTGTAGTCGATAAGGGAATCACACTCTGTGACTTAAAGGGAATGTTAGATGAACTTGTAAAGAAGATTTTCGGAAAAGAGACAACAACACGTCTCCGTCCATCTTACTTCCCATTTACAGAGCCTTCTGTAGAAGTAGATGTAAGCTGCTTCCAGTGTGGCGGATGCGGATGTAAACTCTGCAAAGGTACCGGCTGGATCGAAGTTTTAGGAGCAGGTGTTGTTAACAATAAGGTTTTAGAGGGCTGTGGAATTGATACCAATGAGTACAGCGGATTTGCTTTCGGTATCGGTATCGAACGTATCGCAATGTTAAAATATGGTATCAACAACATCAAGTTACTGTTTGAGTCTGATATGCGTGTGTTAAAACAGATCGATGACTAAGAAAACAGATAGAGAGAAGAGAAAAGGAGACTTATCATGTTAGCACCATTAAGCTGGTTAAAAGATTATGTAGATATAGATGTTACGCCAAAGGAGTTAGAAGAAAAACTTTTCTCCTGCGGATTCGAAGTTGAGGAGCTGATCGAGGTTGGAAAAGACATAAGCGGCGTTGTCGTAGGTCTTGTGGAATCCTGCGAACCGATCCCTGATACACATTTGAGCCTGTGCCAGGTAAATGCAGGAGAGCATGGAACCTTCCAGATCTGCTGTGGAGCAGACAATGTGCATGCAGGAGGCAAATTTCCGCTTGCACTTGTTGGAGCAACCGTTTATGCAACCGCAAAAGATCATGTCACAATTGAGGGCGTGATGAAGATTAAAAAAGGAAAACTCCGCGGTTACGAATCCTTTGGCATGCTCTGTTCCGGAACAGAACTTGGATTAAATGAGGACTTATATCCGGGAGCAGGTTACAACGGACTGCTCGTATTACCGGAAGATGCAGAGGTTGGAGCAGATGTAAAACCAATCCTTGGAATGGATGACTGGATTTTTGACATTGCGATCACAGCAAACCGTCCGGACTGCCAGAGCATTTACGGTATCGCAAGAGAAGTGGCGGCAGTACTTGGAAAAGAATGTAAAGAGCCTGCACTTGATTTCACAGAGACAGAAGTGACAAAAGATTTCCATGTGACTGTTTCTGCACAGGATCTCTGCCCAAGATATATCGCTCATTATGTGCATGATGTAGAGATCAAGGAATCACCGGCATGGATGAGAAGAAGACTTGCATTAGTCGGTATCGGCGGAATCTCTAACATTGTAGATATCACAAACTATGTGTTAAAAGAGTTAGGACAGCCAATGCATGCATTTGATTATGCATACTTAGAGGGCGATGAGATCAATGTTAGACGTGCTAATGACGGCGAGAAGATCGTGACATTGGATGAAAAAGAGTTCGAACTAACTAACTCCAATCTTGTGATCTGCGATGGCAAAAAGCCGGTTGCATTAGCTGGTATCATGGGTGGTTTAAATTCTGAGATTCAGGATACCACAAAAGAGGTTATGTTTGAGTCAGCCAAATTTGCGCGTGACAACATCCGTAAGAGCTCCAGAGCGTTAGGACAGTCTTCAGATTCCAGCGCTATGTATGCAAAAGGAGTTTACGAGTACACAACCGTTATGGCAATGAAACGTGCCCTTCACTTGGTAGAAGAGTTAGGCTGTGGTAAAGTTTCCTCCACACACATTGAAGTTTCTACCGGAAACTCAATTGAGCCAAAAGAGATGAAAGTAAGCGTAAAACGTGTGAACGGTGTGCTTGGAATCAACGTTCCTGACGAAGACATCGTGCGTATTCTTTCTGCACTTAATTTTGCACCAACGATCGACGGTGATGAACTGACACTGCAGATTCCGGCTTATCGTGAAGATATGGATTCTTATCCGGATGTTGCAGAAGAAGTGATCCGTATGTATGGATATGAGCATGTAACACCAACGTTCATGCCAACTGCAAAAGTGACCTTAGGCGGCTTGAACTTAAAACAGAAGACGGAACTTAAGATCAAACGTGCACTCTGCGCAGCAGGAGCTTATGAAGGAATCCATTATTCTTTCTTCTCCCCTTCAGACCTTGATCTGTTAAGACTGCCGGAAGATGCAAAAGAAAGACATGCGATCCGTCTGATCAACCCGATCAATATTGATCTTTCTCTGATGAGAACAACACTTGCACCGCAGATGATCCATGCAATGGCAAGAAACCAGAAGAAGGCAATTTTAGAGGGAAGAATTTTCGAACTTGGAAATGTATTTATTCCAAAGGCACTTCCTCTTACCGAGTATCCGGACGAGAGAGAGACACTCTGCGTTGGATTGTTTGGTGAAAATGAGTCCTTCTATACGTTAAAAGGATTTGCTGAAACTGTTGCAGACGCTTTGAATATTACATTCACATATGAAGCAGCCGAGAACACTTTCCTGCATCCATATCAGACCGCAGAGATTTTCTGTGAGGGCGAAAAAGTCGGATATCTCGGAAAAGTTTCCTATGAGATTATGGACGAACTTGACATGCGTGTACCTTGCTTTGTCATGGAAATTGACCTTGCAGCTCTGAAAAAATGGTATGGAAAAGAGCAGATTTTCACTCCATTGCCAAAATATGCAGAGGAAAAACGTGATTTCGCATTTGTTGTTGACAAGAATATTACCTGTGCACAGATTGAAAACGGCATTAAAGAAGCCTGCAATTATGTGACAGATGTAACATTATTCGATGTTTACGAAGGAATCCAGCTTGGAGCAGACAAAAAGAGTATGGCATTCTCGGTTGTATTCACTCCAAACGAGGAAGAATTCACAACGGAAATGGTAGAAGGATTTGTAAAGAAAATTCTTAAGAACTTAGAGAAAACACTTGATATCAAGCTTCGTGCATAATATGATAGAAACATGGCAAAGAGTCGCAGCAGCGGCTCTTTGTCATGTTCAGAAAATAATAATGGATGGAGAATAATCATGGATGTAAAAGATTTTTATTATGATCTTCCACAGGAACTCATTGCACAGGATCCATTGGAGGATCGTTCCAGTTCCAGACTGATGGTTTTAGATAAGATCACAGGAGAAGTGGAACACAGACATTTTAAGGATATTGTAGAGTATTTAAGACCGGGTGACTGCCTTGTCATTAATAACACAAAGGTAATTCCTGCACGTCTTTATGGCGTAAAGGAAGGTACCGAGGCGAAAATCGAGATTCTTCTCTTAAAAAGAAAAGAAAACGATATCTGGGAAACACTTGTAAAACCGGGAAAGAAATGCAAGATCGGAACGAAAATTGTTTTCGGCGAAGGAATTTTGACCGGTGAAGTTGTCGATATTGTCGAGGAAGGCAACCGGCTCATCCAGTTCCATTATGAGGGGATTTTCGAGGAAATATTAGACCGTCTTGGACAGATGCCGCTGCCACCGTACATTACACATCAGCTTCAGGATAAGAACCGTTACCAGACAGTTTATGCCAAATATGACGGTTCTGCAGCTGCGCCGACTGCCGGGCTTCATTTTACACCGGAACTGTTGCAGCAGGTGCGTGACATGGGAGTGGAGATTGCAGAGGTAACACTGCATGTCGGACTTGGAACGTTCCGTCCGGTAAAAGAATCCGATGTGTTAAAACATCATATGCATTCTGAATTTTACAAGATTGAGCAGTCCGAGGCAGACAAGATCAATAAGGCAAAAAAAGAGGGACACCGTGTGATCGCGGTCGGAACAACAAGCACCAGAACTTTAGAGTCTGCAGCAGACGAGAATGGTTTCCTTACAGAAAAGAGCGGATGGACTGAAATTTTTATTTATCCGGGATATCAGTTCAAAGTCATCGATGCACTGATCACTAATTTCCACCTGCCGGAATCCACACTGGTAATGCTTGTGTCTGCACTTGCAGGAAGGAAACATGTTCTGGCAGCCTATGAGACCGCAGTAGAAGAAAAATATCGCTTTTTCAGTTTTGGCGATGCAATGTTTATCGTCGATAAAAACGCCTGAGAATTACTTCTTTAAGGAGATAAATAAAATGTGTTCATCATCATATCAGCAGCTGATTCAAAACTGGACAGCATTATTTTTGAAAATCTTGGTGATGAAAATATACTTACCAGTCGGAATGAAATGGGACAGGCGACACAAGTGGCGGCATATTTGGATAAAGAAAAGCCGTGGGTGTCCAGGATGGAATATAATGCTTTGGGGCAGGAGACTCAGCGTCTGTTCTCTAATAATATCTGTAGTGCATGGGATTATGATAAAGCTGGCAGACCGATTTTTCACGAAGTAAGTAATCAGCGAAGTAAGGCAGACGCTGCTCATCAGGGAAATTTAGGAAATGTTGTCGGCTGGTCGGATACATTGCGCAGGCACAGATATGAATGGGATGTGAATTATCAGTTAAAGGAGTATATCCTATGGAGGGAAGGAAAATAAGTTTTGTGGTACTGGCTATGGCAGGTCTGCTGACAGCATGTGGCAGCCGTGTGTGGGGTGATGACAGTGAAATTTCCACAGCATTAGCCTTCGGAGAAGCAGAGGAGTGTACGCAGAATGCCAAAACACGGGAAGATACGATTGTTAAAATATCAGACTGCCTTTCGGAACAGGTGCCGGAGATTGATGACTGGGCTGCTTATGTAGATCTGAAGAGTGATGGGCAGGCGTATTTATATCAAACATATGATCTTGAAACAGAGGAAGTACACAAAGATGGGGCGGGAAGTGAATATTTGGGAGAGTATTATTCCGTTCATGTGAGCGAGATGTGGGAGGATCACAGTGTGAGCTGGAGCACGTTTTATGTGAGTGTCAATTTTGATAAGGTTTTATGGAAGGATATGGTAGGACTGGCAGACAGTGAGTTTGAAGTGTATACATTAGAGGAGTGGAGAAATTCGTCGTATTATCCAAGCCTTGATGACTAAACGGCGTTTTGCATAGATCCTGGGAGGTAAATAATATGATAAAAAATTTTCTTTCATCCATTGTAGTAAGCTTGTTTTTGATCCTTCTTGTGATTTTGTGCAGTGAAAATGATAAAGAAGAAAGCAGACATGAGCCTCAAAATACATGGTTTTATATGCCGACACAGAAAGAAGTAGAATATGAAGGATATTTTTATCCGTATAGCTATCGGGATATTTGGCAGGATATCAGTTTGCATATAAAAGAACTGAAATCCTTTCAAAATGGCAGCTTATATGCTTTAGAACTGGATCAGCTGAATGTGACAGATCCGTTCGATCAATTCGCGTTGGGGAGAGAATATCTGGGATATTACTATGTTACGTCTGAGGATATTTATTATATGCCGTCAGACACTGGTGGGTATACGGAGGAGAAAAATGAGATCATAATTTCCGGTCTGGAATCAGATGAGGATTTATTTTTAAAAGAGTGGACGATTGTCTGCTGTGAAAACGGAACGGCTGATGTAGTGGATGATGCCGGATATCATGCATTTGTAGAAGCAGATGGAGAAAAAAGGATCTTTCGTTATTATAATGATTATTTTTACGGTTCAAAAGATTATTTATTGATGGTTTGGGAAAAGGGAAAAGGAATTGTTTATTATATGCATGGAAATGGTCAAAAAAACATGCATGTGGAATTTGGAACAGACTTGAAAAAACAGCAGAAAGAAGATTATGGGTATCCATATCAATTGTTTCATTAACTCTGTAAGAAGTACGGGAAGTGTTTGCACAACATGATTATGATGAACGAAGGGCAAAAGAAGCAGAGGTGTTTATCAATGGCTATCAGTAGGATGAGAAGATATGCAAAGGTGATAGCGGTTTTGGCCATATGTACGGTCTGCATATCAGGATGCGGGAGAGAAAGAGGCACAGCAGAATTACCATTTTTTGGGACATGGTACATTGAAAAGGTGGCGGTCATTTCAGAAATGTATACAGGAACAACCAAAGATGGAGTGGCGGAAGAGGATTTATATGATTCCGAAGATTTTGTCGGATATGAGCTGGAGTATACTGCAGATTATTTCCGGATAGGGGAAAATACATACACGGATCCTGAATACGGTATGTTTTTTGAAGACATTTTTACTGTGAACGATGGGGGCAGATTTTGGCCACATGTGTGTGATTTTATGGAGGAAGAGGGGATTGACTGGCATGATGATAAATATTACGGTCAAAGAGACGGCATGGAACTGCATTTACTGGTTTATATAGATTTTGAGGAAACGGTGTTTTATGAAACGTATGATTTTATTCCGGTGGGAACACGCTTTACACTTTTGAATGAGGACACTATGCTCGTAGAATTTTGGGGAAAGACGCTTTTGGCGCGGAGAGTTGCGTAACCGTTGTAAAAGCAGTCTAAAATATGGCTTTTAGGAGGGAGGTATTTATAAATGATTAGGTGCAAAATAAGAAAACACACAAAGGCGGTGGCAGTTCTGATCTTATGTGTAGCCGTATGTATCATTCTTATGGCAGCATTTGGCGGAGAAAGGAAACTTCCGTTTTTTGGGACATGGCGTATTGAAAGAGAGGTAATCATTCCGGAGCTGACTCCGGAATTAACATCGGGAATGCCTTTAGAAGAAGCGATGTTCGTTACCACAGACTTTATCGGATATGAACTGGAGTATACCGGAGAATATTACCGTGAGGGAGAACCAACTTCCCGCTATCCTAATAACCCTGTATTGCAGGAACGGACAGCTGAAGACCCACATTACGCCATAAAATATATAACGCTGTCGGAGTTTAATCATTGGGGAATCCTTCAGCCGTATCTCGAACAACTGATTGAGGAGGAAGGAATTAAAATCAATAACATGGAGGATTATGATGAAGAGGAGACATTGCTCTTGCAGGTCAGACACCGGCTATGGGGACATGAGGAGCTGGAGAAAAAATGTACGCTTTTGAACGATGATATGATGCTCATAGAAGATCGGGGAAGGATTTTTTTTGCACGACGGGAAGGGTGGATGTCATGACAGGGGAGAGCAGGTCGATGGAACAAAATGTACTGGAGCGGTCTGGACTTATGAAAGATTTTTTGTCTGAAAAAATAAACGGGTTGAAAAGGGAACGGTTAAAAGAGATCAGAGAAAAATTTGAAAGCAATGTCGGAAATGTGCGAAAGTAGTTTGAGAGTGTTCTAGGGGCGATCACGTCAGAGGCAGAGCAGGAGATTATTGTGATATCTTACCTGCGCGCAAGTTACATCACAGAAACCCATGAGTTTTATGTGGGCGTCTATAAGGGAGAACCTTTTGTAGAAGAAATAAAGCATGGTTTTATTAGTGTCAAACCTTTGCTGGGAAATGTAGAAAAGGATTTCGTGGAGCTGGATCAGGCACTGGAAAGAGAGTTTTTCCGTTTGATTGCAGCAGAGAAAGAGGAGATTCACCGTTGGTATATGGAACAATTGTACCAGGAGTTTGGTACGGTATGGAGATTCAAAGGAAAGAATATTTATTTTGGCGGATTTATGGATGAGATAAGCTTGATTGGAGACGGATAGCAGGGAGGGGGAATGAAAAATCTATGAAATATTAATTTGTTAATAGTATCGTTAGATGAAGAGGCAAGTGATGAAAAGGAATAAACTAATATTTAATAGTACCATAGCTTTTATTCTGTTAATTACAGTTATCTTGTGCGAGGAATGGTCTAAAAAAAGAGTGAGATGATAGATCAGACATCGTTTTTCTTTGATCATGGAACTGAGACGGCAGCGTTTGAGGCGGAGTTCGCAAGCACCCCTTTGGAGAGTATGAACAAGTACAGATACAAGTGGAACAGGTGGAGCAGTGGGAAAACGGTATTTTGTATACAATGATGATAGAGAGTGATACAGAGGATGACAGCAGATATTTTTACGGCAGGGATAGATTTTTTCTTGGATATTTTTATGTATCGGAAGATAAAATTTACCGAATAGATGAGAATAAGATGGAGGAAGTCAATATAAAAAATGAGGAGGATTTCATCGCAAGAGGGACGGTAGTCTGTCAGGAGATGGGGAAAGAGGATTCACTGAAGGAAGAAAAGGGGTGGCACGAGGAGATTATGGTAGAGGGAACAGTGTGTACCTATCGCAGTTATAATGATCTTACAGAAACAGGATATTATGAGAGGTTTGTTTGGGAAAAGGGGAAAGGTCTGATAGAATATAAGAGTGGATTCGGTGCAGAAAGAGATCGAATTTATCTGTGGAGAGAGACATGAAAAAAGTAGCGAAGAAAGGTTGGTGCATAACAGCCGCAGTGATGGCAGTGCTGGTGATAGTCTGCATATTCTGTTTTGTGAGATGGGTGCGGAAAAGTTCGGCTCTTTCTTTTCAGTTTGAGGAAACAGCTTATGACTACGAGAATGAATACTGCCTTGTAAATCTTTCTTATCCACAAATGGTGGGGAGCAGGGATAAGGAAAAAGAGAGCAAAATCAATCGGTTGATTGAGGATGATGTAAAAAAATTGATGGAACTGGCAGCTCCGGATGAAGTAAATGGCTACACTTTTGTGATAGGAACATTTCATTATGAAATAGAATATGCGGATGAGAAGTTTATAAGCATCAGTTACATTGGGTATGCAAAATACTTCTCGCCAGGAAAAGGATTTGAATCTTCAATGATGGCAACAACGATCGATTGTGAGGAGATGAAGGTTCTCGAACTAAAAGATGTTGTATCCGATTTGGATGGTCTGTGCCAAATGCTGATGGAGGATCGGTTTGAACATATCACAGCATGGGAGGGAAGAACAGGGGATTATAAGATGAGCGACATCTATAGCTATGGAGATGAGGATCTGTCATATTTACTTCTGGAGGAGCTAAACGGGAATGACAGAGAGATAGAGTGGTACATAAAAAAGAGGAAGATGTCGCTTTTGGATTGGTGGAGTATTCTTTGGGGTAATGATGTGGACGAGACCTTGGTAGACAAGGATTTTGTTATTGTTGATCTTCAGTTTATGGGGGCAGGGGTAGCACACAACGAATTTGCGATTGAAATGGAGCAGATAAGAGAACTGTTAAAGGAAGACTTTGTGAAGAGCATGCTGTAGGCTGATCAGGGGAGAGTGTGAAGAGATGACTCAGACATCGTTTTGAACAGGCAAGGATACAAGTGGAACAAGATGATTGGGGCGGATGGAGTAGCAAGTACCTGCCGTAGCTATAATGATTTGATGCAAGAAAGACGGATACCGTCAAGGCCGGATATCCTGCCATAGAAGAAAATACAGAAAGAAAAAGTTAGGAAAGGAGGGGAAGTTACGATGCCCATGTGGCCTTTGATACTAGTAGTGATACTGATTGGAACGATGCTGAGCAGCTGTGGTTCGGAAAATGGTAAAGAGGATTTGGTAGGGTGGAGCAATATACAAATGACATATTTATCGTTTTTTTAGAAAAGAGTGCCCTTACAGTATTTGATGAACCTAAAATATACAGATGAGGAACTTGAACCATTATATCAAATCTGGTTCGCACAGAACAGTATTTTGGTTAATCACAAGAAACCATGATGTTAATTAATAGACACTTGCTAATTTTACTTAGTAGGGTATACGAAAGGACACTGCGAACTCAATATACTGATGTAACGCATTCTTAGCAACAGAATGTTGCGAAAGGGTACGTTTTTCTGTGAAAGTATTATTATAAACGGTGGGGTACAAAATGCAATCTTACAAACGGTATTTCCTATAATGGAGAGATATAGCTGTTCCATAGAACTGATGTTTTCTTGGGTGATAGAAAATCTTATAGTATCTGATTATAGGTAAGAAGCCTTGAACTTTGCATTACTATTTCGACACGAGTGTGTTTATATTTGTTTTCTTCATATTGTGGTGGTATGAGAAAGATATCCGCTTGCTCATTCTTATAACACAGAACTGCCAGAATGTATACTGGAACACAAGGAATGATTATTCCGGAGAATGATACAGTTTCGGAAAAGGGCGAATATTGATGCGGCAGATTTTGAATTAAAGATGACTCGTGTGGACGGGGCGCTGAATTATCTGCGTGACCGGAAATATGGGCTGGCAGATATTCACCTGAACAATGGAAAAGCTGTGCTCCCCTATCGGATTACCGCTTATACCCATAATGGAAAAGAAGTGGTACTGGTGGATGGTTTTAAAGACTGGGATACGGCGGGAACTATTTCGAGGAATATGGAGGATTTGATTCTTCCGCTGTACTTGAAAAATGCGGACGGGGAGGAACATTGCCGTTTTCAGTATGTATGCAGGCAAGAAGATTTTTCACAGAAAAGCTATGAGGAGATTGAGGCGGTCTACGGTTCCCATATTCTACAGAAAGAGACGGACAGTATTGAGAATGGAGATGTGAAGTTCTTCGTATGGGCAGAACAGGAGGAATGGGGATTTCAGGTTGTTCCGGTTTACTGTGAAATGGATGAACTTTATCTGGGGAAAGCAGAATTTTTCAGTTTCGAGAGTGATAACTGGGTGAACAGTTTTTTTGACGGGAAGATACAGAAACATTCACAGAGGAAGAGTGTAAGGATGCTGTGGCAGAGACAGAAGCGAAGGCGGACACCGAGTGTGTCTGCACTGCGCGTGTACTATGTACAAATGCAACAGAAGATTCAGAGCCACTGCATATGAAAAAAGAAGATTCTTTGATTCATATAAGTGGGATTAGCAGACTGAATAAGACAGATATAGAGATAGACGGATGGTTTCGTGGGTGTAAAAAGGCGGATGCCTGTACTGTTGATAAAGAATCTATAGAGGGAGGTACATGGCAGGAGGTTGATAGTGAAAATGATGAGGGGGAAGGGAAAGAAATTTTAGCGAATGGGCAAAAGAAAATAGGAGTGATAAGGTGCAATTTTTAGAGCCGTTTCTTCAGGTATCTATGGCAGAACAATTAAGAACAGGGGTTCCGTGGCAAGTTACTCTGGCTCAAATTGCATATGAATCCGGTTGGGGGCAAAAAGAAATGTATGATGAATATACAAAAAAGCAGAGCTTTAATCTTTTTGGTATCAAGTATTTTGGAAATACAGAAGATAATGATAAATATGTAAGAAGTTGGACTACGGAGTACATTAGTAGCAGTGAGTTAGATAAATGGGAAAAGGAACAGAAGAGGTGGGCATTAAATGGCGAAAAACTAATTAATATGGGTGTTTATGAAAATAATAAAATAAAGATAAAAGTAATACAGCCATTTCGCCGTTATGAATCTTACAAAGAAAGTATAGTTGACCATTCAGATATTTTATTGGATGAGAGGTATGCGGAAGCATGGGAATATAAGGACAATCCATTTATTTATGTATCTATCATAGGACCTATTTATGCAACGGGAAGTGACTATGGCGATACGGCGGTATCTATAATGCACGATTATTTTATATGGGATGACGAGGAAAAAGATTGGGAGGAGTATATCCTATGGAGGGAAGGAAAATAAGTTTTGTGGTACTGGCTATGGCAGGTCTGCTGACAGCATGTGGCAGCCGTGTGTGGGGTGATGACAGTGAAATTTCCACAGCATTAGCCTTCGGAGAAGCAGAGGAGTGTACGCAGAATGCCAAAACACGGGAAGATACGATTGTTAAAATATCAGACTGCCTTTCGGAACAGGTGCCGGAGATTGATGACTGGGCTGCTTATGTAGATCTGAAGAGTGATGGGCAGGCGTATTTATATCAAACATATGATCTTGAAACAGAGGAAGTACACAAAGATGGGGCGGGAAGTGAATATTTGGGAGAGTATTATTCCGTTCATGTGAGCGAGATGTGGGAGGATCACAGTGTGAGCTGGAGCACGTTTTATGTGAGTGTCAATTTTGATAAGGTTTTATGGAAGGATATGGTAGGACTGGCAGACAGTGAGTTTGAAGTGTATACATTAGAGGAGTGGAGAAATTCGTCGTATTATCCAAGCCTTGATGACTAAACGGCGTTTTGCATAGATCCTGGTATATACAACCGGAAATGATGCCCTCACAGCGATCGTCCTCTATGATTACCAGCCAAGCCGTAAAGGATCCTGTGCACAGAATTTTCTGGATGGATTTCATGGACTGGTACAGTGTGACGGATACCAGGGTTACAACAGGCTGGAAGATGTTACACTGGTATGCTGTCTTGCACATGCAAGACGGAAGTTCTTCGAGGCCGTTCCAGCAGCCAGGAGAAAAAAGCTGAAGCTTTTGGACATCAACTCCGACGTGGCAATCGAAGATAGCAATCTTCCAGATGAAGAAGAAGCAGAGCAGCTCACACTGATGAATTATCTACTGGATGGCCGGTGTGAAATCTCGAACAACCGTGCCGAGCGAAAAGCCAAAAGCTATGCGATCGGACGTAAAGCCTTCCTGTTCCACACATCAGAAGCCGATGCCGGAGCAAGTGCGGTGATGTACAGCATCGTGGAAACAGCAAAAGCAAACAATCTGAATATTTTCCAGTACCTCTATACGGTACTCCTGTATATGCCGGATTACATGAATTCGTCCGCAGGTATAGAGCAGCTGATGCCATGGAGTGACTTTATAAAGGAACAATGTTCAGGGCTGATTGACGTGGAATCTAATGTTCCGGAAAATAGAATTCCCCTGACTCAAGCTTAAAACTACTTGTAATCGCAAAGAACTTGTTATACAATTATCTTAAATATTTCATGAAGGAGAAGTGAGGTATGGAGGAGCGGAGAAAGCATAAGAGACTTGATCTGGAAGTCATGGTTGAATTAGAACGGTTAGATGAAGAAAGCGTGACCACTTTGAAATATGTCCATGTCGAGGTGACAGATATTTCAAGAAGCGGTCTCGGATTTAAGGCAAAGGCAGATCTTGAGATTGGGAGTTATTACGATACAAGGATTCAGATCTGGACGAAAGAAGTTGTGGATGCTGTTATTGAAATCGTCCGGAGAGATGCTTTGCCGGAGGGCGGTTATAAATATGGATGCAGGTTTATTGGGATGACGGATACTGACGCACTCAAGATAGATATTTACCAGATATTTAATGATCTGTAAAAGAACCGGGGATCCTATACTACAATGCAGGAGTATATCGCTATGTCGTTTCAAAAAATAAAATCATCTACATCACGGTGTTTTGATATCAGCACAGCAGCATTGCATATCATTGCAATGCTGTTCATGCTGATGGATCACCTTTGGGCAACACTTCTTCCGGCGCAGGAATGGCTGACCTGTGTTGGCAGGATCGCATTTCCGATTTTTGCATTTATGTCGGTAGAAGGTTATTTTCATACCCATAATTTCAAAAAGTACTTATTGCGAATGCTGGTTTTTGCAGTGATCTCAGAGATACCGTTCGATCTGATGTATGGCGGAACATGGTTTTATCCGGTTCACCAGAATGTGATCTGGACGTTTATCCTTGGTCTTTTAGGAATCCATATAATGGAAACAGTGCGAAAGAAAAAGAAAACACCTGTTTTTGTACTGACAGCCATACTGGTTACGATTGCCGGAGGTTTACTTGGGACACTGACAATGGTGGATTACTATGGAATCGGTGTACTGACAGTTTTTATTTTTTACTTTTTCCGCGGACGCAAATGGTGGTGTCTGCTTGGTCAAATTGCTGCTCTTTATTGGGTAAATGTGGAATTGCTTGGCGGATTAATGTATCCGGTCCGTTTGTTCGGTATGGAGTTTGAACTCTGCCAGCAGGGGCTTGCATTGCTTGCATTAGTGCCAATCTGGCTTTACAGAGGACGACAGGGATATCACAGCAAACCATTCCAGTATTTCTGCTATGCATTCTATCCGGTCCACATGCTCATTCTGGTGCTGATACTGGGCTTTGTGAACCGGTGATCTGTCTGATGTTGACCGGTCAGGAGAATATTTTTAATTTGTTGTCTCCCGGCGGATAAGGATAGGTGTAATTTGTTTATGGATTGGTTCTGCCAGCGGAACTGGTTTTCTCTTTTTACGTTCTTCCATCTGCTGCACTAATAATTCCATGGAGGTGTGTGCGATCACATCGATTTGCTGTCCAATGGTTGTGATCGGCAAAATAGCTTCACTGGCAATCGGAGAGTTGTCAAACCCTACCAGTTCATATGTGTCAGGGAGACATCCATATTTTTGAAAGATTAGATTCAGGAACATATTTGCATAGGTGTCGTTCGCAAGAAAGACACCTTTTTTTTGACCGTGATATTTTTCATCGATATCAGCAAAGATGATTTTCATTTGTGAAAAGAGCTCCTGATAAGAATCTCCACACACATTAAGATTTAATTCATAAGGCACATGATGTTCTTTACAAATGTCTTCAAATGCACGAATTCTGTTGTAGGCAGGAATAATCTTTGGCACATCTGCATTAATATGAATCAGCACATCACAATGGTCACGGATCAAAAGTGATGCAGCCTGCAGAGCTCCCATATAATTATCAGTTGTGACACTGCAGATATGTTCTGCCTCACGTTCAATTGCTATGACAGGAATCTGATAAGAAGCAAGCTTTTCGGAAGAAAGCGTATGGCTTAATACGATCAGGCCTTCGATCTGATAAGACATCAATTCTTCAATATACTGCTCCTCCTCATCTGGTCCGTTATCACTGACAAAAACAAGAAATTTATAATGATAATCACGGTAGCTGGAAAGAAGCTGGGTTAACATTTCTGAGTAGTAGTGAAGGTAAAGATTTGGTACGATAATCCCGATAAATTCACTTTTCCCATTTGCGAGCACCTTTGCGAGTTTGTTCTTTTTATATCCTAAATCCTCAAGAGCCTGAGATATTTTTTCCTGATTTTCAAGTGTCAGTGAATCCGGATGATTAAAATATCTTGAAATTGTAGTTTTGGAAAAATGCGTGTATTCTGCAATGTCAGCAAATGTCACCTGTTTTTTCGCCATAAGTATCTGTCTCCTTTACGCATTGTCTATTGTATTTATCAGTATGTTAAAATATGAATCGTTTCGTTACAGTTTCATATTACACATAGTATAGCAATTAAGTTCTGGAATATCAATAAAAAAAATAACTGGTTACGTAACTGGTTACTTTAATTTAAAAAAGTGTTGACATCTATTGGAAAATAGGTTATTATCCAATTATAAAGTAACCGGTTACTTTACCGGTTACACAATAAGACTAAATGGAGGAAGAGTGTATGAAAAGAGGGTTGAAACAAAAAAAATTTACAAGCAGACAAACACTTGTAAGTAAAGTTTCCTATGTCAAAAAAAACTGGCAATTGTATATTTTTTTCCTGATGCCAGCATTACTGTTAACAATTATATTTAAGTATCTTCCAATGGGTGGGCTGCTCATCGCATTCGAAGATTATAATGTGATCAAAGGTGTTTTTGGAAGTCCCTGGGTAGGCCTGGAATACTTCAAACGGTTTTTATCTTCACCGGATTTTATGAGTTATCTGTTAAATACATTAAAACTCAGCATTTATGGACTGCTTTGGGGTTTTCCGATTCCAATTATCCTGGCATTATTACTGAACCGGATCCGTAAGCAAGGTATAAAAAAGAAAATACAGCTTTTAATCTATGCACCTAACTTTATTTCCGTTATCGTACTCTGCGGTATGGTACGTATGTTTTTATCACCGATTGGTCCGATGAACCGTATTCTCGGTATCACTACAAATTGGATGACAATGCCGACTGCCTTCAGGACAATTTATATTGCAAGCGGAATCTGGCAGGGAGCAGGATGGGCATCCATTATGTACACGGCAGCTTTAGCCAATGCCAGTAAAGAATTAGAAGAAGCGGCTGTCATGGATGGTGCAAATCTGCTGCAGCAAATCTGGTATGTCGAGTTGCCGGCCATTAAAGATATTATTGTAATTCAGTTTATTTTGCAGGCCGGAAACATAATGAGTATCGGATTTGAAAAAGCATACGCATTGCAGACTGATATGAACCTTCCGGCATCTGAGATTTTATCAACTTATGTGTATCGGATAGGTCTTCTGAATGGAGACTACGGCTACTCAACGGCTGTCGGATTGTTCAACTCTGTCATTAATGTTATTTTATTGATTTTCGTAAATTTTGTTGTAAAGAAAATAAACGATGGAGAAGGCTTATAGGAGGATGAAAAGATGGAAACATCAAGAAAAATGAAATATTCGAGAATTGACCGTCTGATTTTAGGTATAGCATATGCGCTTCTCGGTTTGTTTGTTCTTTCGATTGTTATACCTTTGATATATGTAGTTCTGGCATCTTTTATGGATCCGACTGTTTTAAATAATCAGGGACTGAGTTTTCGGATAAAAGACTGGACATTAGATGCATACCGGCGTGTTTTAGAGAATGAAATGATATGGAGAGGATTTTTTAATTCATTTTTCTACTCGCTGGCATTTACTGCAATTTCTGTTTTTATAACACTTCTTGCAGCTTATCCGATGTCAAAAAAAGAATTTGTCGGCAGAAACTTTTTTAATGTTATTTTTCTGATCACTATGTTTTTTGGTGGTGGAATGATTCCGACATTTATATTAATCAACCGTTTACATATGGTGAATACTGTATGGGCTATTTTAATACCCGGAGCATTCAATGTATGGAATATGATTCTTGCAAGAACTTATTACCAGTCAATACCAAAGGAACTCAGAGAGGCGTCCTCCATTGATGGTGCAAATGAAATCCAGCATTTTTTCAAAATTATGATTCCGGTGTGTAAACCAATCATCGCCGTACTGGCACTCTGGTCTTTTGTTGGAATGTGGAACAGCTATTTTGATGCACTGATTTATTTGAATGATGCAGATCTGCAGCCATTACAGCTTGTGCTTCGTTCCATTCTTGTACAGAATACACCACAGCCTGGAATGATCGCTGATATCCAGAGTACGGCTGAGATGGCAAAAGTAGCGGAACAGTTAAAATATGCGACTATTGTTGTGTCAAGCTTACCATTATTAATTATGTACCCATTTTTCCAGAAATATTTCGATAAAGGAATTATGGTTGGATCTGTAAAAGGTTAAAGAAGGGGGACTTCCTATATGCGTAGAAAAATAAATAGAATGTTGTCATTCGGGCTTGCACTGATCATGATGTTTAGTATAGCCGGCTGCGGAAGCAATGCACAGCCACAGGCAGAGATAGATCCGGACACTCCGGTTTCCGAAGTACAGTTTCCGTTAAAAGAAACTGAGGAATTATCCTTTATTACCAGTGCACCGGCGACCTCAACGCAGGATCCGAATGAAAGGATCATTTTTCAAAGACTTGAGGAACAGACGAATGTGCATATTAAATGGACGTGTTTTGTATCGGATCAGTTTTCTGATAAAAAAAATCTTGCATTAGCACAATTTGGCAATCTGCCGGATGGCTTGTTTAATGCCGGAATGAGTGATTACGATCTGCTTCGTTATGCAAAGCAGGGGATTATTATTCCCCTTGAAAATCTGATCGATAAATATATGCCAAATCTTCAGGCTGTATTTGAAAAATATCCGGAATACCGCACAATGTGTACCGCACCGGATGGACATATATATTCATTTCCATGGATCGAACAGCTTGGTGCCGGTAAAGAAGCCATACAGGCCATCGGAGATATCGCGTATATCAATAAAAAATGGCTGGATTATCTTGGATTGGAAATACCAACAACAACGGATGAACTGGAACAGGTATTAATTGCATTCCGAGATCATGCGGATGAATTGCAGGAAGAATTTGATATTGAAGGTGATGTGATACCGATGTCCTTTATTATCAACAATGGAGATCAGGATCCAGCCATTCTGATCAATGGATTTGGAGAAGGCTATGGTGATACCGGGGATCATTTTGCAGTGACGGATGAAGGAAAAGTGATTTATACTCCTGTACAGGAAGGGTATAAAGAAGGAATTGAATGGCTGCATAAATTAGTAACGGAAGATCTTATAGATCCGGAAGCGTTCACACAGGAATGGTCTACCTATGTTGCAAAAGGTAAAAACCACCGGTATGGTCTTTGCTTCTCCTGGGATATTGCAAATATTGATAATAATGTTGATTATGTAATGCTCCCTGCACTTACAGGGCCGACGGGTGTACGGAATATCACAAGACAAAACAATAGTGAGACCAGTGGCTTTGACAGAGGACGCTGCGTACTTACGACCAGTTGCAGAAATACTGCACTTGCAGCAGCATGGATCGATCAGATGTATGCACCATTACAGTCTCCGCAGAATAACTGGGGCAGCTATGGTGAGAAAGATTCCTTTAACATCTTTGAAATGTCTACTAATGAAAAAGGTGAACCGATGTTAAAGCATATGGATTTAGGCGACCAGTCGCCGGTTGAAGTACGTGAAGCACAGTCTGTTAATGGCCCGCTTGCTATCCTGAATGAATATTATGGTGAATATGTAACACAGCCGGAAGATGCAAAGTGGCGTCTGGACAATATGCATGAAACGTATTTGGCAGATATGAACAGTAAATACGTTTATCCGAATGTATTTATGAGTATAGAAGATACGAATAAGGTGTCGCAATATGACACAGATATTAAAAAATATGCCGAACAGAAAAAAGCCGACTGGATTTTAAATGGCGGCATAGAAAAGGAATGGGATTCATATCTGGAAAAAATGGAAAAGTATGGTCTGTCAGACTATCTTTCTATTAAGCAGAAATACTTTGACAATTATCAGAAATCATTATCGGAATAATGAGGAGAGAAGAAATGAGCAAAATGTTAGAAAAAGCCAGACAATATGAAGCAGAAAAAAGCGCAGCTGCTGATTCACAGGAGAAACCTTTATTTCATGTTTCCGCTCCAACCGGATGGATCAACGATCCAAATGGATTTTCGTTTTATGATGGACAGATACATCTGTTTTATCAATATCATCCATATAACAGGGAATGGGGACCAATGCACTGGGGACATAGCGTTACGTGCGATATGATCCACTGGGAACAGCTTCCAGCGGCACTTGCTCCGGATGAAGAATATGATAAAGCCGGATGCTTTTCAGGAAGTGCGATCGAAGCAGATGGTAAACATGTACTTGTATATACAGGAGTAACTAGAATAAAACAGCCTGACGGAAGTGAGCAGGATCGTCAGAATCAGTGTATTGCATTTGGTGATGGAAAAGATTATCAGAAATATGACAAAAATCCTGTCATGACCGGAGAAATGCTTCCAGAGGGATGCAACAGGGTAGATTTCCGTGATCCGAAGATCTGGAAAGAAAATGATACCTATTATATGATCGTTGGCAATAAAAATGAAAATCAGATTGGACAGGTTGTGTTATGTTCAAGCAAAAATCTGACCGACTGGAAATTTGAAACAATCCTAGCTTCAAACGAAAGCGGAAAAATTGGTACAATGTGGGAATGTCCGGACTTCTTTCAGCTGGGCAGTAAAAGAGTGCTGATCTGTTCACCGCAGGATATGAAAGCGCAGAAATATGAGTTTCATAATGGACATAACAGTGTTTATTTTCTTGGGGACTATGATGAAAAAACACATACATTTGTAAAAGAATTGCCGCATGCACTTGATTATGGAATGGATTTTTATGCACCGCAGACAACTGAACTGCCGGACGGCAGACGTATTATGATCGCATGGATGAAATCCTGGGATGCATGTGTGATTCCAAATTCACAGGTTTGGCAGGGAATGATGACTCTGCCGAGGGAATTGGAATTAAAAGATGGTAAAATCTGGCAGACACCGGTGCGTGAAATTGAAAAGTATCATAAAAATCCATGTCGATATGATCATGCAGAAATAAATCAGGAAACAACACTGTGTGGAATTGAAGGCCGGACGATCGACCTTACCGTTTTACTGGAAGAGGATGAATTTCAAACATTTTCCATGAAACTTGCCGCAAATAAGGAATATGAAACAAGCTTTACTTATCATAAGGCTGAAAATATGCTTGAGATCGATCGCACTTATTGCGGTGTGACAAAAGATGTTGTCTGCGTGCGGAAACTGAAAATTTCAAATCCGGAAGGGCTTAAGAAAATGAGATTTATTTTGGATCGTCAGTCGATCGAACTATTCCTGAACGATGGGGAGCAGGTTGCGACAACAGCCATCTGTACGCCGTTGGAAGCGCAGGAAATCCATTTTTACAGTGACAAAAAAATACATATTAATGTTGAAAAGTATAGTATAGTAAAATTATAAAACAAAAACTACTATCAGACACGGAGGAAAAAGTATGGATGTTGTAGCTTTAGGCGAATTACTCATTGATTTTACCGAGAATGGGATCAGCAGTCAGGGAAATCCATTATTTGAGGCAAATCCGGGCGGTGCACCATGCAACGTACTGGCAATGTTAACAAAGCTCGGACATAAGACAGCTTTTATCGGAAAAGTAGGAAATGATTTTTTCGGAAAACAGCTGGAACAGACGATTATGGAAGTCGGGATTGATGCATCAGGCTTACAGAAAGATGATGACGTACATACGACGTTAGCACTGGTACATACTTATCCGGATGGAGACAGGGGTTTTTCGTTTTACAGAAATCCTGGTGCAGATATGATGCTGACAGAAGAGGAAGTCCCGGAAGAGTTGATAAAGGGAACACGAATCTTTCATTTTGGCACACTGTCCATGACACACGAAGGTGTACGAAATGCAACAAAAAAAGCACTTCGTGCTGCAAAAGAAGCTGGTGCTGTCATTTCCTTTGATCCGAATCTGCGCGAGCCGCTCTGGAACTCCTTGGATGAAGCAAAAGAACAGGTGCTTTACGGATTAGGACAGTGTGACATTTTAAAGATTTCTGATAACGAGATCCAGTGGCTGACCGGAGAAGAAGATTTCACAAAGGGTGTACATTGGATCCGTGAGAGATATCATATTCCATTGATCCTTGTATCCATGGGCAGGGAAGGAAGCCGTGCTTATTATAAAGATCTTATTGTAGAAGTGAAACCTTTTATACAGAAGAATACAATTGAGACAACCGGAGCCGGAGATACCTTCTGTGCATGTGTTCTCCATTATATTTTAGAGCATGGACTTACCAATCTTACAGAGAATGGCCTGAAAGAGATGCTGACTTTTGCAAATGCAGCGGCATCCATTATCACTACACGCAAAGGCGCACTTCGCGTAATGCCGGAACGGGAAGAAATCGAGAAATTATTAGCAAACTCTAACAATATACTTTAAAATAATTATAATAATGAAGTCACAAAAAACTCTGACAGACAGAAATGTTTGCCAGAGTTTTTTCTTACTATAATTGATACTACGAGTGCAATTTCCGGTGAAATATCTGCATTTCTCCATATGTCAGAGGCAATTCACTGGATGAGGCTTTTCTTGACGGGCAGGAATAGTTCTTACAACCTGCACACGAATTACATAACTGATCACGGTTTGAAGCAGCTTTCGTGTCCAGACGCAGGATAAGCGTTGCAGTCTTTAAAGGCCAGAGCATCAGACCATCTGTAAGAGTGACAGATGCCGGCTCCAGATTATTATATATCTTTGGAAGCAGATCCATAGAATAGGTATCTCCGAGAAAAGATAATTCTACAAGATTCAGTCCGGTTTTCCGTTCTGCCAGATATGCAAATTCCTCGTATGCTTTTGACAGGAGCATGAGACTGATACAGTCTACAATATACGCTTCTTCCAGTTGTTCATGATTCAGATATAATTCTGACAATTGATCCACACCATTCCCAAGTGTAACGATTCCGTATACATAGTTTGTAAATGGAATTTCATCCATATCCTGGGTAAGCGAATAATATACATACGAATCTACAAGCGGTAAGAGTGCGGTATATATCGTCTTTATATAGTGCAGCTTTTCAGCAGGAAAATGAAAGCGTTCACACAATTCTTTCCAGTCAGAAGATGATAATCCAGGATTAAGCTTATTTTTCATGCTTCATATCCTCATATCCTGAATCTGCAGCCAATTTAGCAATTTCCTGAAATCGGGCTATGATCTTATCATAATTATTACGCTGATGAGGAAAATTACAATTCATACAGGATTTGATGCCATTCTCTAAAAATTCGCAGTTCCCGCCACAGGACTTTCCGAGCGTATAAAGCGGGCAATAGCAAAACAGACAGTTAAAGTCAGCCTCCGGGATTCCTTTATGGCATGGAAAATATTCACATTTTTTGTTTTGGAAAAATTTATAATATTCACTCATAGTATTGTTATCATTTCATGTTTTAAGAAGTATTCTGGTTAAAAGGATTCTTTCTGTAAAGTAAAATAAGAGCGGTAAAACCTACCGCTCATAAATGGTATAGTGATGTTTCCTCAGCAGCAAAATTGCGGAATCTAAAGATTTGCGGTCGTACATCTCTAAACGCAGTACACCGTCTTCAAATTCACGGTTGTGGATGATGCCGATATTTTTAATGCTTAAGTTATTGCTTGCAAGAATCGTGGCAACCGTTGCAATTCCACCTGCCTCATCGAGAAGGTCTAAGTACAGTTCATAGATTTCCTTGATTGGACCCTTATTTGTGATCGTGATGGAATCCCTATAGTCTTTGGCTGACTGAAAGTCTGTCAGCAGTGCATCCGCATTTGAGGTTAAAATATCATGTTTTGTTTTTTCAAGCATCACTTCGTAGTCATCAATCAGCCGCACAATCTGTTCGCTGTTGGACTGACAGATATTCTGCCACATAACAGGAGAGGAGGAGGCAATTCGGGTAAGATCTTTGAATCCTCCAGCAGCAATCGTCTTCATTGTCTCATTTGCGTCATCTGATTTTTTAACAAGGTTGACGAGACTGTACGCAATGATATGCGGCAGATGGCTGATAGCAGCCGTAGCATAATCATGCAGATGATAATCTAATACAAGGGCAACCGCACCAAGCTCTGTCACAAGAGAACGGAATTCCTCCAGACGCTCTGGGGAGGTTTTGCTCGTCGGTGTCAGAATGTAATATGCATTTTCCAACAGATACTCATTTGCGTTTTTTAATCCTGTCTTTTCGGAGCCTGTCATTGGGTGGCCGCCGATAAAACAATCTTCCATATCAAGAGCAATCACTTCCTCATGGATATCTGTTTTCACACTTCCGACATCTGTAATGATGCAGCCCTCTTTGATGTTGCCTTTTAAACTGCGCAGGTATTCGATATTTCTTTTGACCGGTGTGCACAGAAAAATGTAATCACAATCATAAAAGTCTTTGATATCACATAAATTCTGATTTGAGATCAGATGTTCTTCGTATGCTTCTGTAATTGTTTCCTGATGACCGGCTGTAGCGATGATGGTTACATCAGGGTACAGTGTATGAATTTTTTTTGCAATGGACCCGCCAATCAGACCAAGTCCGATAAATCCTATTTTCTGAAACAAATCATGTTCCCCCATAAGTTATTTTTGTATATTTAGAAAGTCTTATACATCATATCCACATTTCATGAAAAAGTCAACACGTTAAAGTATAAAAGTAAACGAGTCTTTCCTGTCTTAGAATCAGCATAACGTCTGTTGGAAGAAAACGGAGCACATTTCTATGAATATGTACAAATTGTTAATATTGTGTAAACAATCAAAAATAAATAGGTTAAAATGTTCAAAATACATACATAATATATAAACATTCTCCTGTTAATATAATATTAGTTAGTAAATATGAATAAATATATTGTAAAAAAACAGATAATTTAGTAAAATATAACCATTAAAAACATTCAGGAAAAACAAAAGTGATCCTGAACGAAAAAATGTATGGGAGGATTTGCTATGAACGTTTACACAACTGACAAAATTCGTAATGTGGTTCTCTTAGGCCATGGGGGATCTGGCAAGACAAGTCTTGTCGAGGCAATGGCTTATCTTGCAGGAATGACAACCCGTATGGGAAAAGTCGCAGACGGTAACACGATCAGTGATTACGACAAGGAAGAAGCAAAGCGTCTTTTTTCCATTAACACTTCCGTAGTTCCTATCGTATGGGGTGATACGAAGATCAATATCCTTGATACACCGGGTTATTTTGATTTTGTAGGGGAAGCGGAAGAGGCAGTGAGCGTGGCAGATGCAGCGATCATTGTAGTGTCCGGCAAAGCAGGAATTGAAGTTGGAACGAAGAAAGCCTGGGAGATGTGTGAAAAATACAAACTTCCGCGCATGGTTTTTGTAACGGATATGGATATTGACGAGGCAAGTTACAGACAGGTTGTGGAAGACCTTCAGCAGATGTATGGAAAGCGCATTGCACCATTTCATCTTCCAGTCAGGGAGAATGGACAGTTTGTTGGATATGTCAATGTATTACAGCAGAGAGCCAAGAGATGGAAAGAGGACGGAACAGTAGAAAAATTTGAGGTTCCAGATTATTCCAAAGACAACCTGAATATCTGCCGGGAAGCTTTGATGGAGGCAGTGGCAGAGACAAGTGAAGAATTTATGGAGCGCTATTTTAACGGGGAGGAGTTCTCGGAAGATGAGATCCGTCAGGCACTCCGTGTGAATGTGGCAGACGGAAGCATTGTTCCGGTTCTGATGGGTTCTAACACATTGGCAAGAGGAATGTATACACTGCTTGTCGATATTGTGAAGTATCTGCCAAGTCCGGAGAAACGTTCCTGTACCGGTATCAATGCAAAGACGAATGAAGTTTACAGTGCTGATTATGATTTCGCAAAACCAAAATCCGCATATGTATGGAAGACGATCGTAGATCCGTTTATTGGAAAATATTCTCTGATCAAGGTGAACTCCGGTGTCTTAAAAACAGATGATGTGTTATACAACCACCACAAAGATGTTGAGGAGAAGATTGGAAAGTTATATGTGCTCTGTGGCAATAAACCGGAGGAAGTGAAAGAACTTCACGCAGGTGATATCGGTGCACTCGCGAAGTTAACAAGTCCTTCTACAACGGATTCCCTTTCCACAAAAGCTAATCCGATTTTGTATATTCGAACCTCGATCTCCACACCATATACATATATGAGATATAAGGCAGTGAATAAGGGCGATGAGGATAAGATCTCACAGGCACTTCAGAAACTGATGATGGAAGATCTTACGTTGAAAGCAGTCAACGACAGTGAAAACGGCCAGACACTTCTTTATGGAATGGGCGACCAGCATTTAGAGGTTGCAGTCAGCAAGCTGTTAAACCGCTACAAAGTAGAAGTTGAACTCAAGAAACCAAAGATCGCATTCCGCGAGACAATCCGCAAGAAGGCAGATGTCGAGTACAAATATAAAAAACAGTCCGGCGGACACGGACAGTACGGACATGTGAAGATGACCTTTGAACCGTCCGGTGATTTAGAACAGCCGTATGTATTTGAACAGACCGTTGTTGGCGGTGCCGTTCCGAAGAACTATTTCCCAGCAGTGGAAAAGGGAATTCAGGAATCCTGCCAGAAAGGTCCGGTTGCAGCATATCCGGTTGTTGGTGTGAAGGCAGTCTTATATGACGGCTCATATCATCCGGTAGATTCTTCGGAGATGGCGTTTAAGACCGCTGCAAAGCAGGCTTTCAAAAAAGGTTTCCTGGAGGCTTCTCCGGTACTTTTAGAGCCGATTGCATCGTTGAAAGTAGTTGTACCGGATAAATATACCGGTGATATTATGGGAGATCTGAACAAGCGCCGTGGACGCGTGCTTGGAATGAATCCGACAGATCACGGTTATCAGGAGATCGTCGCAGATATTCCGTATATGGAGTTATTTGGTTATAACACAGATCTTCGTTCCATGACAGGCGGAAGTGGTACCTATTCCTATGAATTTTCCAGATATGAACAGGCTCCGTCCGACATTCAGGAGAAAGAGATTGCTGCAAGAGCAAGCAAGTTAGAAAAACTAGACGAGTAAGAGAGGAGAGGTGGATCAATGAAGGTCACAAGAAATATTTTCATAATTTTATATGCAATACTTCTTGTGATCAACGATCCACAGGTCGCGCGTGCCCATACGATCGAAGGAATCGGAATCTCTCAGGCAGGTATCATTGAAAGCAAACCTGTTTATGTTGATCCGTATGAAGAAACCGGTCAGAAGGCATATCATATTACCTATATTTTGAATGGAGGAGAGAACAGCATTTCCAACCGTGAGGTCTATCACGAAAAGGAACTTCCGGTGACGTTTGATATCCCGGTGAGGGAAGGGTATAATTTTGCCGGATGGTATACAGACAGCAGTTATAAAAACAAAGTGACAGAGATCACAAAGAAAAGCGCTTCTGAACTTGTACTGTTTGCAAAATGGACGAAGACGATCGACAGTTATTTAAATGTTGAGATGTATTCGTATCATACGGGAAATCTTCTTGCAATGAACCAGAAAGAACTGCGCCAGTGCAGCTATAATTTCATGGATGAATTATCCATACCGGGAATGCCGTCTACAAGAGAAAAAGACTATGTCAACAATTATATCAATACCGCAGATATGTGTATGCAGGGGTTATGCTTTACACCGGATTATGTGATCATGACCGCATATACCGAAGATAAGAATGAACCTGGGGCGCTGATGGTATTTGACCGGGAAAGCGGAGATTATCTGGTAACGCTTGGCATGAAAAAGGACAGTCATCTTGGCGGAGTGGCTTTTGACGGAGAGAATTTATGGGTATGCCACTCGAATTCCAATACATTAGAGCGGATTTCCTATGAATATATCAAACTGATCGCAGAGGATGCACCGGGTTACTGCATTGATGCATCTGCTATTTCCGATGAGTATTATCTGCGGAATACACCTTCCTGCATTACCTGCTACGGTGGGCGTATCTGGGTGGCAACTTACAATAAGATGTTCCGCTCGAAAATGTATGCATATACGTATGATACAGAGCTGGATAAGTTAGTTGCACTCAGCAATTATAATATTCCGTGCAAAGTACAGGGCATTGCATTTGATTCACAGGGCGCTGTTTACTTAAGTACATCGCTTGGAAGAAGTAATTCTTCTTATCTGAAAGTGTATTCTTCCCTGATCGCATTAAATCAGAATCCGGCTGTACCTTCCATTAAGGTGGAGATGCCGCCATGTTCCGAAGAGATTGCGATTGTGGATAATAGCTTATATGTTCTGTTTGAATCAGCCAGTCCAAAATATTTTGAGGGAACAGACGGCAAGGGAACCAGCGTGGCTCCGATTGATAAAGTGTTAAAAGTGAATGTTGCAACGATATGGTAGGACAGTCTCTAATGAGACTGTCCGCTTCTTTGTTTCATCAACTGAATGATCTTATCTGCTTTTTCTGCTTCTTCCGGTGACATATTCTGTTTTAAAATCGAAATCATAAGTTCTGTTTCCGGCTGCGTGAACTGAATATTCTGCTTTTTGGCAGAGGAAAGCGTTCCGAGCAGGAACGGTGCCATATCTTTCATATCAGTCGGCTTTTTGCTGTTTGCAAAATTCATTAAAAAAGAGAGCTTTTCCGGCGAGAGATTCTGAAAGACCGGATTTGTTTTAAAAAAATCATTTTCCATTGGAATATCCTTTCTGAAATTTTCAGTTATTCATGATCAGCCGGCAAAAATGGTTTCGTAGGTTTCAAGCATGGAAAACATATTTGTCAGCATATCAATCGTCTCTAATTCTTTTGGAGTACAAAACGGACGCAGACTGTTTAAGAGTGACTGCGGATTATTTTCTTCTTCCGGCAGGGAACACATTGACAAAACCTGTTCCTCTTTGGAAAAGACATGGAGTGTATTTTGAAGCTCCATATACTTTATTAATATGGCGAATTGCTTTTTTTGTGAACTTTTCATGTAGGGAACGACCGTTTTTAACATTTGGATCTCCCTTGTCTGTGTCATATGATCAAAAGGAGTAAGAGGTGTTGATTCGTCCATAAGAAATGCCTTTTTCTTTTATTTTATGTGCGAAAATCTGCAATATGCAAAAAAAGGAGTTTCGGAAACGTCTGCCCGGCATAAGATGATAGGGAGGAGGATGATATTATGTTAGTAGTGGAGAATAACAGCGTTTATGAAATAGATGAAGAATGTTTAAAAAGAAGGAACGTACCAAAAGAGTGTGAGGTCTACCAGAAAATCGTGCGGGAGCGCGAACAAAAGGAACAGAAGCAAAAACAGGGCGCAGGGAATCGAACCGCCGAAAAAACCAGAAAGAAGAATACCGGTTTTACCGAAGAAAATTGACAGAAACAGAAAAAAGAGCGGAATCCGCTCTTTTTCTGTTTCTGCTTCTAAGGAATTAGCAGAAGCCATTTCCGTTACCACATCCGCCGCAGCAGAGAAGAAGTAAGATGATCCATAAGCAGTCATTACCGCCACATCCGTTGTTGTTACCACAGAAACCGCCGTTGTTACCGCAGCAGCAGCTCAATAAAATGATGATCCAGAGAATAGAACTGCATCCTCCTTCATTACATCCGCATCCACCACAGTTTGTTGCAGCTAAATCACTCATGTTAAATCCTCCAAATTTTTCTTACACTGTATCTTATGGAAGCTTAGAAAATGTGTTACTGTTTTTTTTAAAAAATTATTTTTGCTATTTGCTATTGAGATACGAAAACGTGTTTGCTATGATAGTGATAATTACAAAAGCGTTATGTGAAGTCACAAAGTACACAGGAGGAAGACTATGGAGTTTGTAGTCATTGTAGAGCCGGATGAAGTGGGAAGAAAGAGGTTAGAGTCTGTTTTCCAGACAGAGAAGCCTTCTTTTTCCTATAAGATCACAGAGAGCCCGGAAGTGGCAATCGGGTTATTAGAACAACAGCATGTTGATGTGTTAGTCTGCGAGACGCATCTTTCTGTGATCAGTGGAAGGGAATTCTTTTCCATGGCAAAGATGATGTCGCCGGATACGATCCGTGTGGCAATGACGAATGCAGAACATGTAAAAGAGATTATTGATTTTTTAAATGAGTTTGATGTTTATAAGATCATCATGAAACCGTGCGCATCCTTTGAAGATTTTATGGAACCTGTGAATGCAGCGTTAGAATATAACCGTTTGAAAATACAGGCAAAATTAGATCTCGAACAGGCGAATCTCAATATCTTTTTCTCGGAGGAGGATTTTAACCGGTTAGAGGAAGGACAGCACGAGAACATAAAGCTGTATGAGCAGGCGGCTGATGTTGTCATGACGATGTTAAGACAGCATTTTACAGTGGAAGAAATGGGCTCGAAGGGTGAATATGTTGTCGAACATTATATCAGAGATCTTTTATATTATTATCTGGAAACGATGATTCATGGAAATGGCAATTACCTTGTCGGCTATAACCAGCTGAAGAACGAATTTTATCACGAAGCAGCCGGACGAAGTTTCCAGATGGAGAAGAAAAAGGACTGCGAGATTCCACCGGAGATTTTCAGAAAAATACTTTTTCTTCTGATGACACTGACAAAGGCATGTGCACAGATGTTGGAAAAATATGCAGTTTCGGTTACGTTAGAAACAGCATCTGAAAAGTTTTTTGTAGTACGTTTCTGCTGTGACTACTCCGGGAGTCTGGATGAGAATGGGAAAATTATGTATTCAGAGCAATACAGTGCGTTCCGGAAAGACATGGCAGACCTGACGGAAAAAATCGTAGACAGTATCGTGTATCGCACGGTTTCTATGGAAAAAGAACACAAGTATATTCTGAACTGTGCAATTGAAAGAAAGCAGGAATAGAACAGATTCATGGCAGAAAAACGAACCATAACTAATTGTTATGGTAAATATGAAATATTATGCCTTGACAAATGGTAACAGGAGTGCCTACAATATAGAAAGTATAATTGTATACAATTATGCATGTAAAAATAGTCAAATATTTTGCATATATATTCAGTTGCTATAAGGAGGATGTTATGAGAGAAGTTGTAATGAACCAAAAGACAAACCTATTGCAGTTAGAAGAACATTTCTATCAGCTTGTGGATGTGGAAGAACCAAATGTATTCCATAATCTGTTTCCTTATGATGAAATTCCAAAGATTGCGTTCAATGACCGTATTGTACCGCACAATATGCCGGAGAATATCTGGATTACAGATACGACCTTCCGTGACGGTCAGCAGTCGAGGGCTCCTTATACGACAGAGCAGATCGTAACGATTTATGATTATTTACATAAGCTTGGCGGTCCGAAAGGTCTGATCCGCCAGAGCGAATTTTTCTTATACAGTAAAAAAGACCGTGATGCAGTTTACAAATGTTTAGAGCGCGGTTATAAGTTCCCGGAAGTGACAAGCTGGATCCGTGCAAGCAAACAGGACTTCCAGTTAGTAAAGGACATCGGACTTCGTGAGACAGGTATTCTGGTAAGCTGCTCCGATTATCACATTTTCTATAAAATGAAAATGACAAGACGTGAGGTTATGAACCTTTACTTAAGTGTCATTCGTGAGTGCTTGGAGACTGGTATCAGCCCAAGATGTCACTTGGAGGATATCACAAGATCTGATATTTATGGTTTTGTTATCCCGTTCTGTGTGGAGCTGATGAAGCTCATGGATGAATATAAGATCCCGATTAAGATCCGTGCCTGTGATACCATGGGATATGGTGTGAACTTCCCGGGAGCCGTGATCCCTCGAAGTGTACCGGGTATCATCTATGGACTTACCACCCATGCAGGTGTTCCGTCTGAACTGATCGAGTGGCATGGACACAATGACTTCTATAAAGCAGTCAACAACTCCACAACGGCATGGCTTTACGGTGCAAGTGGTGTCAACTGTTCCCTGTTTGGTATCGGGGAGCGAACCGGAAACACACCGCTTGAAGCAATGGTATTTGAATACGCACAGTTGAAGGGTACGCTAGACGGCATGGATACAACCGTGATCACAGAACTTGCCGAGTATTTTGAAAAAGAACTTGGTTATGTGCAGCCAAGCCGTACTCCGTTTGTCGGAAGTAATTTCAATGTCACAAGAGCAGGAATCCATGCAGATGGATTGTTAAAGAATGAGGAGATTTACAATATCTTTGATACCGGAAAATTCCTAAACAGACCACCATTGGTATCCGTATCAAACACATCCGGTCTTGCCGGAATTGCTTTATGGATCAATTCTTATTATCATCTGCCAAAGGAAAAAGGAGTAGATAAGAACTCTGAACTCGTTAAAATGGTAAAAGTATGGGTAGACAAACAGTACGAAGAAGGACGTGTGACTGTCCTGACAGATAACGAGTTAGTGGAAGAAATTGGTAAATGCTGTAAAAAGTTAAAGATAGATATTTTGGAGAGATAAGTATGGGAGAAGACAATTACTCTTTAGGCTCCAGAGTCTTTCATATGATCCGGGAAAATATTCTTTCCGGAAAATACGAGAAGGACGAGGAACTGAAAGAGAAATCAATCGGTGAGGAGCTCGGAGTCAGCAGAACTCCTGTGCGTGAGGCACTTCGCCAGTTAGAACTGGAAGGTCTGGTTACCATTATTCCAAACAAGGGCGCTTACGTTGTTGGAATATCCCAGAAAGACATCAAAGATATTTACGAGATCCGAAGCCGGTTAGAGGGACTGTGCGCAAAGTGGGCAGCCTGCAACATCACAAAAGAACAGTTAGACGAACTGGAAGAAAATATATTTTTATCTGATTTTCATGCATTAAAGGGCAATGCAGAACAGATGGTCGAGTTAGATAATAAGTTCCATGAAGTGTTATATACCGCAAGTGGAAGCAGGGAGTTACGCCATGTGCTTTCTGATTTTCACCATTATGCCCAACGTGTCAGAAAAGTGACGCTTTCCGACAAGAACAGGGCAGTGGATTCGAACAACGAGCACCGCAAGATCGTGGAGGCGTTAAAACAGCATGATGCGGAATTAGCGGAGAAGCTTGCAAACCAGCATATCATGAAAACCATTGAGAATATGGATCATTATGGCTGGGATAATTTGCTAAAATAAAGACTGGAAGGCAGAAAGGAAAAATAAGCGATGGAAAAAATTAAAATGACAACCCCGTTAGTTGAGATGGACGGAGACGAGATGACCAGAATTCTCTGGCAGATGATTAAAGATGAATTATTGATCCCTTTTATCGACCTTAAAACAGACTATTACGATCTGGGATTAGAGCACCGCAACGAGACAGACGATCAGGTTACAATCGATTCTGCAAATGCAACGAAAAAATATGGTGTTGCAGTAAAATGTGCGACGATCACACCGAATGCAGCACGTGTAAAAGAATACAATTTAAAAGAGATGTGGAAGAGCCCGAACGGAACGATCCGTGCGATCTTAGATGGAACTGTTTTCCGCGCACCAATCGTTGTAAAAGGAATCGAGCCATGTGTAAAGAACTGGAAAAAACCGATCACAATCGCACGTCATGCGTATGGTGATGTATACAAGGCATCAGAGATGAAGATTCCGGGACCGGGAAAATGTGAGCTTGTATACACAGCAGAGGACGGAACCGAGACAAGAGAGCTCATCCATAATTTTACTGGGGCAGGAGTAGTACAGGGTCAGCACAATCTCTGCAACTCCATTGAAAGCTTTGCAAAAAGCTGCTTTAATTATGCATTAGATACAAAACAGGATCTCTGGTTTGCAACCAAAGACACCATTTCCAAAAAATACGATCACACGTTCAAAGATATTTTCCAGGATATTTTTGACGCAGAATACAAAGAAAAATTCGAAGAGGCAGGAATTACTTACTTCTATACGTTGATTGATGATGCAGTTGCGCGTGTCATGAAATCTGAGGGCGGATATATCTGGGCATGCAAAAATTACGACGGAGATGTGATGAGTGATATGGTATCGAGTGCGTTCGGTTCTCTTGCCATGATGACCTCTGTTCTGGTATCTCCACAGGGATATTATGAGTATGAGGCAGCACATGGAACGGTACAGCGCCACTATTACAAACACTTAAAAGGTGAGGAGACCTCCACAAACTCAGTTGCCACGATTTTTGCATGGACAGGTGCATTAAGAAAACGTGGTGAGATCGACGGCATAAAAGAATTACAGGATTTTGCGGATAAATTAGAAAAAGCTTGTATATCTACCATTGAGAGTGGTAAAATGACAAAAGACCTTGCGCTCATTACAACGTTAGAGCATCCGACTGTATTAAACAGTGAGGATTTCATCAAGGCAATCCGAACCACATTAGAAGGAATGTTATAATTATGATTTTATCTTGTCAGAATATCTCAAAGTCATTCGGGACTGACGAAATTTTAAAAAATGTAAGCTTTCATATTGAAGAAAATGAAAAAGCAGCGGTTGTCGGCATCAATGGTGCCGGCAAATCTACGCTGCTTAAAATAATTATGAAACAGGAAAATCCGGACGAGGGCGATGTGACGCTCGCGAAGGATAAGACGATTGGTTATCTTGCGCAGTATCAGGATGTTTCCGGTCATCATACGATTTATGAGGAAGTTTTAGATTCCAAACGGGACATTATCGAAATGGAAGAGAGACTGCGAAGCATGGAAGCGCAGATGAATACATTGTCCGGGGATGCGTTGGAGCAGCTTTTAGATACTTACCATAAATTAAGCCATGAGTTTGAGCAGGTCAACGGATATGCATACCGCAGCGAAGTGACCGGGATTTTAAAGGGCTTAGGGTTTACCGAGGAGGAGTTTGACAAGAAGATGAATGAACTCTCCGGTGGGCAGAAAACCCGTGTTTCACTTGGAAAACTTCTGGTGACAAAGCCGGATGTCCTGCTTTTAGACGAGCCGACCAATCATCTTGATATCGAATCGATCCGCTGGTTAGAAACATTTTTGCTGAATTATAAAGGGGCAGTTCTGATCGTATCCCATGACCGCTATTTTTTGGATCGCGTTGTGAGTAAAGTGGTGGAGATCTTCCAGCACAAAGGCTACGTTTATCAGGGAAATTATTCGGACTATGCGAAGAAAAAAGCTGCGATTCGTGCGGCTATGATCAAACAGTACTATAATCAGCAGCGTGAGATCAAGCATCAGGAAGAAGTTATTGCAAAGTTAAAGTCTTTTAATCGTGAAAAGTCGATCAAGCGGGCAGAGAGCCGTGAAAAAATGTTGGATAAGATCGAGCGCATTGAGAAGCCGGTCGAAGATAACACGGATATCCGTATCGTGTTAGAGCCGAATGTAGTCAGCGGAAATGATGTTTTGAAAGTGGAAGGACTTGCAAAGGCATTTCCACCGTTGCAGCTTTTTCAGGGAATTGATTTTGAGGTAAAACGCGGAGAGCGTGTGGCACTGATCGGCAATAATGGAACCGGAAAAACGACGATCCTTAAGATCATCAATGAACTGCTCCCGCCGGATGCGGGAACGGTGACGCTTGGAAGCAACGTCCATATCGGTTATTATGATCAGGAACATCAGCAGCTTCATATGGAAAAAACGATTTTTGATGAGATCGCGGATGATTATCCGAATCTGAATAACACGAAGGTGCGCAATGTGCTGGCAGCGTTTTTGTTCACGGATGATGATGTTTATAAGCGCATTGAGGATTTAAGCGGTGGCGAGAGAGGACGTGTTGCACTTGCAAAACTGATGCTTTCGGATGCAAACTTTCTGATTTTAGATGAGCCGACAAACCATTTGGATATCACTTCCAAAGAGATTTTGGAGGAAGCCTTAAAAAGTTACACCGGAACCGTTCTTTTCGTGTCACATGACCGTTATTTTATCAACCAGACAGCAACGCGTATTCTGGAACTGACCGGAGAGACGGTTGTGAACTATATTGGCAATTATGATTATTATCTGGAAAAACACGATCAGATGATGTCTTTATATGTGAAAAAACCGGAAGCAAAAACAGCTTCTGATGAAACACCTGTCAGGGAAACGGCACAGAAAGTGGACTGGCAGACACAGAAAGCAGAGCAGGCGAGAATCCGTAAGATTGAGAATAGTCTGAAAAAGACAGAGGAGCGGATTTCGGAACTGGAAGGCAAAATTGCAGAGATCGATGAGGAATGTGCAAAGCCTGAGGTTGCAGTAAACTCGGCAAAATTAGGCGAACTTACGAGACAGCAGAGCGAATACCGGGAAGAACTTGACAGGCAGTATGAGATGTGGGAAGAACTTTCGTTACAGCTTGCTGATACCTCGGGGCAGTAATGAAAACTTTTCGCAGAACTTTTTACAGAAAGAACTACTCTGTTAAAAGTTTAACAGATTGACATATGAAGTTGAAATAATTATAATAAATATGATGCATCGCGGCAGAATGAGAAAATTGTCGTGAATGAGAGATACTTCGGGAGGGGCAAAAAATGCAGGAAAAAGAAATTTCCCAGGCAGTTATCCGCCGTATGCCGCGATATTACCGGTATTTAGGTGAATTATTAGAGGATGGAGTCGAACGTATTTCATCGAATGACCTGAGTAAAAGAATGAATGTTACTGCTTCACAGATTCGCCAGGATCTGAATAATTTTGGTGGATTCGGACAGCAGGGATATGGGTATAACGTAAAGTTTTTATATGAAGAGATCGGTAAGATTTTAGGCTTAAACCAGAAGCACAATATTATCGTGATCGGTGCCGGTAATTTAGGTCAGGCACTCGCAAATTATGTGAAGTTTGAGAAGCTTGGTTTTGTGATCACAGCACTTTTTGATGTCAACCCGGCATTAGAAGGTGTGACAGTGCGTGGAATCAAGATCCATATGTTAGATGAACTGGAAGATTACTGCAAAGATCATGTGGTTGACATTGCAGCCCTTACCATGCCAAAGGAGAAGGCGGATGCGATCGCAAATCGTCTGGTGGATCTTGGCATTCAGGCAATCTGGAATTTCGCACATGTGGACCTTGATCTGATCGATAAAGATGTGGTTGTGGAGAATGTACATCTTTCCGACAGTCTGATGCAGTTGTCCTATAATATTGTAAAAAATAAGAAGAATAAGAATAACTAATGACAAGATAGAGCTGCCGTACACATTTTTATGCACGACAGCTCTATCTTATCAATATGCCTAAGAGGATGAACGTGTTATGAAGTATCTGGTAAACAGCAGAGAGATGAAACAATATGACACAAATACAACAGAGCATTTCAAGGTGCCGTCACTGCTTTTAATGGAGCGTGCAGCACTCGCGGCTTTCGAGGAGATTAAAAGATTATGCCCTGAAAGCCACAAGTTTCTGATCGTCTGTGGTACAGGAAATAATGGCGCAGACGGACTTGCACTCTCGCGTATGCTGTATCTGGACGGTCAGGCTGTGCAGACAGTGTTGATCGGTGATAAGAAGAAGGAGACCGCGCAGTGCAAAAAACAGCTTGAGATCCTTTCGGCTTATGGGATTCCTGTTCTGGAAGCCATTCCGGAAAATGTGGCATATGATATAATGAGACTGCCGAGCGAAGCGAGTGTAGATAACGATCATGAAGCTATGCTTCATGATATAATAGTGGATGCAGTGTTTGGTGTCGGACTTTCGAGAAATGTAGAGAGCATCTTTGCAGAAACGATAGAGAAGATGAATGGATTGCCGGGAAAAAAGATTGCATTAGATATGCCGTCAGGAATCTCGGCAGATACCGGTGCAGTATTAAATTGTGCATTTCGTGCAGACTATACGATCACTTTTGCCTATGAGAAGGTTGGCATGCATCTTTTCCCGGGAAATGAATACACCGGTGAGATCGTGACAAAACAGATAGGAATCACGGATGAGAGCTTTTTGGAGAGAAAGCCGGGTGTGACTGCGTTAGAAAGAGAAGATTTAAAACAGCTTCCAAGGAGAGCTTCCCATTCCAATAAGGGAACTTATGGAAAACTGCTTCTGATCGCAGGAAGTGTTGATATGGCAGGCGCTGCCATTTTAAGTGCAAGGGCAGCTTACACAGCAGGCTGTGGACTTGTCCGCATTTTTACGCCGGAGGAAAACCGTATTGCGATTCAGACAAGTGTTCCGGAAGCAATCCTTACAACGTATCATGCGAAAAAATTAGAAGTATCAGAACTTTTAGAAGCGATGAAATGGGCAGATGTGATTGCCTGCGGACCGGGGATTGGAACCGGGGAGACAGCGCATCAGATCGTGAAAAATGTGCTGCGCAATGCGTCCGTTCCGGTTGTCTTTGACGCAGATGCACTGAATATTATCGCAGAGGATACAAATATTTTACTTTCTCCTCACACAGAAATGGTCGTCACTCCACATTTGGGTGAGATGAGCCGGCTGACCGGAGATTCGGTCGCCTACATCCAGACAAGACTGATCGAGACTGCAGAAGAATTTTCCAGACAGTATAATGTGATCTGTGTTTTAAAGGATGAGCACACGGTTGTCAGTATTCCTTATGGCAGAACGTATTTAAATCTTTCGGGAAATTGCGGAATGGCGACTGCAGGAAGCGGAGATGTGCTGACCGGAATCATCGGATCACTGTTAGCACAAAAGGCAGATGCGGAAAGTGCAGCGGCATTTGGAACTTACCTTCATGGACTTTCCGGAGATACTGCATTGAAAAAATGTGGCTTTCGTGGTATGATTGCAGGCGACATTGTAAATGGTCTGAAAGACTTTCTCGCAGAATGGCAGATGTGAGCAATTCATGAAAATAGAAAGGTATGGATATTATAATGAACAAACACAGCAGAGTGTGTGCAAATATAGATCTGAGTGCAATTTTGCACAATATGGAGGCCATGCATCAGAATATTGATCCTGACACAAAAATTATGGCAGTGATCAAAGCAGATGGTTATGGTCATGGGGCGATTCCAATCGCCAGAGAGATAGAACATTTAGACTATCTTTACGGGTATGCGGTTGCAACTGTCGAGGAGGGAATGATTCTTCGGAATAACGGAATCAAAAAGCCAATCCTGATCTTAGGATATATTTTCCCGGATCAGTATGAAGAAGTCATCCAGGCGGAGATTACGCCAAGTGTATTCACATTAGAAATGGCAAAAGATCTTTCGGCTGCCGCAGAGAAGGTCGGAAAAGACTGCCGGATGCATTTTGCAATCGACACCGGCATGAGCCGTATCGGATATCAGGTGACGGAGGAAGCAGCAGATGAGATGGCGCAGATCGCAAAGTTCCCGCATATGATAGTGGAGGGAATCTTTACTCATTTTGCCAAGGCAGATGAGTATGATAAAACTTTCACAAAAGAACAGATTCAGAAATTTAAGAAAATGATTGCCATGCTCGAAGAAAGAGGCGTTTCCATTCCGTTAAAGCACTGCTCAAACAGCGCGGGAATCGCAGAGATCCGCGAGGCAAATATGGATATGGTGCGTGCAGGAATCACTTTGTATGGATTGTGGCCGTCTGAGGAAGTAGACCGCAATTCGCTTGATCTTCGTCCGGTCATGGAATTAAAAACCCACGTGTCCTATGTCAAAGATTTAGAGGCAGGCAGAGCGATCAGTTATGGTGGAACATTCATTACAGAGCGTGACAGCAGGATTGCAACCATTCCGGTCGGTTATGCCGATGGATACTGCAGGGGACTTTCGAATACCGGAAGTGTCTTGATCCATGGAAAACGTGCTCCAATCTGCGGAAGGGTCTGTATGGATCAGTTTATGGTAGATGTAACGGATATCCCGGATGTGAAGATCGGGGATGAGGTGACTTTGATCGGCAGGGACGGAGAAGAACTCATTACGATGGAAGAGGTCGGCAATCTTTCCGGAAGATTTAATTATGAGTTCGTCTGTGTTTTGGGAAAACGTATTCCGCGTGTCTACTATAAAGACGGAAAAGTGATTAGCAGTCAGGAATATTTTGAAGAGGAATAAACCGGAAAATAATTTTTTGAAAATAGAATACGACCGTTAAATATGGAAATACTATCCGTAAGAAACAACAGTAGAGAGAATACTGAGTAAGATTATGGAGTGTAGAGCATATGTTGATTCGGCGTGGAGATATTTTTTATGCAGATTTAAGACCCGTGGTTGGTTCTGAGCAGGGTGGGGTACGCCCGGTTCTGATCATTCAGAATGATGTTGGAAACAGACACAGCCCGACGGTTATCTGTGCGGCGATCACTTCCCAGATGAACAAAGCAAAACTCCCGACGCATGTGGAGTTAGACTGTACCAAGTATGCACTGGTGAAGGATTCGGTTGTTCTGTTAGAACAGCTTCGCACAATTGATAAGACAAGATTAAAAGATAAAGTATGTCATCTTGACAATCAGATACTGATTAAAATTGATAAAGCATTGGAAATAAGCTTAGAGCTTCTTACATAACTTGACTATTCTGGAGCAAAATGGTATTATTTCAAATGTTTTAGTACAATTACAAGGCAATGAGGAGGATTTATGGACGATGGTGGCAGTCCCACTACCGGGATGAAAAAATTCAGCAACAGACTTATGAAGCTGTTTGGAGTAGACACCGATGATGTGACAGAAGAAGAGATTATCTCAATGGTGAATGAAGGACATGAACAGGGTGTCCTGCAGGCAAATGAAGCGGAGATGATCCATAATATTTTCGAGTTTGGAGATAAAGATGCGAAAGATATTATGGTGCACCGCAAGAACATCATAGCCATTGACGGAACGATGACGTTCCTTGAAATGCTGGATTTCACGATTGCTAATAACTATTCGCGATATCCGGTATACATAGATGATATTGATAATATTATTGGAGTGCTTCATATTAAGGAAGTGCTTGCTTTATGCCAGAAACAGGAGATTTATCATACACCGATCAAAGATATCGAGGGGTTGGTGCGTGAGGTTGATTTTATCCCGGAAACGAGAAATATCAACACATTATTTACCATGATGCAGAATGCAAAAACACATATGGTCATCGTGGTAGATGAATACGGACAGACTTCCGGAATCGTTGCGATGGAAGATATCCTTGAGGAGATCGTAGGAAATATCGAAGATGAGCACGATCAGGAAGAAAAAATGATCGAGAAGCTACCGGATGGAAGTTATCTGATGGATGGCATGACTTCTGCGGAGGAAGCGTTAGAGATTTTGAAAGTTCATATTCCGGATGAGGACGAATATGAAACGTTAAATGGTATACTGATCTCTCTGTTAGACCATATTCCGAATAATGACGAGAAGTTTGAGACAGATGCCTTCGGGTATCATTTTGAAGTGTTGCAGGTGGAAAATAAGATGATCAAAAAAGTGAAGATAACAAAGCTTCCAGAGGGGACTTCCACAGACAAAGACGAGAACTCTTGCCAGAAAGAGGAAACGGTGCTAGAATAATGATTCTGAGAGATTTTGTAATTGTGTGCAAAATACATACAATATAGAAGCGTTTGACAGACGAAAAAATAGAAAAAGAGAGGATAAAAGTTATGTCAGGACATTCAAAGTTTGCCAATATTAAACATAAGAAAGAAAAGAATGATGCTGCAAAAGGTAAAATCTTTACAATTATCGGTAGAGAGATCGCAGTTGCAGTAAAAGAGGGTGGTCCGGATCCGTCCAACAACTTCAAACTTGCACAGGTTATCGCAAAAGCAAAGAGCAGCAATATGCCAAACGATACGATCGAGCGTGGTATCAAAAAAGCTGCAGGTGATGGAAACTCAGTCAATTACGAATTCTGTACATACGAAGGCTATGGACCAAGCGGAACTGCTATCATTGTAAAATGTTTAACAGATAACAAGAACCGTACTGCTGCAAATGTAAGAAATGCATTTACAAAAGGTCACGGAAGCATTGGTACACAGGGATGCGTATCTTATATGTTTGATGAAAAAGGTCAGATCATTATCGCAAAAGAAGACTGCGAGATGGATGCAGATGATCTTATGATGATCGCATTAGATGCAGGTGCGGAAGATTTTAATGAGGAGGATGACTGCTTTGAAGTATTGACAGCACCGGATGCTTTTGAAGCTGTCAGAACTGCTTTGGAAGGCGAGAACATTCCAATGGCAGAAGCAGAAGTAACCATGATCCCTCAGAATTATGTTGAGTTATCCGCAGAGGAAGATATCACAAATATCAACCGTATCTTAGATCTTTTGGATGACGATGATGATGTTCAGCAGGTTTATCATAACTGGGATGAATAAATAAAAGAAAGAAACTCTGGTTTTCAGGTTCTCATCTGGAAAATCAGAGTTTTTTTGCGCACTTTTTTATGATAAAGTGGTAGAAATCCGAGGGAAAATGGTATATCATAAAAAGTATAAGGATAATGAGGAGGTATCATTCATGAAGCGGATTCTTTTTGCAGCGTCAGAGTGCGTTCCATTTATAAAAACAGGGGGACTTGCGGACGTATGTGGCGCATTACCTAAGGAATTTTCAAAAGAGGAATGGGATGTCAGAGTCGTAATTCCAAATTATAGCTGTATTCCGGAAAAGTACAGAAATCAGTTTGAGTACGTGACACATTTTTATATGTGTGCAGGAAATTATATCCAGAATAAATACGTGGGGATTTTAAAATACGAGCTGGATGGAATTACCTATTATTTTATCGATAATCAGGAATATTTTACCTGCGATACACCATATGGGGATATCCGTTATGATATTGAAAAGTTTGTTTTCTTTGACAAGGCTGTTTTATCCATGTTGAAGCAGATTGATTTCAGACCGGATCTGATCCACTGTCATGACTGGGAGACCGGACTGATCCCGGTGTATCTGAAGAATGAATTTCAGGCAGATTCCTTCTACTGGGGAATGAAGTCTGTCATTACAATACATAATCTGAAGTTTCAGGGTGTCTGGGATGTCAAGACCATGAAGGGACTGACCGGATTTGGAGCAGATCTTTTCGCACCGGACAAGTTAGAGTTCCACAAAGACGCTAATATGTTAAAGGGCGGTCTGGTATATGCAGATTATATTACAACTGTAAGTGATTCTTATGCGCAGGAGATCCAGACCGATTATTATGGGGAAGGACTGGACGGTTTGCTGGCTGCAAGACATTTTGACATGCAGGGAATCGTGAACGGAATTGATTATAAGGCATATGATCCGGAGACAGATCCGAAGATCTATACCAATTATAACGCATCTAATTTCCGTAAGAAAAAGGTGAATAATAAATTAAAGTTACAGGAAGAATTAGATCTTACTGTTGATAAGAAGAAATTTATGATCGGTCTGATTTCAAGACTTACCGACCAGAAAGGATTAGATCTGATCAATTATGTGATCGACCGTCTGGTAGATGATTTCACGCAGATCGTTGTGATCGGAACCGGAGAGCCGCAGTATGAGAATATGTTCCGCCATTATGCATGGAAATACGGAGACAGGGTTTCTGCAAATATTTGTTATTCGGATGATCTGGCACATAAGCTTTATGCTGCAGCGGATGCATTTTTAATGCCTTCACGGTTTGAGCCTTGCGGACTGACGCAGTTGATCTCGTTCCGCTATGGAACCGTTCCGATTGTCCGGGAGACAGGAGGACTGAAAGACACTGTAAAACCTTACAACGAATACGAAAATACCGGTGACGGTTTCTCCTTTGCAAACTACAATGGAGAAGAAATGCTTAATGTTGTCAACTACGCAAAGCATATTTATTTTGATAAGAAAAAACAGTGGAACCAGATCGTTGACCGGGGCATGGCAAACGATTACTCCTGGAAGGCATCCAAAGGAAAATACGAGGGACTTTACAATTATCTGCTTGGATATACCGTATAAAAACATCATAATTTCCAATACTAAAGAACAGGACAGCATAGCTGCCCTGTTCTTTTGCAATTCTCTAAATACGAAGGGAGAGCGTATGGCTGATAAAAACGAAAAAGAAAAGGAAATAAACGAGCAGATCAAAGATTTTGGGCAGGTGGAGTTAAAGCACGGGGAAGACAGGATTTCCATGCTGACGATCATCGGTGAAATTGAGGGGCATGAGTGCCTTCCGGCAGCGACAAAGACAACAAAGTATGAACATGTACTTCCAAAACTTGCAGAGGTGGAAGAAAACAAGGAGGTCGACGGTTTGCTGCTTCTTTTAAATACAGTGGGAGGAGATGTGGAGAGCGGACTTGCCATTGCAGAGATGATCGCATCCATTCATAAGCCGACCGTCTCACTGGTGCTTGGTGGAAGCCATTCCATTGGTGTTCCGTTAGCTGTTTCAACCGATTACTCTTTTATCGTGCCTTCCGGCACGATGGTGATCCATCCGGTGCGGATGAATGGAACTGTGATCGGGGCGCAGCCAACGTATGATTATTTTAAGCAGATGCAGGATCGCATTTTAAAATTCATTGCCACACATTCCAAAGCAAATGCGAATCGTCTGGAAGAACTTATGATGAATACCGGCATCCTCACGAAAGACCTCGGAACGATCCTTGTTGGACAACAGGCGGTGGAGGAAGGACTGATCGATTCTACAGGTGGAATCCATGAAGCGTTTGCAAAACTGCATCAGCTGATCCGGGATTCACGTTTTTTAGTGAATGACAAGTAATCAAAATTATGGTATACTAAAAAATAGGTGGCTTATGGAGAAAAATTCCTATTTCTTTCTGGAAACAGGAGTTACGATACAGCGGAGGAAATGATTTATGACGTTATTACAGGCGATTCTCATGGGAATCATTCAGGGACTGACAGAGTTCCTTCCGGTCAGCAGTTCCGGACATCTTGCACTTTTTAAAATATTATTCCATGTTGAGACGGATACCGGAATGTTATTTGATGTGCTGCTGCATGTTGGAACGCTGATCGCAATCTGTGCGGTTTATTATAAAGATATTATAAAGCTTTTTGTGGAGGGTCTTTGCATTGTGAGAGATGTATGCATTAATTTCGCAGCTCTTATGAAGAATCTGTTCCTTCTGATCCGTGACCGTGGCAGGGACAATGCTGATTACAGTCCTTACCGCAGGATCGTTAACAGCAGCTATCGCAAGTTCGTTGTTTTGATCATTGTGTCAACCATTCCAACAGGAATCATTGGTTTTGTCGGAAAAGATGTTGTGGAGCAGGCATCGGAACTTCTGATCGTGCCGGGTATCTGCCTGATCGCAACAGCTATTCTGCTTTTTATCGCAGACCGCTGCAAAGGAGGCGATAAGCTTCCGAAGGATATTACATACACGAACGCATTTGTCATTGGCATCGCACAGGGTGTGGCAACGCTGCCGGGTTTATCACGCAGTGGAACTACGATCACAGCCTGTCTGATCAGTGGATTTAACCGGAAATTTGCAGTAAAATATTCATTTATCATGTCAATACCGGCAATTTTAGGTGCTATGGTATTGGAGCTGAAAGATTTTGCAGATATTTCTGTAAGCAGCATGGATATTACATGCTATGTAGTGGGAATGGTGATCGCTGCTGTGATCGGATATATCTGTATTAAGACAATGCTTGTCATTGTGCGCAATCGGAAATTCCGCGTATTCGCTATCTACTGTCTGATCGTAGGAGCAATCTCAATCGGCGGATTTTTCTATACATTATAGACAGGACTTTTTTGGAGGTAATACTTTGGCAACAGGGAAAAGAAAGAGTTCCTCTGGCAGAAAAACTTCTGGCAGAAAAACGAATTCAGGACGTAAGAAGAATGATATGCAGCAGGAGAGCTTTACAGAGGAAGTGATTCTGTGGGTGATCCTTGCAATTTCCATTTTATTATTTATCAGTAATTTTGGAATCGGCGGGGCGATTGGAAGCGCAGTCAGCAGTTTCTTTTTTGGAGTATTTGGCTTAATTGCATATGTTTTTCCAATTGTTTTGGTAATTGGTACTTTTTTTGCAGCATCCAATAAGGGCAACCGGATTGCAACAGTCAAAATCGTTGCAACGGTCTTTTTTGTACTTTTTTTATGCATGTTTATCGAGGTTTTACGCTGTGGTTCTGAAGTGGCAGGAGCAGTTGGGGCGTATCAGTATTGCTCGGTACATAAAATTGGCGGCGGATTTTTAGGCGGACTGCTTGCCGGAATTTTCTGCCCGAATTTTGGACTGGTCGGCTCCTATGTGATCGATGTCGTGGCAATGATCATTTGTCTGGTGCTTATCACAGAGCGTTCGGCATTAAAAGGCGTTCAGAAGGGAAGCCGTAAGGTTTATGAATCTGCTAAGGAGAGCAATGAGCGTCATAGAGAACTTGCGGAACAGCGCAGGGAAGAACGAGAACTGCGTCGTATGGACCGCAAAGTTGAGGGTGTGGCAGTCGACACACGGGTACTTCCGGATAAAAAGACAGACAGCAGAATTTCAGATGAAGTCAGCGAAATTAATATTGATAAGCTTTTGAATCAGTCGAATACACCGCTGCCGGAGATTAAGGAAGAAAAACATGTGACACTGACCGCGGAAGGATCAGAACCATATGTTGCACCTTCTGCATTTTCAGAGGAAGCATTTGAAGCAAAAAGTGTGATGACGGATACATCCCTTTTCCATACAGAGCCGGCATATCAGGAGAATGTTTCTACAGAGATATCATATCGTGAAAATACGGCTGCTGAAAATGTCTTTGAGCAAAAAGCAGCCGATAAACCAGAACCCGTCAGAGTGACAGAAAAAACAGTGGAACTTCAACCTGAAAAAACAGACCGGTCTAAGAAAAATGCAAAACTGACAGAGGATGAGATCCAAAGTGATGTTTCTTCGATTGAGGAAGAAATTCATTTAGAAGCACAGAAGGAAAGAAAGTATGTGTTCCCGCCTGTGTCTTTATTGAAACCGCCAAGCAATAAGCAGGGCGATTCTAAACAGCATCTTCAGGAGACAGCCCAGAAATTACAGCAGACATTAAAGAATTTTGGCGTTAATGTCACAATCACGAATATCAGCTGCGGTCCTTCTGTAACACGCTATGAGATCCAGCCGGAAATGGGCGTGAAGGTAAGCAAGATCGTCAATCTCGCAGATGATATCAAATTAAACCTTGCAGCGGCAGATATCCGAATCGAGGCACCAATCCCTGGAAAGGCTGCGGTAGGAATCGAAGTTCCGAACAAGGAGACGTTAATGGTTTCTTTTCGTGAACTTGTTGATTCTCCGGAATTTAAAAACCATAAGTCAAACATTTCTTTCTGCGTTGGAAAGGACATTGGCGGAAATGTAACAGTTGCAGATATTGCAAAAATGCCGCATTTGCTGATCGCAGGAGCAACAGGCTCCGGTAAATCTGTCTGCATCAATACGATCATCATGAGCATTTTGTATAAAGCAGATCCAAAAGATGTAAAATTGATCATGGTAGATCCGAAAGTAGTTGAACTTAGTGTATACAACGGAATACCACATCTTTTGATCCCGGTTGTGACAGATCCGAAAAAAGCGGCAGGCGCACTTCACTGGGCGGTCGGAGAAATGACGGACCGTTATCAGAAGTTTGCGGAAGCAAATGTGCGTGACCTGAAGGGTTACAATGCAAAAATCGACGAACTGCCGGATGGCGAAGATAAACCGGAAAAATTACCGCAGATCGTGATTATCGTAGACGAGCTGGCGGATCTGATGATGGTGGCTCCCGGGGATGTAGAGGAATCAATCTGCCGTCTGGCACAGCTTGCAAGAGCCTGTGGAATCCACCTGATCATTGCAACGCAGCGTCCGTCGGTCAATGTCATTACAGGACTGATCAAGGCGAATATGCCAAGCCGGATTGCTTTTGCAGTAACATCCGGAATTGATTCAAGAACGATCCTCGATATGAATGGAGCGGAAAAGCTTCTGGGAAAAGGTGATATGTTATTCAATCCGCAGGGTGTTCCAAAGCCGCTTCGTGTGCAGGGAGCTTTTGTTTCGGACAAGGAAGTGTCGGATGTGGTTGCCTACATAAAAGACGAAAACGGACAGGTAAGTTACAATTCATCGGTGGAAGAGCAGATGAACAGTATCGAGTCCGGTAATACAACCGTAAGCATTGATTCCGGACAGACAGGGGATGGAAGAGATCCTTATTTTGCAGATGCAGCAAAACTTCTGATTGATAAGGAAAAAGGTTCCATTGGAATGCTGCAGCGCTATTTCAAAGTCGGCTTTAACCGTGCAGCGCGTATTATGGATCAGCTTGAAGAAGCTGGAATCGTAGGACCGGAGGAAGGAACAAAGCCGAGAAAAGTGTTAATGTCTCCAGAACAGTTTGAACAGTACGAGGAAGAATATCTGTAATTAATATTTGCTTATCAATAAGACTTGTACTATAATAACTACTTATAAACTAAAACTATAAAAATATGCGAAAGAGAATCGCAGGAATGGAGTTTGGAATGAAAAGTGATATTCAGATTGCACAGGAAGCAGAAATGCTCCCAATTAAGGAAGTGGCAGAAAAGCTTGGAATTGGAGAGGATGATCTGGAATTATACGGAAAGTATAAGGCAAAATTATCGGATGAACTGATCAACCGTGTGAAGGACAACCCGGATGGCAAGCTGATCCTTGTGACTGCGATCAATCCAACTCCGGCGGGAGAGGGAAAAACAACGACAAGCGTCGGATTAGGACAGGCATTCGGACGTCTCGGCAAGAAGGCAGTGATTGCATTGCGTGAGCCGTCCTTAGGACCATGTTTTGGAATTAAAGGAGGAGCTGCAGGAGGCGGATATGCACAGGTAGTGCCAATGGAGGATTTAAACCTGCATTTTACCGGAGATTTTCATGCGATTACTTCTGCTAATAACCTGTTAGCAGCTTTATTGGATAACCACATCCAGCAGGGAAATGAACTTGGCATTGACACAAGACAGATCGTATGGAAACGCTGTCTTGACATGAATGACCGTGTACTTCGCAATACGGTAGTCGGACTTGGAAGTAAAATGGACGGTGTTGTGAGGGAGGATCACTTTGTGATCACAGTTGCATCTGAGATTATGGCAATTCTTTGTCTCGCGACAGATATGCATGATTTAAAAAGAAGATTAGGACGCATTATTGTTGCCTATACTTATGAAGGAAAGCCTGTGACTGCAGATGATCTTCAGGCAACCGGAGCAATGGCAGCTTTATTAAAAGATGCTTTAAAACCAAACCTGATCCAGACATTAGAGCATACACCTGCGATCGTACACGGCGGACCTTTCGCAAACATTGCACACGGATGTAATTCTGTCCGCGCTACAAAGACAGCATTAAAACTTGCAGACTACGTTATCACTGAGGCTGGTTTCGGTGCAGATCTTGGCGCAGAGAAGTTCTTTGATATCAAATGCAGAAAAGCAGATTTAAAACCGGATGCAGTTGTTTTAGTTGCAACAATCCGTGCTTTGAAATATAATGGTGGAGTTGCGAAGGCTGATCTTGCAGAAGAAAACTTAGATGCTTTGAAAAAAGGTATCGTAAATTTGGAAAAACATATCGAAAATCTTCAGAAATATGGTGTTCCGGTTGTCGTAACATTGAATTCCTTTGTGACAGATACCAAGGCAGAAACAGATTTTGTCGAGCAGTTCTGCCATGAGAGAGACTGCGAGTTTGCACTTTCCGAGGTATGGGAAAAAGGTGGCGAGGGCGGTATCGCACTTGCCAATAAAGTACTTGAGACATTAGAGAAGAAGGAAAGCCATTTCAAAGTCTTATATGAAAATGAACTTTCGCTTGAAGAGAAGATCGAGACGATCGCAAAAGAGATTTATGGTGCAGACGGAGTTACTTATGCTCCGGCAGCAAAAAAAGAATTAAAGAGAATTACAGATATGGGACTTTCTAATTTCCCTGTCTGCATGGCTAAAACACAGTATTCTCTTTCCGATGACCAGACAAAGCTTGGGCGTCCGGAAGGATTTACGATCAACGTAAGAGAAGTATATGTTTCTGCAGGTGCAGGATTTGTCGTTGCTGTAACAGGAGCAATCATGACAATGCCTGGTCTGCCGAAAAAACCTGCTGCATATGGAATTGACGTAAATGATGAGGGTGTTATTACTGGTTTATTCTAAAAGCAAATTGCAGTAGAAACAGATTGAGAGGAACTATGGCACAGATTATTGACGGAAAGAAAATTTCACAGGACATCAAAGATGAATTAAAAGAGAAAGTGACAGCATTAAAGGAAGCAGGTACAGAGGTTGCACTTGCCGTGATCCAGGTAGGAAATGATCCTGCTTCTTCGGTATATGTAAGAAACAAAAAGAGAGCCTGCGAGTATATTGGGATCAGATCTTTATCTTATGAACTTCCGGAGGAGACAACAGAAGCAGAACTGATCGAGCTGATTGAAAAACTGAATGAGGATAAGACGGTAAATGGCATTTTAGTCCAGCTTCCGGTACCGAAACATATTGATCCGGATAAGATTATCCGGACGATTTCCCCGGAAAAAGACGTAGACGGTTTCCACCCACAGAATGTTGGAAAACTGGTGATCGGGGAGGAAGGTTTTGTATCCTGTACTCCGGCTGGCGTGATCGAACTTTTGAAACGTTCTGGAATTGCTATTTCTGGAAAAAACTGTGTGGTTGTTGGAAGAAGCAACATTGTTGGTAAGCCAATGGCACTTTTGATGCTTCGTGAGAATGCGACTGTAACGATCGCTCATTCCAAAACGGAAAATCTGAAAGAATTATGTAAGACCGCAGACATTCTGATTGTTGCGATTGGAAAGCCACAGTTTATCACAGCAGATTATGTGAAAGAGGGAGCTGTTGTAATCGACGTCGGAATCCACAGAGACGAGAATAATAAGCTTTGTGGCGATGTGCGTTATGATGAGGTCGCAGAAAAAGCATCTGCGATCACACCTGTTCCGGGTGGAGTCGGACCAATGACAATTGCGATGCTGATGCGCAACTGCGTGGAGAGTCTTGACAGACAATAAGATTGGTAGAGATAGAAAGGGTTTCATATGAAATGTGCAAAGTGTGGAGCTGAGTTAAAAGAAGGCTGTTTATATTGTTCCGTATGCGGCCATGAAGCACAAATGGTAAATGGTTATTCAGTTTTGGAAGAAGATTATCTGAAGGCTCTTTTAACAGATGAGGCGGCAAAAGATACATCTGCGGAAGAAACAGGAAACCAGAAAAGAAAAGCAGAGGAACTCCGAAAAAAGAAAAAACAGACTCCGTGGATCATCATAGGAAGTATTGCGGCTTTGGCAATCGTTATTGCCATTGGTGCAATTGCTTATGTGCGTTATCAGAACAGCAATTCCTATGATTATCAGATTGAAATGGCAGAGAAGGAACTGGTGGATTTAAATTATGAGAAAGCGCTTTCTTATTATAAAAATGCACTGACCTTATCACCGAATGATATCAATGCCAGAGCTGCCATGGCTGAAATCTATCTGGCAAGAAAAGAATATGATTCTGCATTGGTGCTTGAAATGGAGATCATCACGCTCGATAAGAAGAATAAAGAGGCTTATCAGGGGCTTATCACGATCTATGAGGCAAAAGGGGAATACGATAAAATCTCAGAACTTGCATCTACTGTGACAGATACAGACCTGCTCGAATTATTTTCCGGTTACATCGTTGCAAAACCGGTATTCTATCCGGATGAGGGAACTTATGATGTCTATACAGAGGTGACTATTTTTTCAATTGAGGAATGCGATATTTATTATACGTTAGACGAATCGGACCCGGCAAAGAATGGTATTTTGTATACGGATGCGGGAATAGAACTCGATGATGTTGGAAAGTATACGATCAAAGCTGTCTGCAAAAATGACAAGGGTATCTACAGTGATATTGTAACCTGCAAATACAAGACAGAAGCTAAGGCACCGGATTATCCGGAAGTGACGCCGGATGGTGGTACAATGGATGATATTGCATTTGTAGTGATCACGGCGGATGAAGGATGCAGTATTTATTACACATGGGATGGAACAGATCCGACGGATACATCCGAACGTTATACAGAGCCGATCGAAGTACCGGAAGGAAATAATATACTGTCTATCATTGTGATCAATGACAAGACAAAACTTACCAGTGAGATCTATCGAACGAACTTTATCTATCAGCCAAAACAGGGAACTGTGGATATAGAGTAATCAGAGTTATCATGCATGTTTGTAAAGACAGGGTGTAAACAATCTTTAATTTTACAGCCTGAAAAAAAGAAACCCGGTTGGAATCCTATGGATTCTACCGGGTTTCTTATGTGCTTAAAACGATTCCTTTAATTTTCTTCCGGGATAAATTCAATCACACCTTTTGCAAGTTTGGAAACGCGGGCAAGAGAGTAAACCTCAATACCCTGTGCAATTAATTTTTCACGTCCCGGCTGGAATGATTTCTCAATCAGGATACCAACACCTGCAATGGAAGCACCTGCTTCTGTCAATAAACGGATCGCACCGCTTGCAGCTTCTCCGTTTGCAAGAAAATCATCAATGATCAGAACGTTGTCATTATCTTCAATGAACTGATGGGATAATGTCAATTCGTAGCTTGTTCCCTTAGTAAAGGAAGTTACAACCGTCTGAAGAAGATTATCATTCAAAACCTTGGAAGGCTGTTTCTTTAAAATGATCATTGGAACTTTTAATGCGCTGGCAGTTGTAAGTGCCGGAGCAATACCGGAGCTTTCAATGGTAACAACCTTTGTGATTCCTCTATTTGCAAAATGTCTGGCAAAATCATCGCCAATCTGCTGCATTAAAACCGGATCAACCTGATGATTGATAAAGCTGTCTACTTTGAGAATATTTTCAGATAAGGCATGACCTTCTTTTAAGATTTTTTCTTCAAGTTCTTTCACTATGTCACCTCGTAAATATGTATTCGTAATATTTTTAAGAACAAAAGGTGCATGAAAAGCATTTTCTCTTTGTTCTTTATTTTGCATAATTGTAGCACAATTATAGTATGAAAAAAAGACTATTTCGTATTTTCTTTTGAATTAAAAAATATTTTATTCAAACAGCTCGCCATAAAGTTCTTCCACCAGATGATCTAAGAATGTTTCCTCTAAATCCGGGTATTGTTTTGAGAGAAAACGTGTCATAATTTCATAGCGCTTAAAGTAAAGATCCTGTCCCGAAATTTCCTCACCAAAACTTTCGTCAATATCATTTGTAGTGTAAGTATCCGTAAACCATGAAATAATTTCGGATTCCAAATTATTTTCTTTTTGTGCCTGGGTATCAAGCGTTTTCAACTGGCGTAATGAAACAATGCCGATCACGAAGAAAATAAGGAGCATAACTCCCATAACTACGCAGAGCATGATCTTCATATAATCAGCAACATGGATGGGAAGAACGCCGGTGGCAAATAAGATCAGAGCGATAAACCCTAAAATACTTACCAGCAGAAAAGAGTACGCAGTTGATTTTGTCTCCTCTTTTTTTGATTCTTTCGAAACATAAACTTTCATAATTATTCTCTCACTTTCTTTTTTATAATCGCTTGTAACTATTCAGTACACAATTCGCAAAACCGCATCTTCGATGCTTTCCTTTTGCTCATTGTGGTTACTTCGCCAAAGAAATTTTCAAAATTGTGCTCATTCATGCAAGCATGATTCGCAAATTTATGAAAATTGCCTTGGCTCTGAATAGTTACAATTATATTTGATTTACTAGACTGGGGCAACGGTTTTATGATATAATTTTTTCGTATGAAAATAACAATTTTATGTGTAGGAAAAATTAAAGAAAAATTTTACAGGGATGCGATCGCAGAGTACGAAAAGCGCTTAAGCCGCTATTGCAAATTTGAAGTGATCGAGGTGGCAGACGAGAAAACACCGGATCACGCAAGCGAGAATATGGAGCTTCTCATCAAGGAGAAAGAAGCAGAGCGTATGGAAAAGTACTTAAAAGAGGGGATCTATGTGATTGCACTTGCAATTGAAGGGAAACAGTTAGATTCCGTAGAGTTATCCGAAAAGATCGATTCGTTGGGAACGTCCGGTACAAGCCATATCATTTTTGTGATCGGCGGATCGCTCGGATTATCAGAACGCATTTTAAAGCGCGCAGACTATAAACTCAGCTTCTCTAAAATGACATTTCCGCATCAGTTGATGCGTGTGATCTTATCGGAGCAGATTTACCGCAGTTACCGTATTATGAACCATGAACCGTATCATAAATAACAAGCATGCTTGTTATTCAAGGAAAGTTCTGAAAGAGCGGTTTTGTGAATGGGGTGCTGAATAGATACAATAAAACAAATATCATAAATCGGAGGAATTTATAACATATGATGAGAATAAAGGAGTACCGTAAGGCAGAAAGCTTAGAGGAAGCCTATGAACTCAACCAGAAGAAATCCAACCGTATCATAGCCGGAGGACTCTGGATGAAAATGGGTGACCGCAATCTGATGACAGCGATTGATCTAAGTGGTCTGGGCTTAGATCAGATTGAGGAAACAGAGAATGAATTTGTCATCGGCTGCATGGCAACGCTCAGAGATTTAGAAGTGCACCCTGGACTTAATGCATACACGAAAGGCGCCGCAAAGGAAAGTGTCTGTCATATTGTGGGAGTGCAGTTTCGCAATTGTGCGACTGTCGGCGGAAGCATTTACGGAAGATTTGGCTTTTCTGACGTATTGACTTTATTTGCAGCATTAGACTGTTATGTGGAATTATATCATGGAGGAAATGTACCGATCAGAGATTTTATCCATATGGATTATGACAATGATATTCTTGTTGCGGTACATATCAAAAAAACACCTTTGAAGGTTACTTATCTTTCACAGAGAAACACAGCGACAGATTTTCCTGTCCTTGCGGTGGCTGTTTCAGAGTATGAGGATAAACTGCATGTCAGCATTGGCGCACGACCGGTCAAAGCGGATGTATTGACAGTGGATCTTTCTGAAAAAGCAGACATGGATCAGCTTGTGAAAAAAGTAACGGAATCATTTCCGTTTGGAAGCAACCGGCGTGCAGGGGCAGATTACAGACGTCACTTGTCAGGAGTTCTCTTTAAGAGAGCCTGCACCGCAAATAATGACAACTAACCGAATGCAGCACGCAGATACAGAATAAAATATTGCTCTGGTGATGCAATCGTTATATATAAATGGAGGATAGAAAATGAGGATACATTTATGGCTGAATGGCAAAGAAATTTCAGATGAGATTTCGCCGGATATGCCGTTATTAGAATATGTGAGAAGTAAGGGCTGTTACAGTGTGAAACGTGGCTGTGAGACATCCAACTGTGGACTTTGTACGGTATGGATGAATAAAAAGCCGGTGCTTTCCTGTTCCGTGCTTGCGGCAAGAGCAGACGGAAAAGAAATCGTGACATTAGAAGGAGTGCAGGAACGTGCGGCTGAATTTGGAACCTATCTTGCAAATCAGGGTGGCGAGCAGTGTGGTTTCTGTAATCCGGGATTTATCATGAATGTGCTGGCAATGGAAGATGAATTAATTGATCCGACGGAGAAAGAGATTAAGGAATATCTTTCCGGAAATCTCTGCCGCTGCAGTGGTTATGAGAGCCAGCTGCGTGCGATAAAGAATTATCTGAACCGCTCAAAAGAACAGAAATAAACAGTTTTGTTAAGTTTACAGTTATGTAACAATAAGAAACGAGGAAAGACAATATGAAATATGTAAATGCTCCCGTGGTAAAAAAAGATGCGATGGCTCTTGTGACGGGAAAACCAGTTTATATGGATGATGTGGCACCAAAGGACTGTCTGATCGTAAAAGTGTTGAGAAGTCCTTATGCGCATGCCCTGATTGAAGAGATCCAGACTGCAAATGCTTTAAAACAAAAAGGAATCGAGTGTATTCTGACCTATAAAGATGTTCCGCACCGCCGTTTTACCATGGCTGGTCAGACCTTCCCGGAACCAAGTCCTTATGACCGTTACATTTTAGACGAGCGTGTCCGTTTTGTCGGGGATGCGGTCGCAATCGTGGCAGGGGAAGATGAGGCGGCAGTTGACCGCGCCTTAAAGCTTATCAAAGTAAAATACAAAGTGTTAGAGCCTGTGTTAGACTATCATACTGCAAAGGATAATCCAATCCTTGTTCACCCGGAAGATGACTGGAAGTCACTCTGTCCGGTTGGGGCAGACAATAAAAGGAATCTCTGCGCATCCGGTATGGATGGTGATGGGGATGTGGATGCAGTGATGAACGACTGTGATATTGTTATGGAAGGAACTTATCATGTAAAAGCCATGCAGCAAAGCATGATGGAAACTTTCCGGACAGCTACTTATCTGGATACTTATGGCAGACTGAATATTTTATCATCGACACAGATCCCATTCCATGTGAGAAGAATCTTAGCGAATGCGTTAGATATTCCAAAATCGAGAGTGCGCGTGATAAAACCAAGGATTGGTGGAGGCTTTGGGGCAAAACAGACCGTGGTAGCAGAGGTATATCCTGCAATTGTCACCATGAAAACCGGAAAGCCTGCCAAAATGATTTTTACAAGAAAAGAATCTCTGATCGCATCCTCTCCAAGACATGAAATGGAAGTGACTGTGAAAATGGGTGCGATGAAGGACGGTACGATCCGGGCACTGGATCTGTATACACTTTCGAATACCGGGGCATTTGGCGAGCATGGACCGACAACCGTTGGATTGAGCGGTCATAAATCCATTCCGATGTATCAGACCGAAGCATTCCGCTTTCAGTATGATGTTGTATACACGAATCATATGTCCGCAGGTGCTTATCGTGGTTATGGCGCTACGCAGGGGATTTTTGCAGTGGAGTCAATGGTAAACCGCCTCGCAGACAAACTGGGTATGGACCCATTGGAGATCCGGTATAAGAATATGACGCACGAAGGGGATGTCATGCCAGCTTATTATGGAGAGACGGCAAACAGTTGTAAGTTGGAGGATTGTCTGAAAAAGGCGGCAGATATGATCGGATGGGACAAAAAACCATTACGTCAGGTGATGCCGGACGGAAAGATCCGCGGACTTGGAACCGCAATGGCAATGCAGGGTTCAGCAATTTCAAACTGTGATGTGGGTTCTGTCACGATCAAACTGAGTGATGAGGGATTTTACAATGTGATCGTCGGCTGTACGGATATGGGAACCGGCTGTGATACGATCATTGCACAGTTTGTGGCAGACAGTCTCGATACAGATATTGACAATATCGCTGTGTTTGGCGTAGATACAGATACATCACCTTATGATTCCGGTTCGTATGCTTCGAGTACCACTTATCTGACCGGAATGGCGGCAGTGAATGCTGCGGGTCTTATGCGTGAAAAGATTTTACAGCTTGGTGCTAAGATCTTGCAGGAAGACATTACGAGACTGGAATTTGACGGAAAACGCGTATTTAATGTTGAAAATGGAAAAGAAGTGTCTCTGTTTGATCTGGCAACTGCATCCATGGTCAATAATGAGATTGCATTAGAAGTTACCTACAGCCACAGTTCCCCGGTTTCACCGCCACCGTTTATGGCTGCGTGTGCAGAGGTTGAGATTGATCCGGAGACAGGAGCGATTGAACTGTTGGATTATACAGCGTGCGTGGACTGCGGAACGGTTGTGAATACCAATCTTGCAAGAGTACAGACCGAAGGCGGTCTGCTGCAGGGAATCGGAATGGCACTTTACGAGGATGTCTGGTACAACGAAAAAGGAGTAAACCTTTCGAACTCGCTCATGCAGTATAAGATTCCTACACGTCTTGATTTTGATAAGATTCGTGTGGAATTTGAAAGCAGTTATGAGCCGACCGGACCGTTTGGTGCAAAGTCGATCGGTGAGATCGTGATCAATACACCGGCTCCGGCGATTGCGGATGCTGTATACAATGCAACAGGTGTGTGGGTGAATGAACTGCCGATTACCCCGGAGAAGATTTTAAAAGGAATGCATGTGATTTGAGATGGAATCTGATTCTGTTAGCAGCCGGATATTCCAGACGTTTTGGCGGAAGAAAGCTGTTAGCAGAGATAAATGGAGTATCGCTTTACCGTTATTCTTTAGAAAAAATGAAAAAGCTTTCCCCCAAATTAGACAGTGCACATATTCTGGTTGTGACGTCTTACCCTGAAATTGAGGATTTTTGCAGGAAATCCGGATTTACAGTTTTAAAAAATGAGGGTGGGGAAAATACCGGAATGGCATCTTCTATCCATAAAGCAGTGGAATATTTAGAAAGAACGGACCGCGTTTTGGAAAGCCGGGAAAGTTTTGATGTATTTTTTACGGCTGACCAGCCCGGACTAGATGAGACGGAGGCAGAATTATTTTTGCGGCAGTATGCGCTGCAGAAGAAAAAAATCGGCACAATGGAGTGTGAGGCTGTGTGGCGCAGTCCGAATGTGTTTGATGCATGCTATCGCAAAGAATTATTGCAGCTTTCCGGTGAAAAAGGCGGAAAATTTGTCATGCGGCAGCACAAAGAGGATGTGTTTGCCTATCACACGGACAGGGTGGAACAGTTTTTTGATATTGATACAAGAGAGGATCTTTTGCGCATATCAGATAAGCTTTTTTCATAAGTTTATATATGAGTAAAAACAGTAAAAATCCAATCCATGAAAAAATGATAAGTCAGTTAGAACTCCCCAAAGATCTTATGCTTGGGGCAGCAATCGTCACGATCACCGGGAGAAGAGAGGTTCTGATCGAGAATTACAGGGGGATCATCGAACTGGAGGATTCGCTTGTGAAAGTTCAGACAAAGAACTGCAGACTGCAGATTCTCGGCACGCATCTGACGGTGGAGTATTATACGAATGAGGAAATGAAAATCGTCGGACTGATCGATTCCGTTTCCTACGAGTATTAATGTTTGTCTTATCGTGGATTAAGTTTTTTCGTGGATATGTGTATGTACACCTGACAGGATATGCAACGGAACGTTTTCTTAATTTATGCGGCAATCGTAACATTCTAATCTGGAATTTAAAACCTGCGGAGGACGGATACTATTTTTATATCAGTGTTGCCGGATATCGCAGCTTAAAGCCAATCTTAAAAAAGACGAAGACAAAGGCACGTATTTTAAAGAAATATGGTGTGCCGTTTCAGATGTTCCGCTATCGGAAACATAAAGTATTTGCGGTGGGGATTTTAGTTTCTGCCGTACTGCTGTTTTACTGTTCCGGATTTGTCTGGAATATTGAGGTAAAGGGCAATTCTTATCTCTCGGAGGAAACAATCCTTGCTTTTTTACAGAAGGAAAATGCGGGATTCGGTGTGCCGAAAAGAAGCATTAACTGTGAGGAACTCGAAGAAAAGCTGCGCTCTGCCTACAGTGAGGTTATCTGGACTTCGGTGAAGGTATATGGCACAAAAATGACCGTCGAACTTCAGGAGAACCTGCTGCCGGAGGAAGAATACGCGGCGAAGGATGATACGCCCAACGACATTGTCGCAAAAAAAGACGGCGTGATCGCATCCATGATAACGAGAACCGGAACACCACTTGTGACAGCAGACATGGAAGTGAAAAAGGGAGATATCCTTGTCAGCGGCAGGGCAGAGATTATAAATGACGACGGAGAAGTGGCAGAATATATTTATCCGGGTGCAGATGCGGATATCATTGCAGAGGTAAATTTTTACTACGAAGATGAAATAAATATCTCGTATCAGGATAAAATAAAAACAGGCAGGCAAAAAAAGGATTATGGAATCCGTTTTTTTGATTATCACTTGAAAAATCCGTTTTTTCATCCGAAGTTTGCACAGTATGAGCTGACGGAACATGCGGACCAGTTACACTTTACGGACAATTTTTATCTGCCGGTTTACTTTGAGACATATTTGTATGAAGAATACGAGACAGAGCAAAAGACGTATAGTAAAAAAGAGGCAGAAACAATTGCAGAAAAACGTTTTGCACAATATCTTGCAAATTTAGAGGAAAAAGGTATTCAAATTCTGGAAAAAAATGTTATGATAGAAAAAGTGAATCAGAAATATGTGGTAACAGGAACGGTGGACGCTTACGAATCCATTGTTTCATATCAGCCGACAGAGATTCTGGAAATAACGAGTGAAGAGGGGCAGCAACCGAATGAGTCTGACTGAAATATCTTTGAATATACCAACGGAACATGTGGCAAATGTCTTCGGACAGTTTGACGCCTATATAAAGAAAATTGAGCGCACTCTTAATGTGACGGTAGTCGTTCGTGGAGATTCCATGAAACTGATTGGAAATGAGCGTCAGATTAAGAGTGCTTCTAATGTGTTTATGCAGCTTTTGGAACTATCCAAAAGAGGCAACGTCATTACAGAGCAGAATGTGAACTATGCACTGTCGTTAGCAGCAGAGGAAAAAGAATCTGCGATCGTCGAGATCGATAAGGACTGCATCTGCCATACGATCAACGGAAAACCAGTGAAGCCGAAAACGTTAGGACAGAAGAATTATGTCGATGCGATCCGGCAGAAGATGATCGTTTTTGGCATGGGACCTGCCGGAACCGGTAAGACTTATCTTGCAATGGCAATGGCGATCACCGCATTTAAAAATGAAGAAGTCGGAAGAATTATTCTGACAAGACCGGCGATCGAGGCTGGAGAGAAGCTTGGATTTCTCCCGGGAGATCTGCAAAGCAAGGTAGATCCTTATTTGCGGCCTTTATACGATGCGCTTTATCAGATTATGGGAGCCGAAAGCTTTCAGAAGAATATGGAAAAGGGGCTGATCGAGGTTGCACCGCTTGCCTACATGAGAGGACGTACATTAGACAATGCGTTTATTATTCTTGATGAGGCACAGAATACGACACCTGCGCAGATGAAGATGTTTCTGACACGAATCGGATTCGGCTCAAAAGCGGTTATTACCGGTGATGCAACACAGAAAGACCTCTCACCGGGAACGGCTTCCGGTTTAGATGTTGCATTGAAAGTGTTGAAAAAAGTGGACGAGATCGGTATCTGCGAACTGACCAGTCAGGATGTTGTGCGTCATCCGGTCGTACAGAAGATCGTCAAAGCATATGAAGATTTTGAAAACCGGAATAAGAAGAAAAGTACGGAACAGAAAAGAAAATGGGAGAAACGATAGATGAAGGAACAGTTTGCAGCAAAAAGAATCGGAAATATAGGATTGATTTTTCTTGCTGCGATCGTATTTTCTGTTGTTGCAGGCGTTACAGGAGGACTGTATCTTGACATTCTTCTGGGGATCGGTGCACTGACGATCCTGTTTGCGGTATTGCTGGTCTTTTTGCTGATTTATGAGAGAAACCGTAACAGGATAGCGCATAACCGGGAGACCGATTATGGAAAGATTGCAAAAGGATTTCTGCTTTCTGCTGTGGCGGCGGTTGGTTTCCTTTTTTTGCCGGAGTTTGCAAGTCCTGTGATGATACTGCCGGTTATCATGTCGGCGGCTGGAACCTATGAGCTTTCCGTGTGCAGTTCCTTTTTCTTCTGTGTGATATCAGAGATTGCAAAGGGAAGTTCCTCTTATGAAGTCCTCTGTGATACAATGCTGCTACTGTTTGGATTTGTGATCGTACATCTGTTAGAAGATGCGAAAAATAAAGCGTGGTATCTTATTCTTACATTTGCGGTGGCATTTGTGGTTCCGGTGCTGTTTTCGTATTTCTTTTATCAGGAACCACATTATGATGTTATGGTGAAAGCTGCCATAGCGGCGGCTCTGACCGATTTGTCTGCAGCAGTTGTGTATCCGCTTCTGGCAAGACAGAAGGAACACGAGATTGACAATTTTTTAACAGATATAACGGAAGAAGATTATATGCTATTGCGGGAACTTAAAAATTTTTCCAGACAGGAGTACCGGCATGCACTCCGTGTCTCAAGAGTTTGTGAAAAATGTGCAAAGTTAGTGGGGGCAGATGCTGCGGTCAGCAAGGCGGCAGGACTTTACTACCGTATCGGCATTTTAGACGGTGATCCAATGGTGGAAAACGGCGTCATGCGGGCACAGACAAACTGTTTCCCGGAGCGGGTGACAGAGATTTTGTCCGAATATTATGGAATGGAAAAAATGCCTTCATCCATAGAATCTGCCATTGTACAAATGGTAGACGGATTGATCAAGAAGTTAGAGGCACTTGATAAGACGAGTAAAATTGAGGGTGGCTGGAATAAAGAAATGGTCATTTACCAGACACTGAATGACTTTTCGGCACAGGGACTATACGATCAGTCCGGACTTAGTATGAATATGTTTTTAAAAATCAGAGAATATCTTGTAAAAGAGGAGGCTTTGCTGTTATGACATTGAATTTTGAAGCGGAAGTAACGATACCATTTGATTTTGATGCGGAAACGCTGGCTGGGGAAGTGATCACTTTTACATTAGATCATGAGAATTTTCCATATGAGCCGGAGGTAAATCTGACCTTAGTAGACAATGAGGGAATCCATGCGATCAATAAGGAGTTCCGGGAGATTGACCGCCCTACGGATGTTTTATCTTTTCCAATGCTTTCCTATGAGTGCGCAGGAGATTTTTCAAAATTAGAAGATGATTATGATGATAACTTCAATCCGGATACCGGAGAGATTATGTTAGGGGATATTGTGATCTCCGTGGACAAGGTTTTAGAGCAGGCGGAAAGTTACGGACATACCACAAAGCGTGAATATGCATTTCTGATTGTACATAGCATGCTGCACCTGTTTGGCTATGATCATATGACACCGGAGGAGGCTGCGGTGATGGAAGCAAAACAAAAACAGATTCTTGATGAGATGAATATCACAAGATAAAGAAATTTTGAGGAATAATATGAGTAATAAAAAGAGCAGCACCAGTTTTCTGGTGCAGGGATCCATTCTTGCAATGGCATCGATCATCAGTCGTATCATCGGGTTAGTATATCGTATCCCGCTGACTGCTATTATCGGAAATAAAGGAAATGACTATTACGGATGTGCGTTTGAGATTTATAATATATTGCTGATCATTTCATCCTATAGTCTGCCACTGGCGGTTTCAAAGCTTGTGTCTGCGGACATGTCTCTTGGAAGAAAGAAAAATGTATACCGTATTTTAAAAAGTGCGCTGATCTTCGGTCTGGTATCAGGTACGATCGCTGCGCTGATCCTGTTCTTTGGGGCAGAATTTATCACCGGAACGATCATGAAGACACCATACAGTATTTTCGCAGTAAAAGTACTCGTTCCAACACTGATCGTTGTTGCGGTATTAGGTGTTTTGCGTGGATTTTTTCAGGGACTTGGAACGATGATGCCAAGTGCTGTGTCACAGATTTTAGAGCAGATCGCAAATGCAATCGTCAGTGTCTGGGCTGCCTATGTGCTTTATAATTATGGAACGAAAGTAGGTGCAGTACTCGGAAATACGGAAAATTATGCGGCTGCCTATGGTGCTGCCGGAGGAACGTTAGGTACGGGAACCGGGGCAGTGATAGGACTATTATTTGCAACGTTTGTGCTGATCGCATATTTAAGTGTGTTCAAACGCCAGATGAAGCGGGAGCGCCGCGCGAAAGTGGACAGTTATTCTTATATTTTTAAGATTTTATTTATTACGATCATTCCTGTTCTGATGAGCACAACAATCTACAATTGTAATGCAATTTTAGATCAGGCAATTTTTAAAAACATTGCAAATTTACAGGGATATTCTGCAAACGACATCAGTGAGTGGAACGGTATTTACACAGGAAAATATAAGACACTGATCAATGTACCGATTTCCATTGCCTCTGCATTGGCTGCATCTTCTGTTCCAGCGTTGACGGCAGCTTACACAAACGGAAAGAAGGATGCTGTGCGTGCGCAGATCAATACAGCAATCCGTTTTATTATGGTAGTTGCATTTCCGTGTGCAGTGGGAATGGGTGTTTTGGCATCCCCAATTTTACAGCTTTTATTCCGTGATTCCTCGGAACTTGCAGCGAGCATGTTGCAATTGGGTGCAGTTTCCATTGTATTTTTCTCGCTGTCGACGCTGTCAAACGGCCTTTTGCAGGGAATCAACCGCATGAGGGAGCCTGTAAAGAATGCGCTGATCGCGCTGGTGTTACACATCTGTTTATTAGTAGTACTGATGTATGCCTTTAAACTGAATATCTATGCGGTCGTTTATGCCAATGCATTTTTCGGACTGTTAATGTGTCTGTTAAATGCCCATTCCGTCAGAAAATACAGCGGATATCAGCAGGAGATCAAACGAACTTTTGTCATTCCGGGAATTTCCGCACTGATCATGGGTGTGGCAGTTTATTTGTCGTATCAGTTGTTTTTGTATATTCTGCGTGTCAATGCGATCGCAACAGTGTTCAGTATTCTGATCGGTGTGGTCGTGTATGCCGTGGTTCTTTTATTGTTAAAAGGACTGACAGAGGAAGAGATTTTGAAATTCCCGAAGGGAGCTGCACTGGTGAGACTTGCAAGAAAACTGCATCTGCTGCGCTAGGTGGATGACCTGGCTTAAAACTTATGAAGAAGCTTGCGGCTGGCTTGGGAATGCAATTAAAAATTGAATTTGTTCCGTTACAAACACAATTGCAGAAATAAATAATTTTAAAATGCAAAAAAACAGACATGTTGTATAAAACATAACAGAAAGACCAATACTCTATCATGGGTGATGAATTTGAAAAAAATGATAGGTATTTGTCTTTCTTTTGTTTTGGTGCTTGCAGGAGCGCTCTGGATTGACCGGATCAATGAGAATATCGTCTCTGATCCGCCTGTAACTGAGGAAAAGCTGACGGATACAGAAGAAATGGCAGAAAGTATGTCGTATCTTTCTAATCCGAAATATTATTTGTTTGAATTTGACGGCAGAGTAGCTGTTTTCGAAAAAGATAAAGAGACGATGTATATGGAAACAGCAATTCCTGTTGAGATGCTTCCGGAAAGCCTGCGTTCTGATTTAAAAGATGGCATTGCCATTGATACAGAACAGGAATTATACGAGTTTCTTGAAAATTATTCTTCTTAGAATCATTTGAATGTTGCTATTACTTATGGTAAGATAGGTATGGTTTTTAGATAACGAGAAACAATGTGAGGAATCATGAATATAAAGGAAAAGAAAAGCTTTGATGTTCTTGTGATCGGTGGCGGCGCTGCCGGAATGATGGCTGCAATCACTGCTGCTTCGAATGGAGCCGATACCGTGATACTAGAGCACAAAGACCGGGTGGGAAAGAAAATTTTATCTACCGGAAATGGAAAATGCAATTATACGAACGAAAAGCAGGGTGTTTCTTATTACAGAGGAGACAACCCTGCCTTTGTGGTGCCTGTGATGGAACAGTTTGGATTTGCGCAGACCATTGAGTTTTTTCAGCGGCTTGGAATCTATCCGAAAAATAAGAATGGTTATTATTATCCGGCAAGTGAGCAGGCTGCATCCGTTTTAGATGTCCTTCGCATGGAACTTTCCTATCGCAGGGTATCTGTTGTGACAGAATGTGAAGTAACGACCGTGGAAGAAAAGAAAAACGGATTTGTTCTAGAAACGGGCAAGGGCAGATTTTTTGCAAAAAAAATCATATTTGCAACAGGACTTTTAGCAGCACCAAAGACCGGAAGTGACGGAAGTGCCATTCCGCTGATCAAAGCATTCGGACATCGTTTTTCAGATGTCGTTCCGGCACTTGTGGCATTGCAGTGTAAGGAAAATTATTTTAAACAATTAGCTGGAATCCGCACAGAGGCATCAGTCACACTTGATATTGACGGCAGGGAACAGGTCTCAGACCGTGGCGAACTTCAATTGACCGACTATGGAATCTCCGGAATTCCGGTATTTCAGGTCAGCCGATTTGCCACGAAGGTATTGAAGAAAAAGCAGAAGGTCACAGCAACAGTTGATTTCCTTCCTTCCCTGAGCGGGCAGGAAGCGGCACAGTTGTTAACAGAACGTTTTCATGAAAATGCGCATGGAAAGTCAGCCGGTGAAGCAATGATCGGCTTGTTAAATCATAAGTTAAGTAATGTGTTGTTAAAAGAAGCCGGGATACAACCTGATAAAAGTGCAGATGAGATAACGCAGGAGGAACTGGCACGCTTTGTAAAACAGTGCAAACAATTTATGGTTTCTGTCATCGGAAGCAAGTCTTTTGAACAGGCACAGGTCTGTGCCGGCGGCGTACATACCGGAGAGATCAATCCTGAGACTATGGAATCAGCAAATGTTCCAAATGTTTACTTTGCAGGAGAAGTGGTTGACATTGACGGCATGTGTGGCGGTTATAATTTGCAGTGGGCGTGGTCGAGTGGTTATGTAGCCGGAAAACATGCAGCACTTTCCTGTGAGAACAGAACATGTTAACAGGAACCCGACTTTTTGTCAGATAAATACATATAGAACAGGAAAATAAAATGATCAGAATCAGTCAGATCAAACTGCCAGTGGAACATAACGAAGCGCAGTTATATCAGAAAGTTGAAAAAAGTTTAAAAATAAAAAAGGAGCAGATCAACAAACTTGAGATCGTCAAAAAGTCCATTGATGCGCGCAAGAAGCCAGATTTGTCAATTGTCTACTCTGTGGACGTATGGGTTAACAATGAGGAAAAGGTTTTTAAACGCTCCGGAAATAAAAATGCTGTCTGTGTGAAGGAGAAGCATTATCATACGCCTGTGCATGGAACAAACCTATTAAACCACCGTCCGGTCATCATCGGGGCAGGTCCGGCAGGTTTATTCTGTGCCTATCTGCTTGCGAAGGAAGGCTACTGCCCGCTGGTGTTTGAGCGCGGCAAAAAGGTTGAGGAGAGAACCAGTGATGTTTTGGAGTTCTGGAAAACGGGCGTGCTAAACCCGGCATCCAATGTACAGTTCGGCGAGGGCGGCGCAGGAACGTTTTCAGACGGAAAATTAAATACACTGGTAAAAGACCCGATCGGACGCAACCGGTTTGTCTTAGATACCTTTGTGACGTTTGGCGCGCCGGGTAAAATTACATATGAGAACAAGCCGCATATCGGAACCGATATTTTATCAAAAGTCATTGCAGCCATGCGCGAGGAGATCATACGTCTTGGAGGAACGTTTGCATTTGAAAGCTGTGTGACGGATATCCGTGTGGAACAGGGGAAGATAACGGCTGCTTTGATCAATGATGAGACATGGATTGAGACGGACATCTGTGTGCTCGCATTAGGTCACAGTGCCAGAGATACCTTTGAAATGCTGCATAAAACAGAGCTTTTTATGGAGCCAAAGGCGTTTGCAGTGGGTTTTCGTGTGGAACATCCGCAAAAGGATATTAACCGCAGCCAGTATGGAGAAAAATATGGTGAAATGCTTGAAGCGGCGCCTTATAAAGTGACAGCAAATCTTGCAAATGGCAGGGGAGTGTATTCGTTTTGCATGTGTCCGGGCGGTTACGTGGTGAATGCATCTTCGGAGAAAAAACGCCTTGCAGTAAATGGCATGAGCTATTCGAATCGTGGAAGCAGCAATGCAAACAGTGCGATCATTGTATCTGTGACACCGGATGATTTCGAGGGAACAGACGCACTTTCCGGTGTACATTTTCAGAGAAAACTGGAAGAAAAAGCATATGCACTCGGCAATGGAAAAATCCCACAACAGCTTTTTGGTGATTATTGTGAAAATAAAAAAAGTTCATCCTATGGATCGTTTTCTTCAGAGACAAGGGGAGAGACGGCTTTTGCCAATTTAAGGGGAATGTTTACAGATGAGATCGAACAGTCCTTTATCGAAGGGATGCACGATTTTGCGAGACATATTCCGGAGTTTGACCGTAAGGATGCAATCCTGTCCGGTGTGGAGAGCCGGACATCTTCCCCGGTAAGAATCCGCAGGGATGAAGCGTTTGAGGCAAATATCAAAGGCATTTACCCTTGTGGGGAAGGCGCCGGATATGCAGGAGGAATCACTTCGGCTGCCATGGACGGCATGAAAGTTGCGGAGGCGATCATCCGCACTTATCAGTCGTTTTAAGAGCAGCTTTACAGATAAATGGAAGGAAGTAACATAAGTGGCAGAATTTACACCAATGATGCAGCATTATCTGCAGACAAAAGAAGAATATAAGGACTGTATTTTATTTTACCGTCTCGGCGATTTTTATGAGATGTTTTTTGATGATGCGGTGTTAGTGTCAAAAGAGTTAGAACTGACACTGACCGGAAAAAGCTGTGGTATGGAGGAACGCGCGCCGATGTGCGGTATCCCGTATCATGCGGTGGAGGGATATTTAAACCGTCTGGTAGCCAATGGACATAAAGTGGCAATCTGTGAGCAGGTAGAAGATCCAAAGCTTGCAAAAGGAATTGTAAAAAGAGAGGTCATCCGTGTTGTAACGCCTGGAACGAATATGGATATCCAGGCTCTGGATGAATCAAAAAACAATTACATTATGTGTATTGTCTATCTGGCAGATAAATATGGGATTTCGCTCGCGGATGTATCGACCGGAGATTATTATGTGACAGAAGTGGATTCGGAGCGGAAACTGATCGATGAGATCAACAAATTTGCGCCTTCCGAGATTGTATGTAATGAAAGTTTTTATATGAGCGGCGTTGATCTTGATGATATGCGTCACCGCCTCGGCATTACGATTTACTCTCTGGATGCATGGTATTTCAGTGATGAGACAGCAGAGACGACGCTAAAGGGGCATTTTCATGTCAACAGTCTGGAAGGACTTGGGTTAAATGACTATGCTTACGGAACAATTGCGGCGGGAGCACTGTTAAAGTATCTGTATGAGACACAGAAAAACAATCTGGATCATATTTCTGCGATTCATCCGTATTCTACCGGAAAATTCATGATCATTGACAGTTCCACAAGAAGAAACTTAGAGTTAGTGGAGACGATGCGTGAAAAGCAAAAAAGAGGTTCCCTGCTCTGGGTATTAGATAAAACGAAAACAGCCATGGGTGCAAGACTTTTACGTTCTTATGTGGAACAGCCGCTGATTGATAAGACGGAAATTGAAAAAAGACAGGATGCGATCGCGGACATTAACAAACACATGATCACAAGAGAAGAACTCAGAGAGTATTTAAACCCGATTTATGATCTGGAGCGGCTTATCACCCGTGTGACCTATCTCTCTGCGAATCCAAGAGATCTGATCGCATTTAAAAATTCCATTGGCATGCTGCCGCCGATCAAATCATTGCTGGATGATTTTGACACGGAACTTTTAAAAGAAATTCAGGCGGATATGGATGCGCTTGAAGAACTTTACAAGTTGATTGATGAGTCTATTATAGAGGAACCGCCGATTTCTGTACGTGAGGGCGGATTGATCAAAGACGGTTACAACGAAAATGTTGACACATATCGTCATGCCAAAACAGAGGGAAAAACATGGCTCGCTGAGTTAGAAGCAAAAGAGCGTGAGAAGACAGGCATTAAAAACCTGAAAATTAAATTCAACAAGGTGTTTGGCTATTATTTAGAGGTAACCAATTCTTACAAAGACCTTGTTCCGGATTATTTTACAAGAAAACAGACACTTGCCAACGCTGAGCGTTACATCACACCGGAATTAAAGGAACTCGAAGATATGATCTTAGGCGCAGAGGATAAGCTGATCAATTTAGAGTATGATCTGTTCTGTGAGGTGCGTAATAAAATTGCAGCGGAAGTGGTGCGTATCCAGAAAACAGCAAAAGCAGTTGCCAAGCTGGATACTTTTGTGTCACTTGCGGTTGTGGCAGACCAGAACAATTACTGTCGCCCGAAAATTAATGAAAACGGTGTGATCGACATTAAAGACGGCAGACATCCGGTTGTTGAAAAAATGATGAACAATGATATGTTTATCGCAAATGACACTTATCTGGACAATGGAAACAATCGTATTTCCATTATCACAGGACCAAACATGGCGGGAAAGTCTACCTACATGCGACAGACGGCGATAATTGTCTTAATGGCGCAGATTGGAAGCTTTGTTCCGGCGTCCTCGGCGAAAATCGGAATCGTTGACCGTATTTTTACAAGGGTTGGTGCGTCGGATGATCTTGCGAGCGGACAGAGTACGTTTATGGTGGAAATGAATGAGGTTGCCAATATCCTTCGCAATGCTACGAGCAATTCTCTTCTTGTGTTAGATGAGATCGGACGCGGTACCAGTACATTTGACGGTCTTAGTATCGCCTGGGCGGTGGTGGAGCATATCAGCAATCCAAAGCTGCTTGGGGCAAAAACACTGTTTGCAACTCATTATCACGAGCTGACCGAGTTAGAGGGAAAGCTTCACAATGTAAACAACTATTGTATCGCGGTAAAGGAAAAAGGAGACGATATCGTATTCTTACGAAAAATTGTCCGCGGAGGCGCTGACAAGAGTTATGGTATCCAGGTGGCAAAACTTGCAGGCGTGCCGGATTCTGTCATTGAGCGTGCAAAACAGATCGTGGAAGAATTAAGTGCCAACGATATTACGGCAGTCACAAAGAATCTTTCCGTTGAGACCGGAGCAAAAAAGAAAAAAGAAAAACTTGATGAAGTCGATCTTGCACAGATGTCTTTATTTGACACAGTAAAAGATGATGATATCATTGAAGAATTAAAAAATGTCGATCTTGGCAATATGACACCAATCGATGCTTTGAATAAATTGTATGAATTACAGAATAAAATCAAAAACCGCTGGTAAGGTTCATTTTTTAGAGTTATAAAAGGAAGAATCCTTACGGTTTTTGATCTGAATGGAAAGGAAGTGCTACAGAATGCCGGAAATCATGTTACTGAATCAGGAGACGATAGATAAAATTGCCGCAGGAGAAGTGGTAGAGCGCCCTTCCTCTGTTGTGAAAGAGCTTGTGGAAAATGCGATTGATGCAAAGGCAACCGCAGTCACGGTGGAGATCAAAGAGGGTGGCATTTCCTTTATCCGGATCACAGACAATGGCTGTGGCATTGAAAAAAAGCAGGTTCCAATCGCTTTTTTACGACATTCAACCAGCAAAATCCGCAGTGTGGAAGATCTGCTCAGTATTCATTCCCTTGGTTTCCGTGGCGAGGCTTTGTCAAGTATTGCTGCGGTTTCACAGGTGGAACTGATCACAAAGACTTATGATGAACTGACCGGAACGAGATATGTGATCGAAGGATCCAAAGAGGTGGAAAATGAGGAGATTGGAGCACCGGAAGGGACTACATTTATCGTAAGAAACCTTTTTTACAATGTTCCTGCCAGAAGAAAATTTTTAAAAACAGCGCAGACTGAGGCGGGCTATATCAGTGATCTTATGGAACGCATGGCATTATCCCACCCGGATGTCTCCTTTAAGTTTATTAATAATGGGCAGACAAAGCTTCATACATCCGGTAACGGAAATGAGAAAGACCTGATTTATCATATCTATGGACGTGACATTACATCAGCGGTGCTTAAAGTGGAACATGAGACGGAATTATTCAAACTCCGGGGCTTTATCGGAAAACCGATCATTTCCAGAGGAAACCGCAATTATGAAAATTATTTTATCAACGGACGTTATATCAAAAGTGCTCTGATTGCTAAATCCATTGAGGAAGCCTATAAAGGTTTTATGATGCAGCACCAGTATCCGTTTTGTGTGCTTTATTTTGAAATGAACTCGGATCTTTTGGATGTGAACGTACATCCGACGAAAATGGAACTGCGTTTCAGCCAGAATGAGGAGATTTACCGCTCTTTATTTGAGATTATCCGGAATACAATCTCTCATCGGGATTTTATCCCGGAAGTTCCGGTGCAGGAGGAGAAAAAAGAGACTATCCCTCCGTTTTCAAAGCATACGCCGGAACCATTTGAGATCAAACGCCGGAATCAGGAAGCCTTCTTTGAAAAAATGAAGCAGACGAACGCAAGTCCGCTGACAGTGCAGGAGGAGAACCTGTTTGCAAAGCCTGTGACTGAATCTGATACAGAAAAAGTTACAGACAATTTAACGGAATCTGATATGGGGATTGTTTTAGATACGAAGGAAGTTTCGCATACAGAATCCTCCGACGCGTCAATTGTCTATGAACAGCAGAATTTAGAGCAGCTTGATTCCCACTTCCTTACAAAGGATGCAAGGAAAAAACATAAAATCATCGGACAATTATTTGATACTTACTGGCTGATCGAATACGAGGATAAGTTATTCATTATCGACCAGCACGCCGCACATGAGAAAGTGTTATATGAGCGCACCATGAAAAAGATTTCCGATAAAAATTTTTCTTCCCAGACGATCAGTCCACCTATCATCCTGACATTAAGCAATGATGAAGTGCAGGCATTAGAGACTTACGCAGAGCAGCTTTCCACATTCGGATATGAAATTGAGCCTTTTGGCGGAAAAGAATATGCAATTACAGCAATTCCGGCAGATTTTACAGATATTGACATGAAAACAATGTTTATTGAAATGCTCGATGATTTTGCCAATATTTCAGGGAAAGATGCACCGAATCTGATCATGGAAAAAGCAGCGTCCATGTCCTGCAAGGCGGCAGTCAAAGGAAACAATCATCTTTCCAGACCGGAGATTGAGGCGTTGATCGATGAACTCTTAGAGCTGGATAATCCTTACAACTGCCCGCATGGAAGACCAACGATCATTTCCATGACAAAATATGAAATCGAAAAGAAATTCAGGAGAATCGTATAAAAACTATGACAGAGAAACGACCGATGGTCATATTGACCGGACCGACAGCAGTTGGGAAAACAGCCTTATCGATTGAACTGGCAAAAAAAATCAATGGTTCCATTATCTCCGCAGATTCCATGCAGGTATACCGCCATATGGATATCGGTTCTGCAAAAGTAATGCCGGAGAAAATGGACGGTGTCAGACATTATCTGATCGATGAATTTGATCCGGATGAAGAATTTCATGTTGTAAAATTTGTGGAGCGTGCCAAAGAGCATTTGGAAGAAATCTACGCGGAGGGAAAAATCCCGATCATTGCCGGGGGCACCGGCTTTTACATTCAGGCGCTTCTTTATAATATTGATTTTACCGAGCAGGAGTGTGACGAGGCATACCGCACCGGCTTAGAGCAGCTTGCCACGGAAAAAGGCGCCGGATATTTACACGATATGTTACGAGAAGTCGATCCGGCTTCAGCCGATGCCATTCACGCAAACAATATCAAACGTGTGATCCGTGCACTCGAATTTTATCATCTGTCCGGGAAGCGCATTTCAGAACATAACGAAAAAGAAAGGGAGAAAAAATCTCCTTATAACTTTGCATACTTTGTCCTGACCGATGACAGGGCACATCTGTACCAGAACATTGACAAAAGGGTAGATCTTATGATAGAACAGGGACTTGTGGGTGAAGTACAGAAATTAAAAGACATGGGCTTTCACCGTGATATGGTTTCCATGCAGGGGCTTGGTTACAAAGAAATCTTAGATTATCTGGACGGAAAAACAACCTTAGAGGAAGCCGTTTACATCATCAAACGTGAAACCAGACATTTTGCCAAACGCCAGCTTACCTGGTTCCGCCGGGAAAAGGATGTCATCTGGCTGGACAAATCCGAATTCAATGACCGGGAAGATCATATGTTACAGAAAATGACGGATGTTTTACACGAGAAAGGAATCATACAATGAATCAGTTACTGGAAGAAAAATATAAAGAACTTGGAATTTCCGAGAAAGTTTATGCATTTGGCGAAAAAATCGAACAGGAATTAAAAGAGCGTTTTGAAAAGATTGATGCAAATGCGGAATACAATCAGATGAAAGTCATTGCAGCCATGCAGAAAAACCGTGTGAGTGCAGAATGTTTTAATATTTCGAGCGGATACGGATATAATGATATGGGAAGAGATACTTTAGAGCGGGTATATGCAGACTGTTTTGGCGGGGAAGATGCGCTGGTCCGTCCACAGATCACCTGTGGAACCCATGCACTTGCGCTCGCTCTGATGTCCAATCTGCGTCCGGGCGATGAGCTTCTTTCTCCGGTCGGAAAACCGTACGACACTCTGGAAGAAGTAATTGGCATCCGCCCATCCAAAGGTTCCCTTGCCGAATACGGAATCACTTATTCCCAGGTGGATCTGCTGCCGGACGGTTCATTTGATTAC
>OGKO01000025.1_pt1 | contig 108583 bp, 88 predicted proteins | sample 1572451 | NCBI WGS metagenome assembly OGKO01 (sample SAMEA2582089, study PRJEB24529) | metagenome | biome: Human gut stool | place: China | collected 2011 | reverse complement strand
TGTCAAAAATCCTCACGCAAGCAAGCTTGCATCGGACTTCTGACCTTTTGACCCTAATATCTTATTATAAAATTATAGCTTATCAGCCGTAAATTGCAACTAATTTCTGCCATCTTCCTTTTTTATCAGTGCCGTGCCGTTTACGACGCAGCCTGCAGTAAGCATCCATAAAAGTGTCATCGGCACGGAAAAATCAAAGTATGTAAAATTCACGATATACCCTGCCATCACCATACCAAGAAGCTTATCCTCGACTGCATGCGTTACCCTGTAATTCTGTAATGACTTGTATGCTATGGCACACATGCCCGCAACCGTAAGAAACAGTGCTATAAAGCCACAGCCGGAAAATATATTATCGAATGAACCCGCAAAGTTATTGATATACACATATATATTGAGCAGTGCGGTCGTAACCCCCTTGGTTGCGTCATGTATCTGCATGCTGAAAATATCATTCATGTTCAATATTCCCCAGAAGAACAGAATGGCAAAGGTTATTCCCGTAATGGTCTGCCATCTCTTGAGCGACGGTATATGTTTCTTATCTCTGTCCGACTTGATCCGCGGATGTCTTTCTCTTAAGAGCAGGCTTCCTATTCCCAGTATGACAAGCACAATATACAGCTCCTCATTTGAAGCTAAAAGCCCCATAAGTCCATCCTTAATCTTGATATTTTTTAAGAAAAATACGATTCCCACCACTTTCATAATAAGAAGCGAGAGAAACCACACAAGCACATATTTAGACACTGCCGTGTATGTTGCATCAAGAAGCATAATAGCCGCGATGAGCATTCCGATTCCGATAATTATACCATTGTTGTTCTGATTGATACAGAACACAAATATACTTCCCACAACACCGGCAAGATAAGTTATGCACTTAGTTCCCGTAGTATTCGTATATCCTGCAATGGAAAAAAGAAACATTACCGCACACACATTGAGAAAGCCGCCGCTTATTGTTTTGTGTGCCAGAAACTGTATGCCTGCAGCAAAAAGTACGGGGATGAATATAATTGACAGTATTATCGGAAGGTACTTCTTTATCGGACCGAGGAAAGCTCCCGCAATATACATCACCACGCTCAAAAGAGCGCACAAGGCCTGCACATAATGACCGTTCACGGTTTCCATCACGACAAAGTAGAGCAGCATCGCCACAACAAGTACATTCAGCGATAAATCATTCTTCATAATCTCAGAAGCCTGACTGATATATCTTTTCATAACTCTTCTCCCTTTCCGTTACTTCTGAACCTGATTTAAAGTAAAAAAATAGTACAGAACCGTTCCCTGCCATCCCTCATACATGACCTTAGGACCATCCACATTATAATACCCTCCGAGCATCTCAATGGCATTCTTAGAATCACCGTGATTCCAAGGAATCTCTATATACACAAGCTTCTCCGGAAACACCGCAAGCTTGAGTATTCCGTCCACAGCGACTCTGTTCACGCTATAGCAGTCCGACGTACTGTCCTCAGAATAATACACAAGCTCCTTAACATCCGGATCCCATCTTATATTATCCTGTCGGAACTGTGTCTCACCTTCATTTGCAGACGATGCAACGATTATATCGAAATCAGCATCATACTCCTCAAGAATACTGTCAATGGCATTATTTACAAAAGTATAATGATAGTTATAATAAGCATAGTCTCCGGGATTTCCGTTCATTTCCTTCTGTTCACTTGAAAATCCTGCCGTGTATAATATCGGAAAACGGTTGGTCTGCATATTGGTAAAGAGTGCAGCGCTCACCGGGTCCAATGTGATGAACGTCTCTGCAAACATAAGCCCTCCAAGCACGGCAAGCGTGGATAATATTACTCTTCTTCGCTCGAACAGCTTGATAAGCATAATAACACCAATCATTGCCAGCATGGTATCCGCAAGCATATTATACCTTGGAAGAGTTGCCTTAGGATATGCAAGCAGATAGAGCACATATACCATGTAGCATCCCACAAGCACAAGCCACGGCGTGAACTCCATTTTGTGAGTTTTTCTTACTCTCATGTTCGCAGAAACCATAACAATCCCGGTTATCGCGATAATGAGCCATATCCAGTTGAAATTGAGAACATATAACTGTGCAAGCTTAATCCTGATATAATATCCCGAAAATGCTATTCCATTCATCGCACATACTCTTATGACTCCGTACACGAACAGACCTACCACCAATATGGCACCAATGGCTATGATTCCGGTTTTGACATCGTACTCATCGCCATCTGCATCATCGCTCTCCTGAAACGTATTTCCTTTAGCCGATGTATCCGCAACATCCGTTTTTTTCTTATTTCTTATTCCGGTCGTGAATATGCCGACAAGAAACGCTCCGGCGAACATAAGCGCAGCCAGCATTCCCGAGCTCTTTGTTGTTCCCAGCATAATAAGCCAGAACGCCATAAGAATATATCTTTTTGATACACAACAGTAAAAGGCATAGATAAAGAACATGGTCATTCCATATTCAAGTCCGCACAAGGTTGACATTCCAAATGTCATCGGCGAAAGTGACACTACAAGTGCCGCAAACCATACAATTACCTGTCTCGCCTTAGGAAACAGCCTCCTAAATGTCATATATATACAGCAGGCTGCCGCAATTCCCATATAGAGCTGGCTCCACTGAAAGCCGGTTCCTTTTCCCGGAACCAGGAACTCACCCATAAGTGCAAACATACAATAACCATACGCACTCCTGTCGGCAATCTTTCCCGCCTCTATAAAATTACTAAGAATCATATCAGGGTGGTACACAAGGTGTTCAAGTGACTCATAACATGTAAGTCCCTCATCAAGCTGCAGGGTTCCGACTATCTGAACCCTGATGATATAATGGATTATTATAAGCAGACCACATGCCGCTGCATCGCGGTAATCCGGCATTGCTGCCTCTCCCCTGCGGGCGGCATATGCAACCACACCCACACATGCCCCGAATATCACCGCACTCACAATAAGCCCTATATTCACCATACTCTTAAAGCTGGTCTGCCAAACCGAACCATACAGAGTTGAAATTCTTGCAAACAGAAAAAATAATATAAAAAATATTGCGATGGCAGCAATCTGGCTTACATAAACTGCCGCTTTACCGAATCTTGACCTTGTATTCATTTTCTGACTTCCTCTACAAACGCCGACTGTCTTACAAGAGCTGCCGCCATATTCTTTCTTATATTTTCATCTTCAAGAGCCTTTAAAAACATACTTATCGATTTGACAAAATGGTCATCACTCGGAAGCTCCACTGTGACACTCTCCGAACCGGTTTCAATAACCGCCGTCGGAATATAACCCGCCGGTGCCGTATATATCCTTCCCGTTGTGATTCTTCCCCTGCTGCCCCACAGCTCAAGTGAACACTGATACTGACAATCCATTCCGAACGCCGCCTGTGCAATCACACCTGCAGCATTGGTAAATTCAGCCGTTCCGAATATATCAACGCCCGCCTCTTCATCATAATCGAGCCGTGAGCTTAAATATCTTGTGCTGTCGCCGAGAAGCTCGGTTATAAGCTTTATCGTATAACCGCCGTTATCCATCATTGTTCCGCCGCCTAAATCCTTATTATAGCGGAAGTCTCCCTCCGGACGCCTTGGGAATCCAAAGCTCGTCCTCACGAGCCTAAGCTGTCCGATTCTGCCGTCCGCAATGAACTCCTTAAGCTTCCTTAGCTGGTCATGATACTGAAACATATAGTTTTCCTGTATAACGAGCCCTCTCTCTTCTGCAAGCTTAACAAGCTCCTCCGTGTATTTGAGTGAAGTTGTGGAAGGCTTTTCAAGAAATACATGCTTTCCCGCAAGAAGTGCTTTTTTCGCCCACTCATAGTGAAACGCCGGCGGAAGAGGTATGTACACACAGTCAACGCTCTCGTCATTTAACACCTCATCGTAGGACGAATATACATGTAAATTATATTTTTCAACAAATCTTTCAAGCTTCTTTTTCGAGCAGGATGCAACACCCGCACACTCCGCACCGTCCACCTGTGATAGTGCCGGGATAAACTTGTTGTATGCAATGTCTGCTGCTCCGAGTATACCTATTCTAACCATTTTTCTCTCCATCATATTTCAATCAAAGACAACAGATTTCTAAGCTGAATATTAAGACAGTTATTAATCTGTATCATATAATTAAGTGTTCCGTAATCTATCCAGAAATATCCCTCCGGAAGCTCTTCCAGCTCCTGTGGTTCAATCTCTATGATATAATTGTGGTTCTGCTCATGGTAGAAGCGTCCGCCCTCCTCTGAGAGAATCACCTGGTACTTTGTCTTTCCATGTGCAATCTTGTCCCTGAAAAGACTGTCGACAACATTATCATCCTCCGGCTTTCTCGTAGGCTCCCATTGAACGGACGGTCCTAACTCTATATAATCAAAGGAACCTATCTCCGGTCTGCCTGCAACCAAAAATTCCTTCTTGCCGTTCACCGTTCTTGTGATAAGACCGAACGTGGCCTTCCCTATCGCCTTAAAAAGCGGCTGGCTCCACTGCTTAACTTCTCTTCCGTTAATCTCTATATCATAATATCTCACCATGTAGTCGGCCTCATGGCTGCATGTAACTCCGTAGTCGTCAACGCTCCAGTCGCGAAGCTGATTGAGCGGCACAAGCACCGTCTTTTTCTCCTCAAACATCTTATAATTATTGAGGAATTGATATATCTCGGAAATATTTGCCGTGATACCTCCCGTAAATATAGAGTGATAAAAGCTCTTGTCCGAAAAGCTGCTCTCAATATCCGCCAATTCTTCAGCCGAAAATCCGCAGTTGGTAAGCGGAATTCCCGACAGCACCGTTCTTGTATCCATATTCACCAGATTGTCAATCTTCATAAGCTGCTTAATCTGTCCGAGAGTCATCCATTTATAGTTGGGCAGTACCTCTATATCCTCATCTAAGAGCATTATGATGTTGCGGTTACGCTTCTTGTAAAATCTTCCCGCCTGCTCAGATTGAATCTGGTCGTATATAACCGTATATTTCTTTGAATTGTAAAAATAGTCAAAATAATTGGGAAGTACCCCTCCATGTCTTCTGGTATAGTTGCTCTTCGTGGCCTGTATGGTAGGTGAAATCTGTATTACATTGACATTGCCCGGTTCTATCTTCGCCTGCATAAGGAAATTGATAACGCCGTCTATCTCCTTACATATTATGCCGAGATAACCAATCTCCGGCTGTACAATTATAGGCTGCTCAGCCACAAGCCTGTTGTTCTCATATCTTTGTATGCCGGTGATTGAAAAGAAGGAACGCTTTCTGTTGTGTATCTCACCCACATAGTCATCATAAAACCAGAAGCTGCTGTCCCCCGATTCACACTCCTTAATAGAGACATTGGCATTACGATTAAGCCTTGCCACCCACTCAAGTATATCCTTCGTGGAATTGACATTTCCCTCAGCAGCCGCCCATGATTTAATTATTTTACGGATAATATCTTTCATAAATAATCCCCATTCTTTTATCTGTAAACCGATTGCCTAAGCGCGTGATAACAGCTTTCCCTTTAAAGCTCCAAGCTTAATCTTAATCTGTGATTTCATCTGTGACATACACACCGCCGCATAGCTCTTATCAAAAGCCTTAATAGCCGACTTCGCACGTCCGGAGCAATGTATCGCAAACACTCTTATCATTGTTCCGTCTGTTCTCACAAGGTACGGCTGTTTATTACCTCTCTCATCCTTCTTAAAAACATACTTCTTGATTCCGGCAACCGAATTGTACTTATACTCATTTTCCGTAAAGTTCATCCTGTCGCACAGATTCTGGTCAATCGTTCCTCCGTCGAACACCTTCGCTGAATTGAGCACCCTATCGTTATCCTTCGACCACAGATAAACGAGAGTCATATCGCACACTCCACCGGCAAGATTATGCTCCTTCTGGTAATTCCACTTTTCAAGAAGAAGTTCCCTATTGTCCCTGAAAGTCTCCTCACAAAATGTTAGGAAATCATCAAGAGCAGCTTTCGTCCAGTACGAACAGTGACAGCAGGAGCTCCAGCCGTAATCCTTATCCTGCCCCGATACGGTAGACACCATTGCATAGGCACTCTCAAGCGACGGAATACTGCTGTAATCGGCACAGTTATACAAGTCGCTCTCCGCAACCATTATCCTGTCAAAATCAAGCTGCCTCATCAGCTCATAATATAAAAAATACCTCTTAAAACATATCTCGGCAAAAAAATCCGTGTAGGTTGAGTAGTTAACAAATACCTTGAGAAATTCGTTATATCTGTCAAGATTAAGCTTCGCCGAGTCAAACCACTCCTTCGCGACAGTCCTGTTAGCATCGTCCCCGAGCAGAATAACTCTTTTATTATATTTTTCCGCCGAGTGTACACTGTACGGAAGATGTTCCGGGCATCCGGCATGAAAAATGACAACCGGTATATTTTTAGTCTCTGTGTCCATTATCTGTCCTCCCCCGACTCTCCCTGCTGCATAAGGACACGATGATACTCATCGTATGCCTTCTCGTTCTCAACGGAATCCTGTGTTGTTCCCGCCATAGGTATCGGCTGTCCGTCAAAATTAATCGTCTTTTCGACAACCACCAGCGGCCTGTGAATCACACGCTTGTTGATATTAAGCACATATTCTCCAATCAGTCCTATGAAGAACAACTGTATCGAACCTATGAGAAAGATACCGATTACGATAGGTGCCGTTCCTGCCGTGAACGAATACCAGTGTGTGAGCTTGTACACAAGATACATTAATGCAACAAGCATTGAGATCGCCGATGCGATAAATCCGAAAAATGTGGCAAGTCTTAAACCGACCTTCGTGTATGATGTTATGCTGAGCATCGCCGCATCATACAGTGAATAGAAATTATTTTTCGTCTTTCCGGCGCGGCGCTTAGGCTGTGTATACTCTAAGTCTTTTCTCTTAAAACCATACTCCGCAACAATGCCTCGAATAAACGGCATCGGATCGTCAAGCTGTCTTAGGAGGTGAATAAATGTCTTGTCATAAAGACCGAAGCCCGTAAAATGTTCAATCATCTCAACATCGGACATTTTGCGTATCATCTTGTAATATATGGTTCTGAGAAGATATATGAACTTATTCTCCTTGCTGTGCTTCTTTATTCCGCTGACAATCTTATAGCCGTTCTCCCACTCAGCCACGAACTTAGGTATCATCTCAACCGGATCCTGAAAATCACAGCACACGCTTATCGTGCAGTCTCCCGTCGTCTGGCACATACCATAGAACGGCGAGTTAAACTGCCCGAAATTGGTCACATTGAATATTGCCTTGATATTCTTATTTCCTGCGCATATCTTCTCTAAATACTCTCTTGTTCTGTCCTGAGAGCAGTTATCTATAAATAAAATCTCGTAGTCATACTGCGGAAGCTCCCTCGTCATCACATCGACAAGCGCTTCGCTCATCGGAATGACATTCTCCTCCTCGTTATAACACGGTACCATTATGCTTATCTTCTTTTTACGCTGTTTATCCACAATTATCCTCTTTTCATACTGCTGATTACGAAAGTGATTTAACCCACTCTGCCGTCTTTTTAATTCCATCCTCAAATATGGTATCCGGTATGTATCCGGTATCTGAACACAATGCACTTATATCGGCAGTCAGGCACATCACCTGTCCCGCACCATACAGAACATCACCAAAGCCCAACAGCTTATCGTCTGCATCCATCGCCCTGCATAGTCTTACAACATACTCTTTAAGGCTGTGTTCCTCACTTCCCGCAAGAATATATACCGCACCGTTCCTCACAGCTTTGGCTCCAAGCAGGTACAGCTCTTTTCCCGCATCTTCCGAATACAGATAATTCCACATCTGTTCTCCCTTGGTAAGTGAAACTCTGTCCCCTTTTAAAAGTCCCCTTATGACTGATGTTATCATTGTATTCATTCCATCATACGGTCCATATACACTTAACACCCTCACCCATGCATGCTCAATTCCAAGCTCCCCGCACAGCTCTCTGCTGCTGACTCCGGCAGCAAGCTTCGCCCTGCCGTACTCATTCTCCGGTGCCGTATCCGTATCAGGCGTAAGTCTTGTGCTTACTCTGCCATACTCTGCCTGTGAACCCACACCGATAAATTTTGTACATCCTAGTCTGCCTGCAAGTCTCACCGCATCGAGTGTGTACTCCACATTCTTTTGCTGAAGCCCGGCATCATTTCTCAGCTTTCCGAATGTTCCGCTCCAGCCAAGATGATAAAACACACTGTCCTGCCGCCCCTGGGTATACACATTCTCCATGAAATGCTTAAGCTCCTCAAGGCTCACATATTCCACGCTTATATTTCCGCTCTTAAGCTCCTCTCCAAAGCTTTCCGCAATACGCCCGCTGCGCTCAGAGTCTTTTCTGAGAAATACCTTGACCTCTATATTGTTTTTCAAAAGCTCCGCCACAAGTGCCATTCCTATCGCACCTGTCGCTCCCGTCACATACGCTTTTTTCATATAAAATTTCACATGAGCGGTATGAACATGTTCCGCTCTAACTCCTCCTTCGGAAGAAACGGTGCCAGATCCTCAAGAGGTGCCGACACAAGCGTTCCGTCATCAAGTCTCTTAGTCGCAGACTTCGGTTCGAACTTCTGCCCTCTGCTTACGAACACCTCACATATCGCCGGTCCCTTAAGTGCAAGAAATTCATCAAGCACATCGAACTTATCATTGCTTCCGATTGAGCGGTATTCATATCCGTAAGCCCATGCAAGCTTCGCCATATCCGGGAAGCTTAAGTCACCACTGTCCTCTCCTATCCCGACAAGCGGTTCGCCGAAAAAGTTCTTCTGTGTCTGACGTATCGAATGATATCCTCCGTTATTAATCACAAATATCTTCATATTCATTCCATGATGAATAATGGTCTGAAGCTCCTGAAGGTTCATCTGGATACTTCCGTCTCCCGTGACGCATATTATATCATAATCCGCACATAAATTGCCACTGTTTTCGTTGACCTTACCCGCTTTTTGCGCCACCCATGCTCCTACCGCTGCCGGGAGGTCATAACCCATCGATGCAACCGCTGAGTTGATTATGAAGCGCTGTCCTTCCTTTATAACATACGCATGGCTTCCCACAACACATGCCGAGCCGTTTCCGACAACCGTTATCTGCCCCTTCGAAAGCCTTCTGCTTAACTCCTTTATAAATGCGTATACATTGGCATACTCATGTCCGTTCTCAATACATTTCCCGTAATGCTTTTCCAGCACCACCGGGTAGTTGATTTTCCAGTCTCTGCATGCCTCATGCCACTTTCCGTCAGGAAAAAGCGTGCCATTCTCACCGCATATCTGCGTCAGACACTCATCAAGCATTGTCAAAAAGTCAAATGCATCAGCCCACACAGGCATATCAACATGAAGCGTAGGCTTCTTAAGCTCCTCGGCATCGACATCCTCGACAATCGTATATGCCGCCCTCGCCCAGCTCTTATAATTATACCCAACCTGTCTTATGCTGAGTCTGCTGCCGATTGACAAAAGCAAATCACTGTTCTGTACCGCAAAATTGCCCGCTCTGTCTCCCATTATTCCCGCGCGCCCGACGTATAGCTTGTCATCGTCCGCACATAAATCTATGCTGTCCCAGCCTGTGACGACCGGAATGTTAAGCTTTTTCTTCACCCGCTCATACACTTCTGCCGCTCCCGCTATGCGTACTCCGTTTCCCACATTCAGTACAGGTCTTTCCGCCCTTCTCACTTTCTCAAGCACCGACATTACAAGCTCCTTATCAGGCTTAGGCGGAAGGTTCTTCTGATAGTCCGCATACTCGTCACAGCTCTCGTCATAATCAATAAGTTCATCGGTGTCGATATATGCGCCCTGCACATTGAGCGGTATGTCAAGCCATGTCGGTCCCGGTCTTCCCGTAACCGCAATATGGTATGCCTTCCTGACACAATAGCGTATTTTTTTCGGTTCAATAACCATCTCGCAATACTTTGTCATGGATGCGACAGCCTTTGTGATGTCGAACTCCTGATCTCCCATGGCTCTTATGTTGAGCCCCGTGCTTCTCGCTGTCGTATCATACCTTACCTGCCCCGAAATCACAAGCATCGGGATGGAATCTAAGTACGCCCCGAGAACTCCCGTGAGTGCATTCGTGCCTCCGGGTCCCGTCGTAACACACAAAAGAGCAGGCTTCCCTGCAATTCGGGCATAACTCTCTGCCCCAATCGCGCAAGCCTGCTCATGGTGATTATAAATACATCTCAGCTCACTGCTGTGTCCAAAGGAGTCATTAAGATGCATGGCTCCCCCGCCCGTAACCGTAAATACATGCTCTATGCCAAGCTCTGCGACGAGCCCGGCAATATAATCCGATACCTTAATTCTCATATACCTTCTCCATTCCCACAGCTTCATGAATAACTTTTATCATATATGAAAGCTTTTCCTCAGTCATTCCCGGATAAACACCTATCCAGAATGTATTTTCCATAATTGTATCAGTATTTGTAAGTTCACCTGCTACACGGAAGCCCTTGCCCTCAGCCCGCAGTCCATCAAAGCACGGCTGCTTTATAAGATTGCCTGAGAACAGCATTCTTGTCTGAACCCCATGTCCCTCTATATATCTCACGACCTCGTTCTTATCCGTTCCCGGCCTGCATGTCAGACAAAAACCGAACCAGCTTGGATTTGAATTGTCCACCGCTTCCGGAAGATAAAAATAATCCTCAAGGTCTGACAGCCCCTCATAAAGCACCTTAAAATTCTCTCTTCTTCTCCGGACAAACGAAGGGAATTTTTTAAGCTGTGCGCAGCCTACGGCTGCCTGCATGTCGGTAGCCTTGAGATTATAGCCGAAGTGTGAGTAGACATACTTGTGGTCATAGCCCCTCGGAAGTTCACCGTACTGTCCGTCAAATCTGTGTCCGCACAGATTATCCTGCCCTGACGCACACACGCAGTCCCTTCCCCAATCCCTTAATGAGCGTATAATCTTGTTGAGCAGCGGATTGTCCGTGTAGACCGCTCCGCCCTCTCCCATGGTCATATGGTGCGGAGGATAGAAGCTGCTCGTACCTATATCGCCCACCGTTCCGGTAAGTCTGACTTTTCCGTCTATTGTATACTCCGAGCCGAGTGCATCACAGTTGTCCTCTACAAGCCACAGCTTATGCCTGTCACAGAAATCCTTAACCGCCTTCAAATCAAACGGATTTCCAAGTGTATGTGCAATCATGACCGCCTTGGTCTTATCTGAATATGCCTCCTCAAGCTTTGTGACATCTATATTGTACTGTGGTATCGTCACATCGATGAACACCGGAACCGCACCATACTGTATGACAGGTGTTACGGTAGTCGGAAATCCCGCTGCCACCGTTATAACCTCGTCACCGCGCTTTACAGCCCTCTCACCGAGAAGAGGTGATGTGAGCGTCATAAATGCAAGAAGGTTGGCTGATGAGCCCGAATTGACCAGACTGCAGAAGCGTACACCCAGATATTTTGCGAACTCACTCTCAAACTGAGCAGTGTATCTTCCCGATGTGAGCCAGAACTCAAGTGACGAATCCACAAGGTTCACCATCTCATCGTGATCATACACCCTCGCCGCATAAGGCAGTCTGTCGCCCTCCTTATACTCCTTGTCCTGATTGTGAAAACGGTCACAATATTCACTCACGAGCTCTAAAATCCGTGCTCTCGCTTCCTTTTCACTCTTTCCTTCAAACATAGCGCAGCTCCTTTTATCTATTTTAATTACCTAGGTAATTGCAAAACGCAATTTTGCCGATAAACAGTTGTGAAATTTAACAAATTCGCAATCAGGTACTATGAAGCCGCCGGTACTTAGGCAGTGTATTTTACTGCGTTATGTACCGTTGCGTGATTCATGTAGCGAAAGCGTGCCTGCGGTGAATTGTTAAATTTGTACAACGTCCGCTTTCAAATATATAGTTTCGCAATTGCCTGACTTTAATTACCTTTTTGTTATCCCTCACTCTATTTTACATGCCGTTCCGATATAGTCCTTAATCTGGCTGTTCATGCAGTCTGCAGCCTTGTCAGCAGTCGTATGCTTCTCTTTTAACAGCTTTGAAAATTCCACCGTCTTCCCAACTGCCGTCCGTATATTCCATACAGGCTTCCAGCCGAATGTCTTTTTAAGCTTATCACAGTTGAGCTTTAAAAAGCCCGCCTCGTGAGGTCCTCCGTCGCCTTGGACGTACCATCTTGCCCCTTCCCAGCAATCCGTGAATATACCCACAAGCTCACCCGTTGTTACGCAGTCCTTATCATCGGGTCCCACATTATACCAGCCTGCAAGTTCCGCATTCCCGTACTGCTCCATCGCAATCATGAGATATGCATACACAGGTTCTAATACATGCTGATAAGGTCTTACCGAGTATGGGTTCCTGACTGCAATATCCTTACCGGCAAGTGCTGCCCTTACGCAGTCGGGAACTATTCTGTCCGCGGCAAAATCGCCTCCGCCTATGACATTTCCGGCTCTTGCAGTGGACACCGCCACCCCCGCTTCAGCAAGAAATGAGCGCACATAGCTGTGCGTCACAAGCTCCGAGCATGATTTGGAATTAGAGTACGGGTCATAGCCGTCTAAAGGTTCATTCTCCTTGTAACCGCCTTTAGCCCGCTCCTTATTCTCATATACCTTATCCGTCGTGACATTCACAAAAGAAAGCACTCCCGTATAATTTCCGTTGCCGGTGCTTCTGCTAAGCCTGACACATTCGCATACATTCACCGTTCCCATAACATTCGTCTCAAATGTATATCTCGGATTCTTATATGATTCCCTCACAATCGGCTGTGCCGCCATATGAATCACGATTTCAGGCTTGAACTCGTCAAATACAGCCTTAAGCCTGTCAAAATCTCTTATATCTCCGATGACGGACTTAACCCGGTCATCGTCCTTTATCCCGGCAAACTCATAGAGTGAAGGCTTAGTCGGCGGTTCGAGTGCATAACCGCATACCTGCGCTCCTGCCAGCGAAAGCACTCTGCACATCCAGCTTCCCTTAAAACCGGTATGCCCTGTGACAAGCACACGCTTCCCTCTGTAAAATTCCATCAAACCCTGATAATCCATGAATACTTCCTCTCGCCTTAATCCCACAGCTTCCACGGAGCGTTCCCGCTCTCCCACATAGCCTCAAGCTTCTGCTTGTCCCTCTGTGTATCCATATTCTTCCAGAAGCCCGGATGATGGTACGCCATTAGCTGTCCCTCTGCAACCAGTCTCTCCACCGGCTCCTTCTCGAACACCGTGTCCGGTCCGTCAATATAATCAAACACCTCCGGCTGACACACCATGAACCCGCCGTTGATTACCCTTCCGTCAAGCTCATGCTTCTCACGAAACGCCGTGATAACTCCGTCCTCGCTGACGTCGAGCGCGCCAAACTGCTGTCCTATATTGATTGCAGTTATCGTCATAAGTCTTCCATGCGACTTATGGTACTCAAGCAGCCTGTTGATATCAACATCCGACACTCCGTCACCGTAGGTCAGCATAAAAGGCTCATCTCCTATATACTCCTGAACCTTCTTTATTCTTCCTCCGGTCATTGTCTTAAGACCTGTATCCACAAGCGTAACCTTCCATGGCTCAGTCTTGACATTATGCACAATCATGTTGTTCGCCGCCAGGTCAAATGTCACATCCGATGTATGTAAAAAATAATCGGCAAAAAACTCCTTAACCATATATTGCTTGTATCCTAAACATACCACAAAATCATTGAACCCATAATGCGAATATATCTTCATAATATGCCACAGCATCGGCATGCCGCCGATCTCTATCATCGGCTTCGGCTTAAGATGGCTCTCCTCGCTGATTCGCGTTCCGAATCCGCCCGCTAAAATTATTGTCTTCATATCCCGTATCCTTTTATGTGCTTACTCAACAACTTCTCTGCTATTTATATAATCGTGATTTCTCCGTTCTGCGAACTCCCGAAATCACAACATCCATTCGCAAATCGGGCTATCGCCCTGTTTTGCTCATGTCTGTTTACCCATCTAATAGATATAGTGCTCTGACTGTGAACAGCCACGCACTATATATTAATGGATTTATTATATCACAGTATATTATTTCATGCCACAATCATTTGCATCCGGGCTCTATTCGCCCATGTCCTCAAGCCTAAGTGTTCTTATGCCTTCAACAAGCTCCGTCACCGTGTCGAGGTACTTATCCGCCGTCTTCAGTTCATCCCTTGCAGGCGTGTACCTGAAATACGGCACAGCCTCGACCTTGAACTGAACCCTGCCATCATACCTTTTCACAAACGTAGGAATCTTGTTCACGTCTATGCGTGCCTGCGGATACAGCCTTATGATAATCTGCGTCTGCGAGCCCTTTATCTCAATTATATCTGCAAGATGTGCATTGGACTTGATAAATGCGACACGCATAAGGCTTATCGCCGTCTTAGGCATATCACCGAAACGGTCTGTGAGCTCATCCTGCATATCCACAAGCTCCTCCTTCGTAGTTATCGCCGCTATGCGCTTGTATATATCAAGCTTCTGAGCTTCACTCTTTATATAGGTCGCCGGGATAAACGCATCAACCGGAAGGTCTACATTCGTCTCGAACTCATCCTCAAGCTTTTTGTAACCCCTCAGTGTCAGGACTGCCTCATTTAACATCTTGCAATACAGGTCATATCCGACCGCTGCCATGTGTCCGTGCTGCTCCTCTCCGAGAACATTTCCGGCACCTCTTATCTCCAGGTCCTTCATCGCAATCTTGAATCCGCTTCCAAGCTCCGTGAACTCTCTTATCGCTGAGAGTCTCTTCTCAGCTTCCTCCCTCAGCATCCTGTCACGCTTGTAGAGAAGGAACGCATACGCCGTTCTGTTGGAACGTCCCACCCTCCCTCTAAGCTGATACAACTGTGAAAGTCCGAATCTGTCCGCATCATGGATGATTATGGTATTCGTATTCGGTATATCAAGTCCCGTCTCGATGATGGTCGTCGACACAAGTATATCAATATCCCCGTTGATAAAATCAAACATAATCTTTTCAAGCTGCCTCTCGTGCATCTGTCCGTGTGCGTAGGCTACATTGGCATCGGGAACTATCGCGGAAATCTTTGCCGCGACATCCTCTATACCCTTCACCATATTGTAGACATAGTACACCTGACCGCCTCTTGAGAGCTCTCTTGTTATCGCCTCTCTTATGAGCTCCTCATCGTACTCCGTAACAAAGGTCTGTATCGGCATTCTGTCAACAGGTGCCTCGGTGAGCACACTCATGTCCCTTATTCCGACAAGACTCATGTGAAGCGTCCTCGGAATAGGTGTCGCCGACAGGGTGAGAACGTCAAGATCTGACTTTAACTGCTTAATCTTCTCCTTGTGGGTTACGCCGAAGCGCTGTTCTTCATCTATAATCATAAGACCAAGATCCTTGAACTTTACATCCTTTGACAAGACTCTGTGCGTGCCGATTACGACATCGACCGTTCCCTTTTTCAAGCCCTCGAGCGTGTTTTTGACCTGCGTAGGCGTGCAGAAGCGGCTTAAAAGCTCCACTCTCACGCCGAACGACTGCATTCTCTGCACAAAGCTGTTGTAATGCTGCTGTGCAAGTATCGTCGTCGGGACAAGATATACAACCTGCTTGCCATCACACACAGCCTTGAACGCCGCGCGCATTGCCACCTCAGTCTTTCCGAAGCCGACATCACCGCAGAGCAGTCTGTCCATTATCTTTGTGCTCTCCATATCCTGCTTTGTCTCGGCGATTGCCGTGAGCTGGTCGTCCGTCTCCTCGTAAGGGAACATCTCCTCGAACTCCTGCTGCCATACCGTGTCGGGTCCGAAGCAGTAGCCCTGCCTGTTCTGCCTTATCGCGTAGAGCTCGACAAGTTCCTTTGCGATTCCCGCAACCGCAGTCTTGACCTTCGACTTTGTCTTAGACCACTCCGCTGTCCCAAGCTTGTTAAGCTTAGGCTTGTGTCCGTCAGGTCCCGAGAACTTCTGTATGCTGTCAAGCTGCGTCGCAAGCACATACAGATTGCCTCCGCCGCTGTACTCAATCTTTATATAATCCTTCTCGACCTTGTCGACCACGACCTTCTCGATGCCTCGGTATATACCCATTCCGTGATTCTCATGCACTACATAGTCGCCTATTGAAAGCTCCGCAAAGTCGGAGATTGATTTGCCCTCGTAGTTCTTTACCTTGGCTTTTCTTTTTTTCTTATCCTGTGTAAAAATATCGCTCTCCGCGATAATCACGAACTTAATCTGCGGGTACTCAAAGCCCTTTGAGAGATTTCCGAACACCGTCATGACCTCGCCCGCAAGCAGTTCCCTGTCATATCTGTCCGAAAAGAATGCCGTTATATCGTTCTCTCTCAAATCAGCCGCAAGTCTCTCAGCCCTCAGCCTTGACGATGACGCGAGAATAGTCACATAGCCTTCCTTCTTGTACCTTTTTACATCCCCTACAAGAGTCTCAAAGCTGTTGTTGTACGAGCTTATTCCCTTCGCACCGATGTCATATCTTCCGCCGATATTAAGTCCCTCAGCCCTCGCATCGAGCACCGCAAGTGCAAGCAGTCCTCCCTTGTAAAGCTTCGAGTACACATACGACACATCATAAAGCACATTGGTCTGCTCCGGCAGTATATCACCCTTCTCAAGTCTGTGTGACATGCTCTCACCGAACTCATACTGCACGGCTTTTAATCTCTCCGCTATACGTCCCGGCTCATCGAGCACAAACGTCGTATTCTCCGCATCAAAATACTCGGCAAAGGACACCGTCTTTTCCGCAAGATAACCTATGAAGCTCTCTATTCCCATCGAACCGTTCACGCCCTCCGGGTCAAGCATAAGCCTCTCCTCAAGCTCCGCGTACTTATTCCTGATTCGCGCAGCCTCCGTAAGCTTCTTATCCCTCTCGAACAGCTCCGCCTGTTTTACCGTGTCCGCCTTAATCTTTTTGAGTGCGGCAAAAATCTCACCCGACGAGAAGATAAGCTCCGTCGCCGGATAAAAAGTGACCTCGTCCACGTTCTCAATCGAACGCTGGCTCTGAGCATCATAGCTTCTTATCGAATCTATCTCATCACCCCAGAGTTCGATTCTGTAAGGTGTCTCCTCCGTAAACGGAAACACATCTATAATTCCGCCTCTGACCGCGAACTGTCCCGCGCTCTCCGCCTGCGCACACCGCTCGTAGCCGAGTTTGACAAGCTTCTTCTCATACACCGACAGGTTGACCTCATCGCCAACCGCGAGCGTCATGATATTGTTCTCAATATATTCAAGCGGAAGCAGCTTATCAAGGCATCCGTCAATCGTCGTGACAACGGTCAGTCTCGCATCCTCCCCCGCCTTTTTGTTCTCCGCGATATGCTTTATCGCGTCTATTCTCTCTTTTACAATGAGATTTCCGTGTATATCCGCATTATAGAAAATAAAATCCTTCGCAGGGTAGTACACGACGTCCTTGTCAAAAAATCTGTACTCCTCGTACAACTGTCTCGCGCGCGTCTCGTTGTGCGTGATTATAAGCCTCACCTTACTGTCGCACACGCCAAAAACAAGGTGCGCCTTCTGCTGCTCGACACACCCTGTCACAAGGACAGCCTTACCTGCCTTATTCAAATCTCTCTTCATATCCTCAAAGACCGCGAGGTGCTTTAACGGATATACAAAACTGTTCATGTGGGAATCCTTTCTAACTGAGAGAAGTAAAACAAAGTTTACTCATTGAGTGCACAGGAATTATGTTTATATATTGCATCTCCAATGTCCGAAACCAAGATATTCTAAGCACCCTGATATAATTTTTTCTGTATACGCCACCGATGCAAAGCATACATCCATGTATGCTTGCATCTTTTCCGATATCCATATCGGAAATGGCTTTTCTCTGACAGCGTGCAAAGAATATCTAAGTTTCTCCCATAAGTCGTGCAATATATAAACATAATCCATATGCACATAAAGACTGTGTTTTTGTTTTACTTCCGTTCATAACAATCTTAAACATATACAGCATATAACAGCCAACATCAGCTACCGTAACATCAGCCATTATATTTATTCATCGCCGACTCACAGCCCTCGTTCATTATGGTCACGATTGCGGCTGCGGCTGTCTTAAAGCAGCTCTTTGCGAGTTCCTCGTCGTCCTTGGTGAAGCGTCCGAGGACGTGGTTTACGAGGTCGCCGCCCTTCGGCTTGTCTCCCACGCCGAACTTAACGCGCGCGAACTCCTCCGTTCCGAGCTGTGCTATGATATTCCTTATTCCGTTGTGTCCACCCGCGCTTCCCTTCGGGCGCACGCGGAGCTTGCCTACATCAAGGCTTATATCATCATAAACCACTATAAAGTGGTCAACGCTCTCCTTATAATAGTCCATGACCTCTCTCACGCACTCTCCGCTCAGATTCATGAATGTCTGTGGCTTTACAAGCACCACCTTCTGACCTTCTATCACACCTTTTCCGATAAGCCCCTTATGCTTTTTCTCGCTTATGCTTATATTATATTCCTCCGCCAACTCATCAATTACACGAAAGCCTATGTTATGACGGGTGAGCTCATACTCGCTCCCCGGATTTCCGAGTCCTGCTATTATATACATTTTTTCTCCAATCCTTTTATTTATATACTTTGTTTTTTTATAACTTATTAATCTGTACTTATATATTTTTTGTTTTCCACTGCATCAATGATAATTTAACATAGAAGTCAAAACAGGCTCCAAACATATCTGTATATGATGTGTATGACATGCAAGTTTCCTACATATCACGACTTTTGGAAGAAGCTTAGATGTTCTTAGAACATCTTGCTTCGCACAACTGAGCTGATATGTATGAATCTAACACATCATACATCATCGCACACATTCTCCTGTTTTGACTTCTATGTCATAATTACCATCCGATAAAATGTATCGCAATCGGCATGACCACAAGACCTATCGCCGTACCCGATATTATCCCGAACAGCACGTCCGAAGGAAAATGGACGTACAGATATATCCTCGAGAACGCAATGAGTGACGCCCATGTCAGGGCAGCCACACCCCACCACGGGTTCATGTGGAATATAACGACAACACACGCAAATGACGACGCCGAGTGTCCCGACGGAAGTGATGAGCCAAGCGGCCGTCTGATAAGCAGGTCAACCGTCTCATCGAGGTCGCATGGTCTGTCCTTGGTAAAAAGTCCCTTTATGATAAAATTCGCAATAAACGCGACTGCCGCAATCACACATATCAACACCATCGCCTGCTGGTGCATCTTTTTTACAATATAAAGATACAGTGCCACAAAAAGCCACACCATTCCGCCGTTTCCCGACTTGGTAATGAGAATCATTATCTTATCGAGCCTGTCCGTGCGGAGCTGCTGCACCTTGGCAATCATGCGGTCATCTATGCCTCTCCTTAATTCCTTCTGTTTTTTGAATTCTTCCTCCCAGTCGAGCCCCTTGTAATGCTCTCTGGTCTTTCTAAGCACTGACATACTGTGCTCCTTTCACAATTATCTGTTCCTAGGTAATTGCGAAACTCTATGTTTGAATATCGGACATTGTGCAATTTTGCTATATTACCGCCGGGCACGCTCTCGCTACGTTGCAACTCGTAACGGCGCATAAGCGGCTAAAACACAGCCGCTAAACGCCGACGGTTGCAAAGTACCCAGCTTGCAATATAGTAAAATTACACAACTGTTCAGCTTAAAACTTGAGTTTCGCAATTACCTACTATCTGTTCCATATTAACTGCTGAAATTGTACCACATCTTTCTGCCATGCACAACCAGAACCCGCCACTCGTACACCATGATTTCCAAGATTTCCCTTGCAGAGTGCGCTTTCATCATGTATAATAGCTTCAAATCGAGTCTATTTCATGCAGACGCGATTATTAAATAATCAAAAAGGAGTGATTTTTTTAATGGCCCCCGGGGACATAGTACAAGTTTTATTTGTTATCATTTTATTAATGCTCTCTGCTTTTTTCTCATCAGCGGAGACTGCTCTTACGATGGTGAGCCGCGTGAGAATGCGTACACTTGCCGAGGACGGCAACAAGAAGGCTCAAAGAGTTCTCGACATCACGGACAACAAGGCGAAGATGCTGTCAGCCATACTTATCGGAAACAATGTGGTTAACCTCTCAGCCTCTTCACTTTTGACAGCGCTTGCGACCAATCTTTTCGGTTCACAATGGATTGCACTGTCCACAGGTGTACTTACATTCTTAATACTTATCTTCGGTGAGATTTCACCTAAGACCTTCTCCACCTTCAAGGCAGAAAAGATTTCCCTCGCCTACAGTGGAATCATATCCGGGCTCATGTGGATACTTACACCTGTCATTTTCATTGTGAACAAGCTTGCGATGGGCTTTCTGCTTCTGCTCGGCGTAGATTCACGTGAGAAGGGGCAGTCCTTTACCGAGGATGAGCTTCGTACCATCGTTGATGTAAGCCATGAGGAAGGCGTGCTTGAGCATGAAGAGCATGAGATGATTAACAACGTATTTGATTTCGGCAATTCCAGGGCAAGGGATGTCATGATTCAGAGAATCGACATGACCTGTGCCTCCATAGACAGCACCTATGACGAGATTATCGATATCTTCCGCGCTGAGAAGTACACGAGACTACCTATTTACAAGGATTCCATCGACAATGTTATCGGAATTATCAATGTAAAGGATCTCCTTCTCTACTCGCCGGGTGATGATTTCCATGTATCAGAAATTCTGCGTGAACCGTACTATACTTATGAGTTCAAAAAGACATCCGAGCTCATGGAGGAATTAAAAAAGACCTCTAACAATATAACTATTGTTCTCGACGAATATGGCTCAACCGTCGGCATGATTACCCTTGAGGATCTCCTTGAGGAGATTGTCGGTGAAATCAGAGACGAGTACGACGAGGACGAGGAGGACTGCATCACGAAGATTAACGACAATGAATACCAGCTCAACGGTATGACCAAGCTCGACGACCTCAATGAGCTTCTTGATTCCGACTATAAGTCCGAGGATTACGATTCTGTCAGTGGTCTTGTGATTGATAAGCTTGAACGACTTCCGCACGATGGTGATGAAGTCATCTTAGACAATGCCCGCATTGTGGTTGACCACACGGAAAAGAACCGCATTGATAAGATGCACCTGTACATCACACCGCATGATGATAATGCGGACAGCGAGCAGGACAAATAAATTATGACAGAATGTGCCTTTGCACATTAAAAAAAGGAGGGGGATGCCTCACTAAGAACGTATTCAAATCAACAGATTATTTCTTAGGGAGCATCCCTCTTTATTTTATATCTGATTTTATTTTTTATGGAGATCAGGGTGTCAAAACATGCTCTATGAATTTAATCGTGTATAGCATGTTATATTTATGCATATCACGACTTTTGGAAAAAGCTTAGTTGTTCTTAGGCCTCTGTTTATCGTACAGCCACAGACGTCATGGATGCCGGCTGAGTTGCAAACAGCCATGGAGGGCTGATTTTGCAACGATGGCGGAAGCAGAAATACTTTTTTCAGAGCCCTTAGAACAACTTGCTTCGTACAACGGAGCTGATATGCATAAATATAACCTGATATACACCTTCAAAATAAATCAGCATGTTTTGACATCTGAATCCTGTTACAGAACAAAGTTTCCTATTACACAAAAAAATCCCTGTACACTGAATTAATGTACAGGGATTTTTATTTTGAATTACTTACTCTTCTTAGCCTTCTTTGTATTGTCAGAAGCCGCATTCTTGTCTGCCTTGGCATCCTTCGCAGCCTTGTCCTTCTTAGGTGCTCTCGCCTTCTGGACAAGTCCCGCAAGTCCCTTCTTCTTAGGTGGTGCAGGGATTGCTCCGCCGCGGACACTCTTAATCTCTGTGATGTAGATTCCGCTGACCACTACCTTACATTCCTTACCTACAGGAAGAATATCGAACACTGCCGCATCCGCAATAAGGTTCATAGGCTTGCTTCCTCCGCCGACAACCCTTGCCTTGACGATTGGGAACTTGGCACGGCGGGCATACTTAGGAACCTGATCTGTAACAACCTTCGGAAGATTAGCTTCCGCAATTTTTAATTTCTTTTTGTCAATAATCAGCATTGAGACTGTCTGTGCCGCTGAAGCAAGTGCCTCCTGCTGTGAATTAGCCTTTTTCTGTAATCTGCTGCCTACAATCATGAGCACAATAAATGCAACAAGCACTACCGCAAGAATGGACAGGATTACTATCAACCATGTTGGCATAAAGTACCTCCCTATGTAAAAATGTCATACTCATACATTTTACCATTTTTGATGAGAAATTCAACTGTTTTATAAAGTTTTGCATAAATGGCTTACAAATGCTGCATACATCGGTACTATTCAATATTCATCAGTTTTTAGGCTGACAGCTCCTCCGCCATCTTTTCCAGCTCCGCTTTGTTCTCCTCGCTCACGGATGACGTTATCTTAACGGTATTCTCAAGCACTCTCAGCTCCTTGCTCTTCTCAAGCATGGCAGTCATAACCTTGACAGCCATCGGTGCCCATGAGCCATTCTCAATAAAAGCAACTGTTCGTTTCTGATAATTTCTCTCCGTTAAGTGTTCTATGAACGACTTCATATACGGGAATACGTCACCATTGTAGGTTGGTGATGCAAGGACAAGCTTGGAGTATTTAAATGCCTGTGCCACAACCTCAGACATATCCGTGCGTGCAAGGTCATATGCAACAGCCTCGCAGCCAAGTGCCTTGAGCCTTTCCCCAAGAAGCAAAGCCGCCTCCTTCGTGTTGCCATATATTGATGTGTATGCGATAAGCACACCTTCCTTCTCTGCCTTGTACGATGACCATATATCATAAAGTCCGATGTAATGTGCTATATTTTCGTTGAGAACAGGTCCATGGAGCGGGCAGATTATCTCAATGTCAAGCTCTGCCGCTGCTTTTAAGAGCATCTGAACCTGTGCACCATACTTTCCGACTATCCCGATATAGTACCTTCTCGCCTCATCATCCCATTCAGCGTCAACATCCAAAGCTCCAAACCTGCCGAATCCGTCTGCTGAGAACAGTACTTTGTCCTTGCTGTCATATGTGACCATAACCTCAGGCCAATGAACAAACGGTGCAAACACGAAGATGAGCGTATGCTCTCCAAGGCAGAGTGTCTCCTTATTCTTCACTTCAAGCTTGTCAACAATGTTCATCCCGCGGAAGAAGTTTGAGAGCATAACAAAGGTTTTTGCATTTCCCACAACCTTCACTTCAGGATACACCTCAAGAAATCTTCCGATGCTTGCCGAATGGTCGGGCTCCATGTGCTGTACAATAAGGTAATCCGGTCTTCTGCCGTCAAGTGCCTCCTCGATATTTGAAAGCCACTCGTCAGCAAAGCCAATGTCAACCGTATCCATTACTGCAATCTTCTCGTCCATTATGACATAGGAATTATATGATATTCCGTCCTTTACCGTATACTGTCCCTCGAACAAATCAACCTTATGGTCATTAACACCTACATAAATAATGTCATCTGTTACTCTCATAAAAAACCTCCCTGGCGTATAATTGAATTAATTAAAACTAATCTTTTTCATCATCTATTACCTTAATCACAACATGGCTCTGTGTGGCACAGCTTCCGTTCATCTCTATAGCGTAACTGATATCCACAAGAATCTCGGATTCACTCTCCGTTATACACAAATCCGAGGTATCAATCCCCATCATGAGACTGCCAAACGGCGTATCATAATAGCTTATATTTTTTTCTCCTATTGTAAAAAGCATGCTGGTGGTCACAGGACCTTTTCTGACAATCTCAACCTCGCCCGGTGAAATCTTAATCATGTTGTCGGTCACAACACCGTCGTCAAGGCTCTCCTGATATTTTATATAATGTCTGCCGTTTTTTGAAAAATATCTTCCGGCATGTATCATTTCCACTGAATCATTGTCTGCTCCGGTACTGTGCAGTCCGGTTATATACAGGATTATATTATCTCTCACATCCGTCACCGTATCCTAATACTCATCAATATTAATCTGCTTTGTCGTCTTAATGTCAAACGGCAGTATCATATTGGCTATGTTTTTGAACTTCTCTGCGGCATCGCTGACATAGAAGCGGTACATAACGCTCGGCTCCTCAATATCACGAACATTGGCAAGCTCCCTTGCGGCAAGCAGACGCTTAAGCTCGATAGCCGTCTCGTAAGCCGGATTCACAAGATTGACCTTATCCCCCATGATGCGTCCCACGGAGCTTCTCAGAAGAGGATAATGCGTACAGCCAAGCACCAGCGTATCGATATCTGCCTGCTTTAAATCCTTAAGATATCTTTCAAGAACCTGGTCCGTAACGTCATCGTGAAGCCATCCCTCCTCGACAAGAGGTACAAGGAGCGGGCATGCCTTTCCTATAACCTCAATCTCAGGGTTCTGCTCATGTATCAGCTTCGTGTAAAGACCGCTGTTTATTGTTCCCTCTGTAGCTATGACGCCGATTCTGTTGTTCTTTGTCACCGACACAGCCGTCCTCGCTCCGGGCTTTACAACTCCTATTATCGGGACTTCTATCTCGTCCTTTATCTCCTCAAGCGCGTAAGCACTCGCCGTGTTGCATGCAACGACAATCGCCTTTACACCTTCGTTTATCAAAAAATTAACAATCTGTCTCGCATAACGTATAATCGTGTCCTTCGACTTGGTTCCATAAGGAAGCCTTGCCGTATCGCCAAAATATACGATGCGCTCATTCGGTATCTGCCTGATAATCTCTCTCGCAACCGTGAGTCCGCCGACACCTGAATCAAATACTCCAATCGGGGCATCCTTTTTCATACGCTCCTCCTAAAACCTCTTAAGTGCAAGCTCAATCAGCTTGTCAATGAGTGCATTGACCTTGAGCCCCTTAGCATCCCAGAGCATCGGGTACATACTGATTGATGTAAATCCCGGAAGTGTATTGATTTCGTTAAATACCACTGTTCCGTCAGGCTGTAAAAAGAAATCGACTCTGGCAAGTCCATAACCGTCAACTGCCTTAAATATTTCTACGGCATCATGCCTTATCTCATCTTCCTTTCCCTCAGGAAATGCAGGATGAGTGTCCGTCTTAGAGTCCGCATTTGCGTACTTTGCATCGTAATCATAAAATACGGCCTCACCTGCCGGGAGAACTTCACCTACGCCCGATGCCACAGGATCGGCACCACCTAAAACCGCACATTCAATCTCACGTCCGACAATAGTTTCTTCCACAAGAATCTTTCTGTCATGACACGCCGCAAGCTTAAGTCCCTTGACAAGACCTTCCCTGTCGGAAGCCTTGCTGACACCGCAGGAGGAACCTGCATTTGCAGGCTTTATAAATACGGGATAAGGAAGTACACTCTCAATTCTTGAAACCACACTGTCCATATCGTCAAGCTCCGATTTTCTCACAGCTTCATACCTTGCCTGCTTTACACCGACCGTCGCAGCAATTATTTTTGTGAAAAGCTTATCCATGGAAACTCCTGAAGCCACAACTCCGCATCCTACATACGGAATACGCGCAAGCTCAAGTACACCCTGAACCGTTCCGTCCTCACCATACAGACCATGAAGCACAGGAAATACAACGTCAACCGGTACAACCTCCGACTTTCCGTCCTTAATTGCAATAAAGCCCTTGTGCGTGGTATCGGGAGAAAGTATCATCTCCGTATTTCCGGCTTTCCAGCTTCCGTCCTCAACCGCCTCTGCGCTCTCGGTGAGAAGCCATCTTCCCTCCTTGGTAATTCCCACAAGGAGCTGCTCGTAACGCTCATTATCCATGTTATGTATTATAGTGAGTGCCGACCGGCATGATACCTCATGCTCTGATGACTGTCCTCCAAAAAGCACTGCAACCTTAAGCTTGCCCATAATAATTCTCCGTTCCGGGATTCGGCACCTCACCGCCTCCCTAATTTAAAAATTTATTCAAAAAAGTAAAAATCTTAAATTCGCATACATATTCCCGTCTGCTGCCATCCTTATTCTCATACAGAAGCTCGAGTTCGTCCTCATCAAGCACAGCCTCAAGCTCACCCTTGGCATCACTGCTCATCACCCCGTAGCCCGCATCGACAAAGCACAGACTCGGATATAGCACACACCACCAGTTCTTACCCTCGGCAGCCCCTATATCGACACGAAATGCCTCATAAATTCCCTGCGGGAATGTCATATCAGCATACACCTTAACCGGGAAATATGAATTCTCAAAATAAGCCTTTACATTATATTCCTTTTTCTGTTCGTTGATAACCCCTTTTGCAGCATTTTCTATATTTTCTATGTTATCTGTCAGGATTTTTCTTGCCTCTTCCTTGTCGCCAACTCCGTTAAGCAGCTCTCCAATGTACTCGACAAGCTCCTGCTTCACCTGCATTTTTAACTGCTGGTCCTCGGGCGAATCACTGTTCGCGCGCACATGGAATCTTATAATCTCCCCCGCAATCTCCTGCTGAAGTTGCTCGGCAGTGCGCCTGTGCTGACCATCGTATGTAAAAAATATAACTGCACATAGTGCCATAATGCACCATGCGGCAATACTCCATCTGTCCATATGTGCTCCTTCCCGTAAAAGAATTTTAGTCAGGTTTCTTTACGGAAAGAAGTATTGCCATTATTGACAGGGCTTAAACCATCATGCCTTTTTAACCTTTATCGATTTGAGAATATTCTCCTCCTGATTCTCAACATGAAGCTTGATTGCAGCCTTGGCTGCAGCAACATCATTTTTCACCATGGCATCGATTATCCTGTTGTGCTCATCAACAAGCCTTGCATGTGTGCTCTTATCCTTAATGTATTCAAGTCGATATCGGTACATCTGCTCCCTCAGATTGTTAATCATCTGAATGAGTCTTTTGTTGCCTGTTGCCATATATATTAACTCATGAAAAGCAACATCAGCCTCGGCAATTTTTATAAGGTCGTCACCCTCCGAGTCCTTTGCAAAAAGCTTATTTGCCTCAGTAAGCTGCTTACAATCATCATCATTCATGTTTTTCATGGCAAGCTCAATGGACAATTCCTCAAGGGCTGTTCTCACCTCAAGAACGTCCCTTAAATCCTTCTCGGTAATGTCCGCAACCTCAGCTCCTTTTCTCGGCACCATAACTACAAGACCTTCAAGCTCAAGCTTTCTTATTGCTTCTCTTATAGGAGTGCGGCTTACACCGAGCTTCTGAGCAAGTGCTATCTCCATAAGTCTCTCGCCCGGCTCTAACTCGCCCTTTAAAATAGCATGTCTCAATGTATTAAACACAACGTCACGAAGAGGGAGATACTCACTCATCGTTACCTGAAAATTACTGTCTTCCAACATAATGCTCCTCCATTCTCGCTTCAAAACCTCCGCTGCAGTTTTCTGCAACATAAGCTGTCTTTACCCTGCTGTCCTGCCTGAGAATTCTGTTACATTCCTCAGCTTTTCCCTTATCATCAAAGATACCGAATACTGTCGGTCCGCTTCCGCTCATAAGTGCATTGAGCGCCCCGCACTCTCTCATCTTATCCTTAATTCCCTCAATATCCGGATATTCAACCGCCGTCACCGTCTCAAGGACATTTGACAGCTTGCCGGCTATTCCCCTGACATCTCCGTCATTGATGGCATCCATAATTCCGTCTATATCCGGATGGACAGTCTTCTCATCGAGCACAAGCTTCTCATATACAAGCTTTGTCGACACCGAAAAAGGAGGCTTGGCAACAACAAAATAGCAATGCGGGCAGTCTTTAAGCCTTGTAAGCTTCTCTCCTATTCCCTCTGCAAGCACCGTTCCTCCCATAAGGCAGTACGGAATATCCGCACCTAAGCTCACACCTCTCTCCATAAGTCCCGCAAGGTCAAGTCCGAGCCTGAACAGCTTATTAATTCCATACAGTACTGCTGCGGCATCCGCACTTCCGCCTGCCATGCCCGCCGCAACGGGAATGAATTTATACAGCTCTATCTCCACACCGTCCTTAACATTAAATTCATCCATCAAAAGTGCCGCCGCCCTGTACGCCAGATTTCCTTTATCGTTTGGAAGATATGACAGATTTGACTTCACGCTTATGCCTGTTTCTTTTCTTCTTTTTATAAAAATTTTGTCAAACAGATTAATGTTCTGCATAACCATACGCACATCATGGTATCCGTCCTCCCTGCGCCTAAGCACATCAAGACCTAAATTGACCTTCGCGTATGCTCTGAGTCTTATTTCGTTCATGTTGACCTCACATAATTCCACAACGCGGGCGACACATAGCCGATTGAATTGAGATGTCGGATTCGACGCCAATACAGGCAGCTTTATTTTTCGTATGTATAATGAAGTTATATTTATATATAGCAGCTCCGTTGTACGAAGCAGGTTGTTCTAAGAACAACCAAGCTTCTCCCAAAAGTCGCGCTATATATAAATATAACTCCATTATACTATATGGAATCTTTCAGCCTGTATTGACTCCGAATCAGCTTTATTGCTTCATCAGCCTTTTGCGCCGCTCGCATTGTGTACTGTATTTTGAATTTTGTATACAATCCATAATTTACATTATATACAATCAAATCCTACAAATCAACCCCAACCGATAATTTGTACCACCGTTTAATATAGGTGTCCTTTAACAGCTCCCTGTCTGCTTCCACCAGCTTTACGAACAATCCTGTCATTCCGTCGTACTCATCATAATCGCCTGCATCATACATTTTCCAGTTAAGCTGCTCTAGCGTCCAATTACTCTTAATTGAATTGTGCAGCATGGAGGTTGTCGCCCAATTCTCCGGCGAATCCGCACCGCCTAACGCCACGGGATATATGTGGTCGACCGTCGGCACAAGCTCCCAGTAAGCATTGTGACATTCCTCCATTTTCCAGTGCGCATGATACGGGAATGTCTCGGGCATATAGTAAGACATAACCTTCAATATTCCCGGATTCACAAGCCGCTGCCCGCTGTACCTGTCAATAAATCCATCACGAATAAATTGAGCCATTTTCTGTTTATCGGTATAATTACGACCTTGCGCAGTCAGCTCATGAAACGGGTATTCCGTCTCTATCACTGACCTTGCCCCCGCAATATTATGTTTTAGAAGCTTTTGGGCTGCTTGTTCAATAACATCTATTTTCTCCATAATTTCTCCATTTGTACTATTGCATTAGGCATTTGCTGTTCTTAAACTCCGGTATAATTACCTTAAGTCAAATTATATACTCATTTTTTCAAGAATGATACCGATATATAATATAGATAATCGTAAAGCATATTTAATAATTAACAGTTGTGCTGTTTTACTATATTGCAAGCCGGGTACTTTACTGCCGTCGGTGCTTAGCGGCTGTACCTTCAGCCGCTTATGAAGCCGTTACGTGCAGTAACGTAGCGAGAGCGTGCCCGGCGGTAATATAATAAAACAGCACAACGTCCGGAATTAATAACTAAATTTTACGATTATAATATATTTTCTTGGAAAGGAGTCCATATAATGAGTGTAAACGGAATTACATCAAACAGTTATGACAACCGCACATACGGTACAACATCTAAGACAGACAAGAATACACAGAGCACAACGACCGAATCTAAGAAGAGCACATCCTTCACAAAGGATGCCGCAGTCTACGAGGCTTCAGGCACGACAACTGCCAAGGCTAAGAGCAATGCCGCAATCGTGGCTCAGATGAAGCAGGATCTTGCAGAGCGCACATCCAAGCTTACCTCTATTGTATCCGACATGTTCTTAAAGCAGGGAAAGACATTTGCTTCAAGCTCCGACATGATTAAGGCTCTCGCAAGTGGTGAGCTCAAGGTCGATTCTGCCACGGCAGCTCAGGCTAAGGAAGATATATCCGAGGACGGCTACTGGGGTGTTAAGCAGACATCCGACCGTATCTTTGATTTTGCGAAGGCACTGTCAGGCGGAGACAACGATAAGATGCAGAAGATGCTTGAAGCCTTTAAGAAGGGCTATGAGAAGGCAACAGGTGCTTGGGGCAGGGAGCTTCCTTCAATCTGCAAGGATACTTATGATGCGGTTGAGAAAAAGTTCGATGAGTACTTTAATAAAGACACCTCAGAAGAATAGTACCACCCTCCTGAGTATAAACTGATATTTCAGACACACAAAAACGGCTGCGCATTGTTGCTATGCGTCAGCCGTAAATTCAAATACCGCCATAGTATGGCCGGCATCATTTTTAAATGCTATCGTGATGACCGTCACATTTCCGTGGCGGTCTTTTTTTATGACCGGATATACCATGCTGTCAGCCTTCACCTGCTCCTTGAACTCAGCCCTGAGCCCGGTACAGCTCTCGTTGTCCGCCCCGCTAAGGCGCATCGCAAGCTCGGTAAGGCGTACATTGTTGGCATGACCGTTGGTGTCAAGCACATAAGTCTCTATCCTGCACGGCTCCATATTTACGACATCGGAAGGTATTCTTATCCTTCTCGGAGCTGCCGCCGTCTGTGGATTTATCCCAAATGGTTCTATCTTTTGACCAAAATCTTCATTCAGCCATACTCCGCCACCATGTGCCATGTCACCTGCAATGTTTTCCGGAACAACCGGCTCCTGCCTGTCTACATTCATGTACACCCACATCGTATCCCCGAGTGCAAGACAATTCCCGCCGGCATCATACATTGCAATACTCTTATGTGCAAGCGAAGCACGCATATCATATATGCATGTCGCAAGCCTTATACGCTCACCCGCGCGAGGCATTCTGAAGGCATTAATCTGCCATGACAAAAGATACCATGTACACCGTGTTCTCCTCGTATAGTCAAGCCCAAAGCCTCTTTCTAACGCATGGGCATATCCCACATCCTGAAAAAGACGAAGCAGACCATTCATCGACATCACACCGTTGTGCTCCGTCTCACTGAATCTCACACTGCATGACATTTCATACATCAGACATTGCCCCTTTCATTCTCCCAGAACTTCTTAAGCAGAAGCTTGAATCTCCTCTCGTTAAAAGGTGCTTCGCGAAGCTTAAGTATCGTCTCCTCGGAAAGCTCTCCGGTTGCGGCAAGCTCTTTTCCTGCATCAACATATTTTTCAAGATATATTTCCATTCTCTCGTAAAGTTCAGGAACCGAAAGAGTCTTTCCCTGCGGACAAAGGAGTGCATAGTAATTGCCCGAACCGCATATACAGTCATACTCTTTAAGAAGCGGGTCATAGATAAGGTCGGTCTGGGCGTATCCGCATGTTGACACGATTATGAACTTCTTTCCGCTCATATCCCCGCGTATTCCGTGAAAAGGCTGTCCGGCAACCGGTGCCTGTCCCTCATAGGTACACATCATCGAGAGCATTCTGTCCGTGAACACCTTCATAATTCCCGGCATGCCGAAGAAATACAGCGGATAACTTTCAATTATCACATCGGCTGCAAGAATCTTCTCCTTGAGCATCGGAATGTCATCATTCTTTATGACACATTCTCCCTCCGTGCGTCCCCAGCAGCTTAAGCATCCAAGACATGGAGTAATTTTACAGTCACTTATATTGATTTCCTCGACCTCGCAGTCGCCAGCCGCTCTAAGACCGTCAACGAACTTGTGTGCCACCCTTATAGTGCAGCTCTTCTCCCTGCGTGGGCTGCCGTTCAAAAGAAGTACTTTCATAATTCAATCCCTTCGCATTTCCCGATCCTGCGGTATCTTCCGTATCTCTCAAGCACAAGCTGCTGCTCAGGCACATTCATGAGCTCGGATAACTTCCCGCTTAAAGCCACCTTAAGCTCATCCATGAACGGCTCAAGTGCACACTCCGGCTCACCGAAATTCTCAGGCTCGGGTATTACCTTCTCGATAATCTCAAGCTTTAACAGGTCATCGGCAAACATCTTTAAGTGGTCGGCTGCCTCTGCCACTCTTGATGAGTCCTTAAAGAGAATGCTTGCACATGCCTCAGGCGATACAACGCTGTAGTATGCGTTCTCGAGCATCCATACCTCATCAGCGACCGCAAGTGCAAGTGCACCTCCGCTTCCGCCTTCACCTGCCATGATTGATATAACAGGTGTCTTTAACGTCATAATCTCGTAAAGATTGTCGGCAATCGCCTGACCTGCTCCTCTTCTCTCAGCTCCCGAACCGCAGCTTGCACCCTGAGTATCGACAAAGCATATTACCGGACGGTGGAACTTCTCCGCCTCCTTCATAAGTCTCTGAGCCTTTCTGTAGCCCTCTGGGAGCACACAGCCGAAGTTTCTGTACACTCTCTCGTCAAGGCTGTGTCCTTTCTCTATTCCGATAACGGTAACAGGCATCTCATCAAGCCATGCGACACCGCCTACAACCGCATGGTCATCACCGAAGGTTCTGTCGCCGTGAAGTTCCATGAAGCCTGTAAAAATTGAATTGATATAATCTTTCGCTGTCGGCCGGCCTGCCTTTCTGGCACACCGGATTTTTTCGTATGCGTCCATCTAAATATATCCTCTTTTCTGCGCCGGTCTGTGCGCGTTTCTGCCTTAATTGTGTATCATATCCATAAGCTTCTGAACCGCACTTCCGGTCTTACCCTGCTTGTGAACCAGCTCACGAAGCTTAAGGTGCTGCTCATGTGACTTTGCATGAAGCATATCATCACCTGCTGCCGACTTATGAATTCTGAGCATTGACGCAATGTAATGTCTCTGGTCATTACGTCTTACTATGTCATCAAGAAAACCGTTTTCAAGCTGGAACTCCGCGCTCTGGAATCCTTCAGGAAGTTTCTCACCCGTAACCTGCTCGATAACACGCTTTCCTGCAAATCCGACAAGCGCACCCGGCTCACCGATAATGACATCCCCGAGCATCGCAAAGCTTGCGGTCACACCTCCCGTGGTAGGGTCAGTCGCACATACCATGTAAAAAAGTCCCTCATCACTGTGAAGCTTAACTGCTCCCGACACCTTGGCCATCTGCATAAGTGAGAGCATCCCCTCCTGCATTCTGGCACCTCCGGATGCCGCATATCCTATAACAGGAAGTCTGTGCTCTATGGCATATTCAAAAAGGGCTGCAATTTTTTCACCGACAACCGTACCCATAGAACCCATCATAAACTTCGGCTCCATGACATATATACAGCACTCGCTTCCCTCTATCGTGGCAGTACCGCAGATAACACCTTCATTTTCATGGCTTGTCGTTCTCGCCTTGCTGCTCTTCTCCTCATAATCGGGAAAGCCTATAGGATTTCCCGTGGTTGCCTCATTCCAAAGCTCATTAAAGCTTCCGTCATCTGCAAGAAGCTCTATTCTGGCTCTTGCCGGAATCTTATTATATTTACCACACTTCGGGCATACGAAGTAATTCTTGGCGAGAACGCCCTGAACAACCGGTTCCTTACATTTCTCGCACGGCACTTCCTTAACCGATGCAAGATATTCCTCTATAACCAAGTTCGTGTCTCCTTTCATATCTTTACTTATTTAGGCATTTATAGAACTCAATTTTGACGATAAACAGTTGTGCAAATTTAACAAATTCGCAAGCAGGTACTATGAAGCCGCCGGTACTTAGGCAGTGTATTTTACTGCGTTATGTACCGTTGCGTGATTCATGTAGCGAAAGCGTGCCTGCGGTGAATTGTTAAATTTGTACAACGTCCGCTTTCAAATATATAGTTTCGCAATTGCCTGGTTACTTATTTTCCGGAAATAAGCACATGTGACACCTCTATGTAAGGAACAACCATTGTTCCGTCACAGAGCACCTCCTTGGAAAGTGCCGTCACATTCTGCATCATATCCGCAAGGTTGAAGTTAATCATTGTCTCGGTAACCGCACCCTTTATCTGACCATCCTCCACATAGAAGCTGTTCTTTGCAACTCCGGAGAGCTCACCGTTACCCGACGGCATACCGCAGGAAACAGCTCCGACGATAAGCCCTCTCTTAATACTCTTTATCATATCTGCAAGAGCCATGTCACCGCCCTCTATAACGAGGTCGAAGCCCGAGTTCTTCGCGCGCTCAACCTTGCACTTGTTGGCTGCATAGATCGATGTCATGTAGCTCTTTAAAACACCGTTCTCGATAATCGTGTAATCCTCCGAACGGAAACCGTCGTCTGTATGCACCTCATGATTTACGATTCTCTCATCCCAAGGCTTCATTGCAACCGTGAGCTTGTCGGCTGCGACCTTCTGACCGATTTTGCCGAGCCACAAGCCCGTATTTTCAAGGACTGCCGACTCTCCGACAAAATTAGAGAGTGCATAGTAGGTCATAATCATCGCGCAGCTCGGTGTGAAGATTACATCGCCCTCGAACTTTCCGTCAACGGATATAGGATTAAGTGAATCCTCCGCATCCTTTAAGTCCTTCTCAATGCTGCCAAGCTCGATAAACGGCTTGTCAAGGCTCGATACTGCGACGAAAGTACCCGCAATGCCCGTTGAATTTTCACCGTCATTTCCGGCAAACTCAACCGATACCTCATATCGTCCGGAAACCTTCTCGTCCCGGCTTCCGTTGGTGTTGCGGTAGATTGAATGAGTGCTCACATGCTTTAAAATAATCTGCATTACAAGCACCTTAGGATGTCTGTTCTTAATGTCCTCCGAAAGCTCCTTTGCGCGCTGCATAAGCTTGTCAATGTCAGGCTCAACCGCACCGATTGTGAACTTTGCCTCATCCATGCCCGGAGCAATGTCAAAGTTCTCATCCGCCGTACCCGCCTCGGCTGACACGAGCACGTTGTCAACTGCATCTGAAAGTGCCTTATCGTCGAACTTGTTGAGGCTTGTCGTTCCAACCTTGCCGTCCTTTATAACCTTTATCTCCACATCATTGTCAAAAAGAGTTCTAAAGAGAGTGAACTCGCCGTTCTCCATCGTAATCTCTCTCGTCTGTGTGAGCGCAACGGAATACTGCGCCTTTATATCCCCTTTTTCTGCTATGAGACTCTTTAACTTATCCGAAACCTCGATTATATTTGCCATAATTATCTACCCCCTATTGTAATCTGACACTTGATTGCCGGTCCGCCCATTGAGACAGCCATCGGCTGCTTCTTGCCGCAGGTACCGTTGGCTTCCCACTTAACCTTATCCGAAACCATATCAACCGTCTTCAACATATCAAAGGCAACTCCCGATACTGTCGTATCAAGTATGGCTCTTCCGAGCTTTCCGTTCTTAATCTCATATCCCATCGTGATTCCAAACATGAACTCGCCCGTCAGGTCCGCCTGTCCGTTGCCCGTTGAGAGGAGGTAATATCCGTCGTCGACGGATGCAATCATATCCTCGAGTGTGTCCTTTCCCGGAAGGACAACCGTGTTTCTCATTCGGATAAGAGGTTCGTCCGAGAAATCCCAGCCTCTTGCATTTCCGCAAGGTGCAACACCGAAGCGGTCAGCCGTCTCACGGTTGTGCATATAGCCCTTGAGGATTCCGTTCTCAACCAAAACCGCATCCTGTGCAATAATTCCCTCATCGTCAAGATATACCGGAAGCGGTGCCTGCTGTCCAAGTGCAGTGTGCGCATAGTCAACGATGCTCACAAGCTCTGACGCCACCTGTTTTCCGAGGTTAGGTCCCGCAACAGAGCCGCCAATTACAAGGTCAGCTTCAACAGTGTGACCCACAGCCTCATGTGCAATCATTCCCGCAACATCCGAATCGAGAATTACGGTCTTAACTCCGGCCTCGGCGTACACTCCCTCCGCCTTGTCGCAGAGACGCTTGTATACATTGTCAATCTTAGTGTAAACCTCAGACAAATCCTTGAAGTTATCGTCGGCATGTCCGAAGCCTCCGACCAAATCCATAAGCTCAAGAGGCTGGCCGTCCCTCGACTCCATATTGAGCACAAAATACAGGGCGCATCTAGGGTAAGCCACATGTCCGTCCGCAGCATCGGAGGTACAGATAACCTTCTCCATCGTGTCCTCCCTGTAGACAACGGTTCTGCTTGTGAGCTTCGGATACTTGTTAACTATGTAATCGTCCACCTGCTTGCAGAGGTCTACAAGCTTCTTCTGCTCAAAATCAATGATGAATCTCTTCGACTCCACATAGGCGTCCGCACTTGCGTAAGGCGAAAGTGCCGCCTTCTTATTCTCCGTATACTTATAAAGATAATGTGCGTTCTCAGTCGCTGCCTTTAAAACCATCTCTGCCGCCTCAGGTGTATACTCAGCCATCGACGCAAAGCCGCTCACTCCATTTTTGTAGACCTTTGCACACACGCCGCTGCTCTCCGAGCGCTCATTCACAACAAGATTTCCCTGCTTAATCACAATTCTTCTTACTCTGTTTTCCTGCCCGCGCAGCACGCTCTGCATACCTGTCTCAAACAAACTCTTTTTTCCTTTTAAGATGTCCTCTAACATGTACTGCCTCCTTATATTGTCGGACGCGTAACGTGTCCGAATTTATACTCTGAATTTTACATTGTAATTCTTGAAAAAGTAAAGCAAACATACGTTGCAATTGCGCAACTCATGCCGTGTTTACGGGATTTTCTTCCCAAATACGACATTTCCTTGATTACATCACATTTTTAACCGTCTCTGTGAGTGTAGCCATATCACACACGTTGAACACCCTGACATCGGTTAAGGTTCTCTTTACAAGACCTGAGAGAGTTGTTCCCGCGCCGACCTCAATAAATGTGTCAACGCCGTTGGCTGCCATGTCGCGAATGAGCTTCTCCCAACGCACGCTGTTGGATGCCTGCTTAGAAACCGTATCAATAATCTCAGCCTTCCCTGAAGGATATGCCTCACCTGTAAGATTAGAGTACAGTGTTAATTCAGGTGCCGACACATTCATATCGTTAAGCTTCTCTGCCAGTGCCTGTGTTGCCTCAGCCATAAATGGTGTATGGAATGCACCGCTCACTGCAAGCTTAACCGCTCTTCCGCCTGCTGCCTTTATGGCATCGACAAACGCATCAAGCTCCTCAACCGCTCCTGCGCATGAGAGCTGTCCCGGACAGTTGTAATTAACCGGATACACATTCTTAAAGCCTGCACAGACTTCCTCAACCTTTGCATTATCAAGCTTGAGTGCGGCAACCATGGAACCCGGATGCTTTGCAGCGCACTCTGACATCTTCTGACCTCTGAGTGTCACGAGCCTGAATGCATCCTCATCAGAAAGCACACCTGAAAATGCAAGTGCCGGAATCTCTCCAAGTGAAAAGCCCGCTGCCACATCCGCCTTAACGCCTGCTGCCTCTAAAGCCCTTGCACATGCGAGGTCTGTGAGAAAAAGACATGGCTGTGTGTTCTCCGTCTGCGTGAGAGCCTCACCCGGTCCCTCAAAGCACATTGCCTCACTGCCCTGTCTTAAAGCCTCTCCCATATCAAATACTGCCCTTGCGGCAGCGTTATTGTCGTATAAATCCTTGCCCATGCCGACCGCCTGAGCACCCTGACCTGCGAACAAAAATGCGATTTTACCCATCTTTCTTCCTCCTGAATTCTAATTTCATATCACAACATGAACTTTACAACCGCATAATATTTTATATATATACATCCCGGCTCCGTTGTCCGAAGTTAAGATATTCTAAGAACTCTGTTGATAACCTTCTACCCTCACGCCACAGATGCCAGCCGGGCATCCCTGCCCTGTGGCATCTAAGCCGACTTCCATGTCGGCTTTGGCTGCATACACGCAGAGTTCTAAGAATATCTAAACATCTTCCCAAAAGTCGCGATATGTATATATATAAAATATTATGCTCCATGTATATATGAACATGTTCTGACATTCAAATAACAAAAACCTTTATAAGCCTAACCAACTAAATAATAATTCTGCTTCATATATGTACTACCCGCCATGCGATATATCATCACACAACATCATGTAAAAATATGCGCCGCCATTGACTCGCCGTGCATAGAGCGCTTATATTTATGCGCAGCACGACTTTTGGAAGAAGTATAGATATTCTTAAAACTCTGTTCACTGCATAGCCAAAGCCGACAAGGATGTCGGCTTAGATGCCGCAGCTCATGGATGAGCGTTTGGCATCGATGGCGGCAGAAGAAACAATCTTTTTCAGAGTTTTTAGAATATCTTAACTTCGGACAACGGAGCTGATGCGTATAAATATAACGCTCCCACGCTCTCAAGCCTCGCGCGCATATTTTTACACGTCATACTGTCCTGTTAGTTGTACACGCTCTCCTTCGGCACCGCGGTGAACACCATGGAGCCCTTCGCGCGGACCTCGCCATCCACTAATACCTTAGCATCAAAATATGTAAGGGTTCCGCCGCTCTTTGTCTTGTTGACCGTTATGTCGAGCACATCGCCCGGAATAACAGGCTTAACAAATTTAAAGCTATCTACCTTTAAAAGAACGTAGAGCATGTCATTATCCACGCCGTCATCCTCGATGACAAGCGAACAGAGCTGTGCACAGCTCTCTATGATAAGAACACCCGGCATAATCGGTGCATCAGGAAAATGCCCCATAAAGTATGGCTCGTTTATGCATACGTTCTTGGTTCCTCTTGCCGACTCACCCGGAGTCAGCTCAAGAACCTTCTCTATCATCTGAAACGGTGGTCTCTGGCGGAGACGCTTATTGACTTCCATAATGTTCATCATAAGCTTAATCCTCCGTCAAGCACAATCGCCTGTCCCGTAATATAGCTTGCGTCATCGCTGCATAAGAATGACACAAGACCTGCAACCTCATCGACATCGGCAAAGCGTCCGAGAGGAACTTCCTTTAAGTATTCCTTCTTCTTGTCCTCCGGAAGCTGCTCAACCATCTCCGTCTGAACGAAGCCCGGACATACGGCATTTACACGAATCTTCTTTCTTGCAAGCTCTTTTGCCATCGTCTGTGTCATCGAGTTGACTGCTCCCTTGGTTGCACTGTATACTGACTGTCCCGCAAGTGCCATCTTGGAGCTGACGGATGACATATTGACGATAACTCCCGATTTCTGACTGAACATCTTGAGTGCCGCCTGCTGTGCGCAGTAAAAATATCCCTTTATGTTGAGGTCAAGACACTTATCAAGATTCTCCTGTGTGAGCATCAAAAGATACTCATCGCGGACAATACCCGCATTGTTCACAAGTACATCGACGCGTCCGTAGGTATCCGATACGAACTTGAACATTTCCTTAACCTGATCAAGGTCTGACACGTCAGCCTTGTATGCAACCGCGTCACCGCCGGCTGCCTTAATCTCCTCGACAGCCTTCGCTGCCTCTGCATCCGAATGGCTGTAATTTACAACCACCGTCATGCCGTCCTTTGCAAGGCGGAGTGCACATGCACGTCCGATTCCCTTAGAAGCTCCCGTTACGACTGCAATCTTACCCATCATTGCACCTCTTTTCGTAATTTATCTCTTTATAATCACTGCACAGTATGAACCGCCGACACCGTATGATGTGACAAGTACATTCTTAAGTGCCTTGGTATCAACTGTTGTCTGAACCATCTTATCTGCCTGAAGCTTATATGCTCTTCCTGCCAACTCATACTTATCAGAAAGCATAAGTGCTGCATGGGCTGCTGAGAGAGAAGCAGATGCCGCACGGCCTTCACCTGTTGTATCCTTAACCGTAAATACAGGGAGGCTTGCAAGCTTCCCACCAAAGAGCTTCCTGTATGCGTCAAGCTCAAGACTGTCCGTATCCGCATCGCCGTTACCAAAGCCGACAATGGCATCTATCTCATCAAGCTTCATGCCTGCATCCTCAGCCGCAAGTCTCACTGCATCGACAAGTGCCTCCTCTGAGCCGTCAAGCCTACCGAACGCAACTGCCTTGTGAGCCATTCCGTAACCTGCAACCTCTGCATATACCTTGGCATTTCTTTCTTTTGCACTGCTCTCCGTCTCAAGTACAAGTGTTGTGCTTCCGTCTCCGAGAACATATCCCGTCATGCCTGAATACACTCCGTCAACCTCTGCCGCAACCTTGCCGAGCTTGCCGTAGAGTTCTGTCATCGTATCACAGTTCTCATCCGTTCCTGTGGCAAGCATTATTTTGTTCTTGCCCTGTCTTAATACTTCAACTGCGTATGCGATGCTTGAAAGTCCTGACTGTGCGCCATTGGTTACAGTAACATTGTAGCCCTTAATACCTGAACAGATTGAAAGATAACCGCCTGCTGCATTATATACCGTGTTAGGGAACTTGAATGCGCTTCCTGCAATGTTGCCGCCCTCAATCAAATCCTTCTGGAAATGACAGATTGTCGCAAGGGGACCGGCTGCCGTACCTACGGCAATACCTATATCCGGTGCATTGTCATCATTTATTGTGAGCGCTGCATCCTGAATGGCATTCATTCCCGATACAGCCTGTAACTGGCTGAATTTATCAAGCTTTCTGTAGAAAGCCATCTTAAGACCGCATGCCGCATAATCAGTGCTGCCCACAGCGGAAGCTACGGATGTGCTCTCAGGTCTTACGCCTGCATTGAACTTCTCGACATAATTCTCAACGCCGTTACCACATGGTGCAACCACACCAAGTCCTGTTATGTATACCTTCTCTTTCTTTGGCAGCTCTACGTTTCCTGCATTTTTGCTGAAAATAATGCTTGCGTTGTTGCCGCCGAAGGCGAAAGAGTTGCTCATTACCGTCTCAAGCTCCTTTGCCTTTGCCTCGTTAGGCCTGAAGTCAATCTTTCCTGCCTTCTCCTTGAGGTTCTCGATGTCCTCATCGGAATATCCGACCGTAGGCGGAACCATGTTCTCCGTGAGTGCCTTTATTGAAAATACAGCCTCTATGGAGCCTGCCGCACCGAGGCAGTGACCTACCATAGCCTTAGTTGAGCTTACGCTGAGATTGTCATTCTTATCGTCAAAAATTGTGTGAAGCGAAAGGAACTCAGCCATATCATTCTTGGCTGTTCCTGTTCCGTGCGCATTGATGTAGCCGATTTCGCTCTCATCAACACCCGATGCCTTCATTCCCCAGCGGATGGCGTTCATCTGTCCCTCTCCGTCCTCTCTTGGAGCGGTGATATGGTGTGCATCTGAGCTTACGCCCGAGCCGAGAACTTCACAGTATATCTTTGCGCCTCTTGCTGCAGCGTGCTCATAGGACTCTACAATGAGAACTCCTGAGCCCTCACCGAGAGTGATTCCGTCACAATGATTGAATGGTGAACAGCCGTTGGCTGCAAGAGCGTGAAGTGATAAGAAGCCTGCATAAGGTACGGAAGCGAAAGCATCTGCACCACCTGCTATAGCTACATCACACTTGCCTGCTCTGATTAAATCACAAGCATAAGCGATGCTTATTGTACCTGCTGCACATGCATTTGCAATATTCGTGACAATTCCGTCAGCTCCATATACATAGGCAACCTCATTCGCAATTGCGGAAATAGGCATCTTAGTTACATCCTCTGCCTTCTCACCGTTTCTGTAATATTCCTCAACGCTGTTAACGCCGCCGACACAGCTTCCCATGATTACGCTCACACGGCTGCTCTCTTTATCCGTGATTGTATATACTGCGTCCGTGAGGGCTTCCTTTGCCGCCTTCACACACAGCTTAGAGACTCTGTCCATCTCATCTGCATGAGGGCACTCGTCCAATGTATTGTCATGAACCTCTGCTGCAAGTGTTGCATAGCAGCCTTCGGTGTCAACTGTCTGCGTATTTTTAATTCCGGATACTCCCTTAATAGCATTATTCCATGTCTCTTCCACGCTGTTTCCTATGGCACATACCATTCCGAGACCTGTGATTACACAACGATTTTTATTTTCTGTCATATTTACCTCCATAACCAAAAACTGTCTATCAGGCGGCGTATACCGCGCCGTCCGACAGACATTCATGTTTCTTACTTATGCTCTGCTACATACTTTGCAAGGCTTGCTACGTTGTAGAATGGCTCCTTGCCAACGCCTGTCATTGATACGCCGAACTCCTTGTCGATTGCTGCAATCATCTCAAGTGAATCGATGGAATCAAGACCAATTCCATCTCCGAAGAGAGGTACATCATCTGTTAAAACCTCTGCCTCAATACCAAGGCTGTCAATAAGAAGCTCCTTAATCTTTTCTCTAATCTGCTGCTCGTTCATAGTGTTTCTTCCTTTCTCCATCAATAAAATTATTCTGCCGGTGCTTCATCCGGTCTGTTGTTTTCATGAAGCATATTTTCAAGCTGTCTCTGACAGCTTGCTGCACCTTCGCGAAGTATCGCGGAAGGTCTTCCTTTTGCGTGTACATCAAAAGTATTTACTGAACCCACTGCAACCTTCTGTCGATGGAACTTGCGGTAACCACCGGAAATTGCAAGCGGAATTACAGGCGCATCCGTGAGTCGTGCAAGCATCAGAAAGCCCGGCTGGAACTCTGAGAGCTTACCGTCCTTAGAGAGCTTGCCCTCCGGGAAGATAAGAACCGACTCGCCTCTTTTAATTGCCTCCACCGCTCTGTCCATCCAGGAATTGTCCATCTCCTTGAGATTGATAGGAATGTATCTTAAATGTGTAAAGAACACGTGAAGGAGCTTTTTATCATACCACTTCGTCGTCACAAGCACATTAATCCTGCTCCTCCAGAACACCTGCGGAATAAATGAGCCGTCGTTGTGGCTTGTGTGGTTAGCTATGAGAATGCACGGTTTCTTTAAAAGCTTCTTCACCGATTTATCCTCGTATGTAATCTTCGGCAGGTAGAGCACATGCGTTATTCCCGTCCATATAAAAAATGCCGCATGAATAAATGCTCCAAGGCACCTGTCGCCAAGTTTTGCAAAAAAATTTTTCATGATTCAATAAAATCCCGTAATCTGTCCATATTTTTCTCCATAAGCTCATAGCCATGCTTATAGAAATCATTAATTTTCTCGACATCATTTTCAAAGTGACCGATGCTTCCAATCTCAGGGCGAATTATAAGTGCTTTTCCGTCCTGCTCTAACTCCTCTAAGCGGCGCATCTGCTTATCATAGTTGTAGCGGCGCTCCACCATGGCCTCTGCCACCTTCGGATAGGTTGAATGATAGCACACATTTAAAAGCAGCTTCATCTTAGAATAATCCGTAGGAGCCTCACCTGCCTTGCGTGTCTGAATAACCACGACCTTGTCGCAGCCCTTCTCGATAGCTCTGGCATACGGAATTGAATCCACAATGCTTCCATCAAGATATGCCTTATCTCCAATCTTAACCGGTGCACACATAAGAGGTACCGAACACGATGCCTTGCAAATCTGCAGAATACTCTCGGAAGTCCCATCTGACGAAAGATATTCAGCCTTACCCGTCTCGCAGTTGACTACGACGAACTCACTCTCAACATCCGACGCAAAAAATCGATTAAAATCAAGCGGTTCCTTGTCATAGGCAAGCATCTGGTCAAGGTCAAGAACCTTACCGTTGTTCCTTAGTGTTCCGAGCCCGTAATATGCGTCCGCATTCTCATGTGTTATAACCTTCCTTGTTCTGCCCTCCTGACCTGCAATGAAATTCACTGCATTGCCCGAACCGGCGGACACACCGATAACATAAGGAAATGAAATATGATGTTCCAATAATGAGTCAAGGACACCGGCAGTGAATATTCCTCTGAAGGAGCCGCCCTCTAATACAAGTCCTACCTTGCTCACGCCTTCACCTCCATAGCCTGATTAATAATTTCGTACTTTAACGGACATTTGTTGCTTTTTTCCCAAAATACAGATATAATTATACCCAAAGCAGATTATACGGTCAATGGACACTTTTTTACTCATGTGTTACCTAATTATTAAAAGTATCAGAAAGGATTAACATGAACAATCAGGACATGCGTGTTGTCAAGTCAAAAAAGGCTATCCGAGATGCGTTATTCAACATTCTGGCATACAAGCCCATCAACAAGATAACAGTCAAGGAAATATCCGATGCAGCCGGAATCAACCGCAAGACATTTTATGCCCACTATAACACCATAGAGGACATAATAACCGAGATGGAAAATGAGCTTGTCATGAATATAGACGCTTATCTCAAAAATTGTATCATATCCGAGTACGGAATTAATCCTTACTATTTTATACAGTTCATCAACTCAATCTACTCAAGCAATCCTCAGTTCTGTGAGAGCATCGTGTCGGTACATAACTATCATTTTCTTGCTGAAAAGATTAAGAAGGTATTTAAACGCCAGCTGATAGAAAGTCTCCATCCGTCTGAGGAGAACCGCTATATCACGGAATTTAAGGTAGAGTTCTATCTGAGCGGTGCCAGCTCCGTCTACATCGACTGGATAAAACAGGGAAAGCCATGTCCTTTCGCGGAGCTATCCGTCATAATCGGCAACCTTATCCTGGAGCCTCTGTTTCCATAGTAAGCATTAATAAGAACTAAGTTTCCTAATTACGATTCAGGAGTCAAAACATGCTGATTTATTTTAAAAGTGTATATCATGTTATATTTATACATATCAGCTCCGTTGTACGAAGCAAGTTGTTCTAAGGACTCTGAGAAATGTTTATTATTTATACGCCAACGAAGCAAAGCATACTTCCATGTATGCATTGCTTCTAAAGCGGCATCCATGCCGCTTTTGGCTATGGAGAGAACAGAGTCCTAAGAACATCTAAGCTTCTCACAAAAGTCGTGATATGTATAAATATAACATGCTATACACAATTAAGTTTATAGAGCATGTTTTGACACCTGAATCCTGATTACACAAAGAAGTCGGGACGGCAAAAGCCGTCCCGACAAGCGTAACATTCACATTTTACATTACCGTTCTTGTTATCAGAAGCTTCATGCCTGGTTTAAGACTCTCGGATGCAAGCTTGTTAGTCTCCATTATCCTCTCTATTGTCGTGTAATATCTCTTCGCAATATCCCACAGTGTGTCACCTGATTTTACAATGTATCCGCATATTCCCGGAAGCCGCTTTATAGCGCCATAGTCAAGCTTCTCCTCGTTCACTCCCGTGATAACCTGAGTACTCTCAGGGGTAAGTACAAGGACATCTATCCCGGCATTCAGCTTGATTTCAAGCTCATCCCCGCCAAGCATTGCCACTACGAGCTGTTCAACATCCGTTCTCACCGTATAGAATGCATCCTCCGTGATTCCCGGCGCATCAATTTTCTGCGAGAAAGGCAGCTCCTTGGTTATAGAGCCGATTCTGTCCGCATCGCTGTCCGATATGTACAGTACGTTTACCTTTGCAGCACCTTCAACCATAAGCCCGTCACCAACAACAGAGATATCATCCGTGCTCAGTGCCGCCGTGCTGCTTATAATCTGAAGAATCTTATTTCTGCCGTCATTTATCCGCATCTTTTCACCAATGCGGCATCTCTGATGATTGCGTATAAGAAGCTCATCATACTGTGCCGTGTCAACGTCCGGCTCAAGCTTTTTCTTTGTCGAATATACGTCGGTTATCAATTCGAGATTCTGTTCATCATACAGCTTTATATCAAGGTCAAGCACAAGCTCCGTCTCAATTATTCTCGGTTCCCCGTCATAGTCAGGCTTTACAGAAATAATCTTCTGTGACGGAACGACCGACACATCCGCAAGCATTCTCTCATCCGCGCCCGGCAGCGGAAGCTTTCCGGTAAAAGGAAGTGTCTCCTCCACATACTGAATGTTCTCATCGTCATCCTCCTGAAAATACATTGCAAACAGATGAATCTCGCCTCTTACAATCAGCTCATCCGCCGCCGGCTTTGTCTCAATGTTTCTCAGCTCCGGCGATGACCAGATTACATTTCCTACATTCGGTTTGTTCGCCGGGAGCTCATACTGTTCCCTTATTCTCAGTATATCCCTCTTATTTTCGGTCATTGCAAGAAGTCCGATGCTTCTTTTCAGAATACACGCATCGGAATCCTCAATTCCAACCGCCGCCGGTGACACATATGTATTCTCACCATATACCTCAAGCGCAATTATTGCCGACACACTTATCTTTCTCCCATTGATAATATTGATGCTCAAATCGTCAAGAGACGCGCTGCACTTTATCGTATCGCCTGCTGTAAGCCCCGGCACGCTCACGGTCTCCCCAAAATCAATGCTGCCATCCATGGAATCAAGCGGCATACCCGCTCCGTCCGTTCGATAAAGCATGGAGAATTTGAGCTTTCCATTGACGGATGCCCTGCCATCCCCCGCCTTCAGTCCTTCAATGACAATCTCACCGCAATCGGTTATCTTTTTTAATATATCCGGCTTACTGTCCGGCACTATAAAATCATCATCTAATGTAACCTGAGCCTCCGCCTTCCCGCAGATATGGTTCATGCTTATATTTTTCCGAACTATCTCCACAAAAAATCCCCCATATCATATATTTATATGTATATAATATGAGGGATTTGATTCCTTTATGCTATTTTTATCTGAACACCACGCTCTGTCCGGCATCCTCAAGCTTAACGACCACATACGGATATGTGGCAAGCTTATTGACCGCCTCGCCCTGTTTCGGTCCGATAAGCTCCGAGTCAAAATATACCGCATTGTCAGCCATCGACACTTCCTTCACTGCTATCGAATAACCGCCGCTGTTCTGCATTCCATAACCTCTCGCTATGTACAGCCAGCCGTCAGCCGAGTATGTAATTCTGAAATCTTCGCTCTTTTTCGATTCAATCTCAGCCGTAAGCTCCTTTGGTATGTCATCAAAGCTCACCACGGTAAAGTCGACAGGCACAAGCTCTGCCTCCTTCCCAGCCTTACCACAGCCCGACATAAACACCATTCCGATGGCGGTCATCATAATCATAAGTGCCGATAATATTCTTTTTTTCATGTTACCATCCTGCCACAATTGCTCTTTCAAGTCATTGTATGCCGATGCCGTATAAAAATATTCCGTTCACAGCTTAATTGGAGGTCTTATTTGTAAAATCATACCTCACATCGTCAGCACCTTCAACGAGGTTGACAGTATAGCTCTTGACGGTGGTTCCGCTGACCACGATAAATGTATGCTGTCCCGTAACCATCGCAAAGTCAAGCGGTGCAACTCCAAGATATGAATCGTCAAAATATATTATGGCACCGGTAGGACCGTCGATATACACGCGGTTCTTAGTACTCACTATGGTTGTGTTCTCCTCCGTCCGGGCACCTGATGTCTCAGTTGACGCAGCCGTTGATGCAGTTGTCGTCTTCTGCGTGGTGCTTTTACTCTCCTCTATCTTTTTGAGGTTAATGTTAACCTTCTGATAATCAGCTTTAATCTCGATATTCTGCTCATAGTTTTCATAACCGTCGGCACTTGCGCGCACAGTATAGGTTCCGACAGGAATCGTGAGCATACCCTCAGAGTAATCCGTCTCCTTGCCGTTTAAATACAGATTCGCCCCCTCGACATTGATGTCAAAAAGGACATTGCCATTCTCAACCGTATCAGCCACGAACTCCGAAAAATCAACCGTAGTGACCTGATTTTGAATAACCGTGACGGTCTTGGCTCCATAATATTCACCCTTAGACACCGACACCTTATATTCTCCCTCGGTCATGGTAATCATCATATTTTTCTCTATCGTCTTAATATTTTCGCTTCCTATGTTGACATATCCGCCCACGAACAAATCCACTCCCGTAAGGCTTATGTAACCATGGCCTCTCGTGACAACGATTGATACTACCTTTCCATCCTTCTCATAGAGATTCAGAACATCTTTTGCAGAGAGCTGTTCAGGTGTAATCAGTTCATTTCCCGACACAACCACGACATTCCGCGAATACTCATAATTCTTGTTATATATCGTGATTCTTCTGTATGATGTATTGACCGCCGCATCCGATACGGCAAGATGCCTTACCACACCGTCGGATATGTGTATCTCCTTCACTGTACTGCCTGCGGCATCAAATGTAATATCAATCACATTTCCCGCATTGAGCTGTGACATGGTCATCGCATTGCCGTATTCACTGTAGATGAGTGCCGGCTCCTGAACGTAGAATGTATAATCAATCTCATCCTCGTAGGTTCTCACGGACAATCTCTTCGTGCCAGAATTCACATAGGTTATCACCGCAAGCTCCGTCCTCAAATCAACTGCGGTTGTCGGTGCATTTATGATAGCTGCCGTGGAGCCGCTTGGACTCTGTGTATTTTTTGTGCCCGCACCATTACCCGCCTTAGACGATGATTCCGATGCAAACAGGACTGCACACAGTACAATTCCCGCAACAATAAGTGTTCCTAAAAAAAAGTTTTGAAGCTTATTATTCATCCAAAGTTCCTTTCCATATAACAATCAGCCGTAGAGTGTCCTCACGAACTCCCTTCTCATCCTGTTCTGATTCACTGCCAGTTTCAGCTTTTCCATATTCTTATTAGGTATCCATGCCTTATTGGCATTGAAATAATAGTTGAGTATCTTCCAGAATTTCTCGGGGTATGAGAACATCGCGCCAAGAATCTTCACATCCTGTGCCGACAGCGTGTTGACGCAGTCGTACTCGCGCAGCATAAGATACCCCAGCTTTATGTCCCAGTCATACTTTTCCATGAGCTTGCGCATGAAATTGTACAAATCCACAACATACAGATCCTTCCTCATCTGCGAAAAGCCTGCAATGAGATATTCCCCGCCATCAGTATATATATTATGATAATTAAAATCTCCGTGGCACAGCCTGTTATTCTGCACAGTCTCACTAAGTCTCTGCTCATAATCGGAGGCTTTAAGTCTGTCAAGCGCTTCAAGCCCCTCCGCGAAAAACCCGGGACATTCCCTGACGGCAAGCAGCTCAAAGTCAGTCTTTGTCTTTCTTCCGACAAGATAATTTTTTATCATTTTAAGTTCTTTATTATGCTTATCATACTCTTTTACAAGGCTTCTTGCAATCTGAAATTCTTCTCCGTTCAGCCCGATTTCCTGCAGCTTAAGCTTATCGAACGCTTTGTGCAGTGCTGCAAGTGCTCTCATAGCCGTGCAGACATCCTCCAATTTTTTCTCATCACACTCATCCATATCGCTGAAGCTGCACACCGTATATAATGCTGAGTCCTCGCTCTCATAAAAATATGAGCCCTCACCGTCCTTCACATAACACGACACGCTTATTCCCTCCGCGGCAAGTGCGCTCCTGACCGCCGCTCTCGCCTCAAAGCGCTCCCTGCTTCCGCTATACTCTCCCACGAGCACAATTCCGGAGCGGGTATTGTACATAAGCCGCCCCCGCATCCGTCCCATGTAGTTTCCCTTCATGTCGAAATGCTGCAAAGCGTTCTCGGCAATCTCATACACCGTATATCGTTTTATCGGTCTTCCATTCACCTCGTTTGCCACAAAAAAATCCCCCTCACATCATCTTAGCCCAAGGGCTATCTAATAATATGAGGAGGTTATACCTTTTATGAATATGGACGGGCAATCTTTTAAAGTGCAGTATCACCTTCATGTGCCACCATGGATGCCGACAAAACAGAAGCAGCTAAGGCAGCACCGATTCTTTTAAACAAATGCCGTCTGTCCGTTCTCCTGTCCATACCTGTGTATGCAAGTATCCATATATATAATGCCATAATTATTACCACTGCACAAAATGTAATGCACACCGGTACACATTTAATTAAAAAACTTATATCAGTGTCTCCAGACCTGTATCACTGTGTTTTGAGTTCCTTAGCTCTCTCAAGCAGGTACTCCGTATCATTCAGTGCAGGATTGTCAAGCACCTCCAAAAGGAGTTCTTCGAGCAACCCGCCAAGCTGTTTTCCCGCCTCAAACCCTGAATTCATAAGAAGCTTTCCGGTTATCCTCAGCTCCTTAAGGCTCGTACAATCACCACGCTCTAAAACCGTGACACATATATTTCTCATGTCTGTATAACCCTTATATTCATCCTCGGATGCGAATGCCAGATTAAAATCAATTACCCTAAGCGCATCCTCTTTCCCCACCTCATTAATATAATGCCGCATCTGCGGCTCTGTCAAAGCCGGTGTGATACCAAGATATTCCACAAGCTTGACCGCCATTGATATTGTAGCATTGTCAAGCTTAAGTCCCTTCAGCACTGCTCTTGTCTTATCTTTTCCGATAACGCTCAACAGTGCCGCATATCTCTCAGGCAGGCATGGCTTCGTCCTCTTAATAAGTACCTTAAGCCTGTCAATGTCACCACTGTTGACACCCTCAAGCTCAGAAATGATAACCTTCATGACTCCAAGCTCATACACGACCGAAAAATAATCGGGATTATCTGACAGGAGAAGCTTGTTGAGTTCGGTATGAATCCTCTCCCTGCTTATCTTCACAAGTGTAGGTGCAAGCTCTCTCGCCGCATCCTTGGTGGCTTTATCAATCTCAAAGCCCAGCTGTGCCGAAAATCTCACGGCTCTCAGAATCCTCAGGGCATCCTCCGTGAACCTGTCATGCGCATTCCCAACACAGCGGATAATCCGGTTTCTTATATCATCAATGCCGCCAAAAATATCGACAACGCCATTCTCATCGTTGTATGCCATCGCATTGATGGTAAAATCACGCCGCTTCAAATCCTCCTCAAGATTAGGTGTGAATTCCACGCTCTCAGGATGCCTTGAATCCTCATATTTCCCATCTATGCGGTAGGTTGTCACCTCATACCCGTTCTTCCCCAGCATAATCGTGACCGTTCCGTGCTGAATACCCGTATCTATCGTCCGCCTGAAAAGTGCCTTCACCTGCTGCGGCAGAGCTGAGGTTGTGATATCCCAGTCCCCCGGCACTCTGCCAAGTATGCTGTCACGCACACACCCCCCGACAGCATACGCCTCATAGCCGTTCTGTGTGAGGATATCAATTATATGTTTTACTTCTTTCGGAAGACTTATTTTTAACAAAGTGTCACTCTCCCTTTCCATGCTGCCATTACATTCTGAATCAAATAGAATCAGGTGTCAAAACAGACACAATAATAAACCACTCTATGTATAATGCAGTCTATTTATGCTTATCGCATTTTTGTGAGGAGCTTAGTTGTTCTTAGGACTTTTCACGACACCCTGCCAAAATCAGAATGGATTCTGATTTAGAAGCAATGCATACAAGGATGTATGCTTTGCTTCGTTGGCAGACATATACAGAACACTTCATAAAGTCCTTAGAACATCCGGCTCCGAACAACATAGCCGATAAGCATAAATTAGACTGCATTATGCATTCAAGGTATAAATTCGTCTGTTTTGACACCTGATTATTGAAATCTTAGTACGCTTTCCCCCAGTACACAAGCTTCTTCGCAGGCTTTCCACAGCATATGCACACATCGCCGATATGCTCCTGCTCAAAAGGCATACATCTGCTGGTTGCCGTTGTCTCTTCCTTAATCTTATCCTCGCACGCCTGCTCTCCGCACCACATACCCTTTACGAAGCCCGGCTTGTTGGCAATGATATCCTTGAACTCTTCATAGCTATGAGCCTCGTATGTATGTGCATCACGATGTGCTCTTGCCCTCTCAAGCATCTCAGACTGCATTGTATCAAGAATCCCCGCAAGCTCTGTATCAATCACATCAAGAGATACAACATACTTCTCTCTTGTATCACGTCTCACAATGACCGCCTGATTATTCTCGATATCCTTAGGTCCAATCTCGATACGCGCCGGAATACCCTTTACCTCCTGCTCTGCATACTTAAAGCCCGGTGTCTTATCGGAATCGTCAAAATCAACTCTGAAGCCTGCCGCCTCAAGTCTGTCTCTTAACTCTCCTGCCTTCTCAAGGACTCCTGCCTTATGCTGTGCAACAGGAATTACTCTTACCTGAACAGGTGCAATTCTAGGAGGCATAACAAGACCGCTATTGTCTCCGTGAACCATAATCATGGCTCCGATGAGTCTTGTCGTTGTACCCCATGAAGTCTGATGGACATACTTTAATGTATTGTCCTTGTCCGTATACTGGATGCCGAATGCCTTGGCAAAGCCGTCGCCGAAGTTATGGCTTGTTCCGGACTGGAGTGCCTTGCCGTCGTGCATGAGTGCCTCGATTGTGTATGTGGCCTCAGCTCCCGCGAACTTCTCCTTGTCAGTCTTTCTTCCCTTGATAACAGGCATTGCGAGTACCTGCTCACAGAAATCAGCATATACATTAAGCATCTGCTGGGTTCTTGCCTCTGCCTCCTCAGCAGTAGCGTGAGCGGTATGTCCCTCCTGCCATAAGAACTCTCTTGAACGAAGGAACGGTCTGGTCTCCTTCTCCCATCTTACGACATTGCACCACTGGTTATATACCTTAGGCAAGTCTCTGTATGACTGAATCTCATCCTTATAAAAATCACAGAAGAGTGTCTCCGATGTAGGTCTTACACAGAGCTTCTCCTGAAGCGGATTTAATCCTCCCTGGGTCACCCATGCCACCTCAGGTGCAAATCCCTCAACATGATCCTTCTCTCTCTCGAGAAGACTCTCAGGAATAAATACAGGAAGATATACGTTCTGCACGCCTGCCTTTTTAAAGCGTGCATCCATCTCCTTCTGAATATTCTCCCATATAGCATATCCTGCCGGCTTGAATATCATACAGCCCTTAACACTTGAATACGCCATAAGCTCTGCCTTCTTAACCACATCGGTATACCACTGGGCAAAGTCCTCTTCCATAGGGGTGATTGCTTCTACTAATTTCTTATCGTTTGCCATTTTATGCCTCCAAAATTTTTTTCACTTTAAAAAGTTTTAGTTCTCATGGTACTTCTCTATTGTATAGAAGTAACCCATATCTTCCATTCTGCGGCAGAACAGCGTATCCGTCTTTTCCTCGGTGCTTCCTTCCTTCACTCCGCGCCAATAATAATTCATATCAACATCCGGATCGAATGTGTACGCCGTTCCGTCAAGATTCACATAAAGCCAGCAGTGCGGTGTCATTCCACCGTTGTAAGAGGATACCTGACCTGAGAGCAGATGCGCATCGTAGCCTAAGTATCTCATTATATACATGAATGCCGATGAATAATTGTAACAGCAGCCTTGATATGTATTGAACAAATCTGTTGCCCACAGCACCTCCTCCGGTGTCGTGGCGGGATCAGATGTCGAATACTTACCCGCATCAACATTCATTCCTCTGTTGTATGTGATTCTCTTTATAAACCATACATAGATGCTGTGAACCTTCTGATAGTTGGACATATCGTCCGTTATTGTTCCCTCATTCTTAAGCATCACCATATAGCTCTCTATAAGCCTGTCAAGCTCCTCATAGCCCGATGTCGTCGGGTTAAGCGGTTCATTGTTAAGTAAGTCCCAAGCCTTAACCTCCGGTGCTGCCGTTGTTGTCACCTCAGGCGTTGTGGGTTCATCTGTCACAAGCTCTGTCGTTGTCTCTATTTCACTTGTACTCTCCACTGCAGTCGTAACCTCTGTGGCTGCTTCCGATGTGGTCGAGTCTAAAATTATCTCGCCACCCTCATCGGGATTCTTGCTGCATCCGGCTGTCAACAGTGTGCCGATTAGAACGAGCAACACTATATATGAAGCCTTTGTTCCTGTTCTTTTCATGTTTTCCTCCTATAGCCTTGTGCCTTGTGCTTCGGGCTTACAAAACAGACTATTTTACATCCATTCCGTATCCGTAGTATTGTACCACATCATTCAAAATAAAGAAATACATATATTTTGTATCATCCTGATAATACTCGTACATCTTCCCCGATACCGTGTAGTCCTTTCCGTAGGCATTCTCAACATCTGTAAGACTGCTTCCGACACCGATTCCCTTATCTGTCTTAATTGTCTCGGATGAAATGTTGATGTCCTGTATATAGTCCCCATCTTCCTTAGGGAAGGTTGTCACCTCATATCCCTCATAGGTAAACACCTTGTCAAGTCCGTCAAAATAGCAGCTTGCCGCCTCCATATATGCAGTTGTCTCCGCAAGGCTGCCAGCCTCCGCGTTGAACTTATCTCCGGGTGTCAGCATAAGCTCACCGTTGTTGTAACCGAACGCCCCACCACTGTCCTTCTTAGAACACCCCGAAACAACAAGCACTGCCGCAAGCATGAGCACCGCTAATATTTTTTTCTTCATATATAATAGTCCTCCAACCATATTTTTAATTCTGTTATGTCCTTGAAGTATACATAAAAAAACTAATCCTGTAAAGTGACATTTACAGGAATCCTTACATATCCCGTCTCATCCTTGACCACGAATGAGCAGACCTTTCCTGCAAAATCCACATTAAATATATCGGCATCATCACTCTCAAGATAAAGTGTAAAATCCGCTCCTTCCTCTGACGGAAGAACCTGGAATGTTCCGCCTCCCTCAACAACAAGGTATATATATGCGTAATCAGAAAGTACATCACAGCTTCCGTCAACCTGCAAAAGCCCGTCCGTCGTTGTCATAACGCTTACCGACGCCTCCGCCGTGCAGTCTGAATCCGCTGTGCCTCGAACAGCACCCGAAAAGTAACCATCACCAAGATTTAATGACGGCACAATCGGAGTGTACACAAGAAGATTTCTAAGATTTCTCTCCACAAGTTCAACCGCAACAAGCTCTGACTCCTCCGCAGCCTGATAGATATTGTACGGTATCTCCCTCTTCGCCGTGAGCGAAGTGTAATCGTTGGCGAAGAACCAATAGAGAGCATTTCCGAACGAGTCGCGGAAAAGGGTAACGGACTTATCCACCGCCTTGCTTTCATTTGACGTAGTTATCACCAGATCGTCCACACCGCGGAAGCGGTTCGTGTACTCAAAGTTCTCCGCTGCATCAAATTCAAGCTGTTCATCCTTCCTGTCAGAACCCGGAAGCAGCATTGACTGTAAATCACCGGAGAAATTGTTTTTTACGCTGTACGGCATGGTGCTGTACCTTGTATACCCTTTAAATTCATCCCCATATACCTCTGACAGCTTATTCGCAACGGTTTCATAGGCGACAGCCGCACCGTAATTGTTCCAATGTGAATCAAGCTTATGATATAACTGCACACCGTCTGCCTTCTTCAGGGATAATGTATTCTTAAGCTGAACCGTGTTCACTCCTGCCTTTACAAGCTCGCTATACAGACGCTCGTAATTTCCATGACCGCCATCCTCTATATAATAGTAAGGCATGTACTCGCCATATACGGACATCTTGTTGGGAGCTGAGAAAAATATGAACTCTCCGCCGCGGCTCTCCACATAATTCTGCATCATGAGCACCACAGCACCCATACGTTCAACCTCGGTCTCATCAGCCACGCTTGTTCCGAGAAAATCGTCAAGTGCTCTCGAATAGAACAGCCATCCGTCCTCGCCAACGATAACCTCCGATTGTCCTGAAGTCCTGAACACATTCTGCTTCAACACATTCTGAACATATACCAGCCTGTTTCTGAAGCCGAAGTTCTGTGCAAAATATGTATCCACGTTTGCAGTCAGTTCCGTTCCGTCAGACAGCCTCGGCTTAGCCGCCTTTGTCTCATTGCCGATTGCCGCCTGCTTATCGGAAAAAGCAATAAGCGGCACAATGCTTATGGCAAGAAAGATTACTATATATATAAAGTTTGTCAGATTTTTCTTTTTTTTCATCACTTTTCTCCGACAGATTTTACCTAGAATCTGAAATAAATGAATGGATTATAGCTTCCTGCAGCAATCTCCATAATGCACAACAGATACAATATTATGGTACAGACTCTTCCCGCCGCAAGAGAAGCTTTTCTTTGCGGTACCATCTTCAAAATCGGCGTAGATGCCGCTGCCGCAATCATCATCGTTATGATGAACAGCGGACTCATAACTGACGATGCCGTCATAAATCCGTACTGTGTTCTCGTAAATGAGAACATATTCTTTATAAACGCCGCTGCCTGCCCCATGGTATCGGCTCTGAAAATCACAAATCCTATTGTGACCGCGAGAAGCGTGTATATATGTCCTAAAGCCCCCTGCAGTGCCTTTGATGCATTGGTGCTGTCCGCTGAGCCGGTATATTTTTTTCTTCTGCTCTCCACAGCGGTCTCAATAATGGTTAAAATCCCATGATAAATACCCCACACAATGAATGTCCAGTTCGCACCATGCCATATTCCGGTGCACAGAAACACAAAAAACCGGTTGAACATCGTCCTCATCTTTCCTTTTCTGTTTCCTCCAAGCGGAAAGTACAGATATTCCCTGAACCACGATGTCAAAGATATATGCCATCTCTTCCAAAAATCACGGATGGACGAAGCTGTATACGGATAATTGAAATTCTCGGGAAAAGTAAATCCGAACATCTTTCCCATTCCGACCGCCATATCGCTGTAGCCCGAGAAATCAAAATATATCTGGAACAGATAACATACCGCTCCCACCCACGCTGATGCCGTGTCAAGCTGTGACATCTCAAGTGCATATATCTTATCAACCGCCGACGCCATCACATTGGCGATAAGCATCTTTTTTGACAGACCGATTATAAACCGCTGTATACCGTCCGCCATCCCCTCCGGTGTGACCGTCCTGCTTTTAAGCTGCTCTCTCACTGAGTTATACTTTACAATCGGTCCTGCGACAAGCTGTGGGAACAGGCATACATACAGCATCACATCAAGAATACTTCCCGGCTTGCGCTCTTTCTCCCTATATGTATCAATCACATACGACAATGCCTGAAAAGTATAAAAAGAGATACCTATAGGCATCCGCACCTGCGGGACCTTCAGCTCGACAAAATGAAGCATGTTGATACTCTGAACTATGAAGCCCGCATACTTAAACACAACCAGAAATGCCAGATTAGCAACCACTGCAATGACAAGCACCGGCTTTCTTCTCCACACGAACCTTCCGAGCAGAAAATTAAGTGCTATTGATGCGAGCAGAAGCAGCACATACACAGGCTCGCCCCATGCATAAAACAAGAGACTCGCCACTATAAGCAATATATTTCTTACCGTCGTATTTCTCACCAATGTGTGGATAATAAGCACTGACGGCAGAAAAGCAAACAGAAAAACCGCTGATGAAAAAACCATATAAATCCCCTTTTTCGGCTAAATTCCAATATCCGCAAGAAAAATAACAGAATAATTATAACCTACTTTGCCGCCATGATACAAGCACAAAATCACCCTTGATTATTTTTCGCTTGTATATAGGATATTATCTCTTTTATAAGAAGAAATGCTATCGGTCCCGTTATCACACCAATCACACCGAACAACACAAGCCCCACATACACTGCTGCCAGCATCATAAACGGGTGTACTCCCACGCCCTTGCCCATAAGCTTCGGTTCAAGATATTCCCGCACCAGATAGCTTATAAAAGACATTGCCGCCAGCACAGCCGCATATCTGTATCTTCCGCACAGCACACACACAATTGCCCATGGTGTCAGGATTGTGCCCGTACCGAATACCGGAAGTGCATCCACAAGCCCCAGCACAATACCGAGAAGCAGCCAGTACTTGTTGTGCAGCAGTAAAAGCCCGGCTGCACAGATTGTCATGGTTATCGTCATAATGATAAATTGTGTCCTTATAAACGTGTAAAGAATCCTACCTATTCCGGTGTAGAAAAACTCGTACTCAGCGGAATACTTTGACTTCATTGCACTGTCCTTCATCCTGTCATAGTCCTTGAGAAAAAAATACAACGCCATAAGGAATATCACGAACACACCGCCAAATGTTATAACCCCCTTGATTGCCCCTATCGAACCGCCCATTATCGACGGCATTATTTTCTCTTTTGCCGACTCGAACGCACACACAAGCCCTGAATCTATATACATGAGCGTCGTTCCGCGCACAAATCCGAGCCTTGAATCAACCCCTGCACAGAAGCTGCACATCATGTCATTGATGTATGAATAGTAGCTTTCATAATTGTCTATGACATTGTTCATCTGTGTTATTAAAAGTCCCCCCGGCAGCATCACAAGCCCCGCAAGGATTCCTCCCCAGAACACCATGAGAATAACTGCCGCAATGCTTCTTTTTATATGAAATCTGCGATTTAAAAACCTCATCTGTGTGCTTAAGCCTGCCGCCAGCAGAAAGGCAATAATAAAAGGAGCTGCTAACGGCATGATATACTTGAAAATAAAATATACAACTGCTGCAACTCCCATACCCTCAATAATGCTCTTTTGGTTTTTAAAAAAATTCTTCTTATCAACACCGCTATCGCCCATATCACCCTCCGCTCCGTGAGAGTAGTATGTCCGCAAACGCCGATATTTATGCGTATTTTATATTGTGATGTTAAAGCCCGCAAACCCGCTTCCGTTCGGGACAATCTCATAGCACATTCTCTTTTTTGTGACAGGATGGCTGAAATTAAGCTTGTAGGAACAAAGTGCAAGCACATCACCGTTCCTCATGCCCGCCGCTGTTCCGTCACACGGCTTCGTATTGTACTTCATGTCTCCTACAATCGGAAATCCCGCATCGGATAGCTGTACCCTTATCTGGTGATGCCTGCCTGTATGAAGTGTCACGCGAAACAATGCCTTATTCGCTTGAAGCTGCACCACCTCATAGTCGAGAACCGCCTTCTTTGCCCCCGGCGTATCTGCCGAAACCACACGCGACATATTCGTCTTGGCATCCTTTATAAGATAATCTTCCAGAGTAATCCATGTACCCACACTGTCCGCAAGCTCTTTCTCCCTGCCGGTGCCCACATCGACCACCGCATAGTAGCACTTTCCAACCTCACCCTGTGTAATCTGCTTAGTCAGTGCCGCCGCTGCCCTGCTGTTCTTAGCATATAGCACAAGCCCTTCAACAGGACGGTCAAGTCTGTTCACCGGTGCTATAAACGGATTTTTACTGCCTTTTTTTCTCTCATAAGTCAGAAGTGCGCTGACCATATCCTGCGAAAAGCCTCTGTCCGCCTGTGCCAGCACTCCCGACGGCTTATGACACACGCATATATCATCATCTTCATATATAATGTGTTCTCTTATGTCCTTCATCAAATCACCAATCAATTACGCCTTAAATCTGTACCCTACACCCCAAATTGTTCGGAAACTATTTGGGGTTCTCATGCTTACGCCTTAAAGCGGTACCCTACACCCCAAATTGTTTCTATGTACTGGGGGTTAGAGGTATCGAACTCAATCTTCTCTCTTATCTTCTTGATATGCACGGTAACTGTCGCAATATCACCGATTGATTCCATATCCCAAATCTTGTTGAACAGTTCTTCCTTGGAAAATACACGGTTAGGATTCTGTGCAAGGAATGTGAGAAGGTCGAACTCCTTCGTTGTAAAAGTCTTTTCCTCACCATTGACGAACACACGGCGGGCTGTCTTGTCAATCTTAAGACCTCTGATTTCGATAATATCGTTCTCCGGCATTGCACTTCCGACAAGTCTCTCATATCTTGCAAGATGTGCCTTAACACGCGCTACAAGCTCGCTCGGGCTGAACGGCTTGGTCATATAATCATCGGCACCAAGGCCTAAGCCTCTTATCTTATCTATATCATCTTTCTTAGCCGACACCATAATGATGGGCGTATTCTTCTTGTTTCTTATTGCCTTGCATATCTCAAATCCATCGACTCCCGGCAGCATAAGATCAAGAATGTACAAATCATACTCGTTGTCAAGTGCCTCCTTAAGACCCTTCTCTCCGTCATTGCATATAGTTACATCGTAGCTGCTTATCTCAAGATAATCTCTCTCAAGCTCAGCAATACTTTCCTCATCCTCAATAATCAATATTTTACTCATCGCTTCCACTCTCCTGATTTTTATATTTTCTGAGCACAAAGTGCATTACGGTTCCTGTTCCTTCCTTGCTTGTCGCCCATATCTGTCCGCCATGGTCGCTTATAATCTTCTTCACGATTGAAAGTCCGATACCGCTTCCGCCCTGCGCCGAATTTCTTGAAGAATCCGTGCGATAGAACCTGTCAAAGATATACTGGACATCCTTCTGTGCAATTCCCTTTCCGTTGTCCTCAATCTCGAACTGTACAAAATCATCCGCATCGCTTATCCTGATATTAATTATTCCCTTTCGCTCCGGTGACATATACTTCACGGAATTACTTATAATATTGTTAATCACACGTTTTAACTGCTCCGGATCAGCGATGATAACCGCCGCCTTATCAGCATAATTAAAATAACCAAGCTCGATATTTCTTGATTCAAGCTCAACCTTGAGTTCACTCACACAATCATCAAAATACTCAGCTACGTTAATCTTATTAAAATTATACGGTATCTTGTTGGCATCTATCTTAGAATACAGTGTAAGCTCGTTAATAAGCTTATCCATATCCACTGTCTTATTATATATCGTTCTGACATATCTGTCCATCTTCTCCGGCGTGTCGGCCACGCCATCCATGATTCCTTCCACATAACCCTTGATTGCAGTCATAGGCGTCTTCAAGTCATGGGATATATTGCTTATGAGCTCTCTGCTCTCCTTGTCATTCTGTATCTTCTCCTCAGCTGATTCCTTAAGTCTCTTTCTCATGACCTCGAAATCGTCTATGAGTTCACCGATTTCATCGTGGCGCTTATTCTTGAGCGTGAAATCCAGATTGCCCTCCGTGATATTGTGAGTCGCATCCCTTAGCTTCTTAACCGGCGAGACAAGTCCTCTGTAGACCCACACGCTTATACATCCGCTTGCCGCAACAAGAATGGCTGCCAGACACATAAGGAAAAGAATAAGTATATTCTTTACCTGCGGGACAATATGCTCTATATGGGTCACGATGTAAAGTCTTCCCTCTCTACCATCGCTGCACTTAAAAAGCACTCTGTTCACAAGCATCTGCAGATTGCCGCCTAAGTACATTCCTCCCTGAAGCCCATCGAGCTGTCCAAGCTGTTCCATCTTGGTGAGCTCCGCATACAGCTCATCCTCAAGCTCATCATTATCATAATTGGAAAAAACATACCTGCCGTTGAGATTTACGACAATGTTCGTTGCATCGTTCGTAAGTCCGTTGCAGTACTCAGCAAGATAATCCGAATCACACAGCAAATCCGGATTGGCATCCCTCACAGTCTCAAGCTCATCCTCTATGCTTGAATTGACAGCGTTGAATGCAAGCATGGGATTGAACATTACCGTATAAGTGTTCATATCTATCTTATAGGTGTGATATATCGTCTTTAGCTTGTATGTTCCGAGGCTGAGCACCGCTACAATAAGTATTATCGGAACTATGCACAGCACACAGAATGCAAGCTGCATTTTTGTTTTAAGTTTCATTGTCCGTTACCTCTTTATCACCTGACGACTTATAGCGCGGAGCGTTTTTGTGTAATAGGAACAAAGTTTCCTATTACACAAAAAAAGACGCATAAGCCATACTTATGCGTCTATTGTATCACATTATTATGTGCAAGTTTATAAATTAAATATAAACAATTACAAATATTTCTTTAAAGCATCAACCTTATCAATCTTCTCCCAAGGCACATCAATGTCATTACGGCCAAAATGTCCGTAAGCTGCTGTCTGCTTGTAGATAGGACGTCTTAAGTCAAGCATTCTGATAATTCCTGCCGGTCTTAAATCAAAGTTCTCTGCTACTATCTCGGAGAGCTTCTCGTCAGATATTTTTCCTGTACCGAATGTGTCAATGCTGATTGATGTAGGCTGTGCAACACCGATTGCATATGAGAGCTGAATCTCACAACGCTCTGCAAGCCCTGCCGCAACAATGTTCTTTGCGACATAACGAGCTGCATAAGCTGCTGAACGGTCAACCTTCGTGCAGTCCTTTCCTGAGAAGGCTCCGCCACCGTGACGAGCGAATCCGCCGTATGTATCAACGATAATCTTACGTCCCGTAAGTCCGCTGTCACCGTTAGGTCCGCCGATTACAAAACGTCCTGTAGGATTGATGTACATCTTCGTTCTCTCATCAACGAGCTCCTTAGGAAGAATCTCATCGAATACATACTTCTTAATATCCTCATGAATCTGCTCCTGTGTAACATCAGGATCATGCTGTGTTGAAAGAACCACAGCGTTGAGATGTACAGGCTTATGGTTGTCATCATACTCAACCGTAACCTGTGTCTTGCCGTCCGGACGAAGATACTTAAGTGTTCCGTCCTTTCTTACCTTGGTAAGCTGTCTTGCAAGTCTGTGTGCAAGTGCGATAGGATATGGCATATACTCCTCTGTCTCATTGGTAGCATATCCGAACATCATACCCTGATCCCCGGCACCTATTGCCTCAATCTGCTCATCAGTCATCTGATTTTCCTTTGCCTCAAGTGCCTTGTCAACACCCATGGCAATATCAGGTGACTGCTTGTCAAGTGATACCATGACGGCACATGTGTTGCCGTCAAATCCGTACTCTGATGTGTTGTAGCCGATATCCGTTACGGTCTTTCTTACAATGGCAGGTATATCAACATTCGCCTTTGTCGTAATCTCGCCCATAACCATAACGAATCCTGTATTGGTAAGTGTCTCACATGCCACACGGCTCATCGGGTCCTGCTCAAGCATCGCATCAAGAATTGCGTCTGATACCTGGTCACAGATTTTGTCAGGATGTCCTTCGGTTACTGACTCTGAAGTAAATAAATAACTCATCTGAAATCTCCTTTCGATACGGTAAAATAAAATAGTAAATAGGATTAAAAAAAGTCCACATAAGTGGACTTGAATAATACTAATCAAATCCTCTTATTGTTCGAGCCATTCGCACCGCATCATGCAGCATACGGGGCAATGGCATATCTCGCTCAGGCTGGCACCTTCCAAAACGGGGTTGCCGTGACTTCACAGATCCTATGTATCTCCATCACTCTGAATAAGGGATAAATCTTCTATGAACTTTTTTGCGTATAAATTATAATATATTAAGGCTCAATAGTCAATAGTGCATATTGCAATAATTTATATTTTTATTACTATTTCTTTTCGTCTTTTTATATAGCTTTTTGTTGCCATTGCCACGCAAAAATGGTATACTATAGCTAAATTACATGATTCTTGAAGTACAACATAATTTCTAAGACACAAAGGAGTACTTATGGCTAAGAAGATTCTGTTTTCATTTGAAGTAAAACCCGGAATGGTAATTGCCGAGGATTTATACAATCCGGCCGGACAGCTTGTCCTTCCTGCCGGTTTCGTGCTTGATGAACCGACCATATCAAAGCTTGAATATTATACAATTCTTGAGGTGCCGATTGATGACAGTCCTGCTCCGGCGGCGAAGCCTGCCGCTCCTGTCAAGGCAGCCGCTCCATCCAATGACAGTTATTCGGATAAGATAAAAAAGAGCGAGGATTTCAAGCATTTCAAGGCTGAGTATGAGGCTTCAATAGGCAACCTGACTTCTGTTGTCACGAAGTCCATAGCATCCGGTCAGCCGATTGATACGAACTCCATATATGCTGATACAGCAGAGCTTATTAACTCATCAAAAAATACCATTCATATCTTTGACATAATACATAATCTCCGCAATTATGACGATATCACATCCACCCACAGCCTGAATGTTGCTCTTATATCCAATATTCTTGGCAAGTGGCTCGGTATCACGGGCGACGACCTTAAGGTACTCACTGTTGCAGCACTTCTTCATGATATTGGAAAATTCACAATACCCAATGAGATTCTCAACAAGCCGGGCAGACTTTCCGATGAAGAATATCAGCTTATGAAAGAGCATGTAAAGAGAGGTTATGACATACTCAGGAACCAGCCTCTCGATATAAGAATCAAGGAGGCATGTCTTCTCCACCATGAACGCTGTGACGGCTCCGGATATCCTTTCCATGCCGACGCCGCAAGAATTACTCCTTTCGCCAAGATTATTGCCATAGCCGATGTATACGATGCCATGACTGCATCAAGAAGCTATCGCGGTGCATTTTGTCCGTTTGACGTCATCGAGATGTTCGATAAGGAGGGACTTAACAAGTATGATCCTCACTACCTTATGACATTCCTCAACAGAATATCTTCCACCTACCTGCACAATAATGCACGTCTGAGTGACGGCCGCGTCGGTGAGATAGTGATGATAAACTCTATGTGTCTATATCGTCCGATGATAAAAATAGGTAATGAATTTATTGACCTGCTCAAGCATCCGGAACTTAAAATTGTTGCTATTGTATAACAGACGATACGAACAAGTCATCCTCTTCAGACGACTTGTTCGTATTTTATTTTCCATTTCTTTGCAAATCCATTGACATCTAAATTTTATTACTATATATTTAATAGCATAGAGACTAGGCTTTTATTCCTAGTTTTTTTCAAGACTAGGACTTACCGCCCGAAAAAATATTATAAGGAGACATTATTATGGAAGAAAAACTCAGGCACTTGAGCATTGAAAAGAAGCTTCGCTATGGTTTTACAAGCATTCTTATAGCAACAGCGATAATTTTCATTGCAGCAATCGTATCACTCGTAACCGTTATGATTCAGTTCAGGAACTTTTACACAACAGCATACGAGAACGACGTTCTCCAGATGGAGATAAGAAAGGATATTCAGGTTGTCGGTAAGATGGTTCTGTGGTCACTGACAACAGACGACGTGGCAACTACAACCGAGAAGCTCGACCTCGCTGGCCAGTATGCAAACAACGTCGTTACCAACATAGAGGCCCTTGAGAGCAGCTATCACAACAAGGCAATCGTTACCGAGCTCAACACCGCAGTAGCAGACTTAAATGCATCAAGAACAGAGCTTATGACACTCGCAAGAGCCAACAATAACACAGAAGCTCTTGAGATATTCAACAGCACATACAACGACCTCACCGAGAAAGTTCAGGACATTCTTATTAAAATAGGTAATAATTCCTCTGCAACCGCTGATAAGGATTATATGACTTCCCTCGTCGTAGGTCTTATCGCCGTATTTGCGGTCATCGCCATCTTTATAGTTGCAATTATTATCTCCTCAAATATTCGTAAGGCTATCGTTAGAATCATCATTCAGCCTGTTGAGCAGCTTGAAGCAGCAGCAACCAAGTTAAGAAACGGTGAACTCGACGTTGACATTACATACACATCCGAAGATGAATTTGGTTCACTTGCCAACAACATCAAGGAGAGCTGCCATGCACTCCACGCCATCGTAACAGATGCCGGATATATTCTCACAGAGATGTCCAACGGCAATTTCAATATTGCAACCAAGATTGAAGACCAGTATGTCGGAGAATTCGTATCCCTCGTCACAGCAATGAGAAAGCTTAACAGACAGCTCAATGAGACATTAAGAAGCATCAGCACATCTTCAGATCAGGTATCAATCGGTTCCTCACAGCTCGCCGAGAGTGCACAGTCACTTGCTGAGGGTGCAACAGAGCAGGCAGGCGCTATCGAAGAGCTCACAGCTACAATTGAAAATGTTACCAACACGGCAGCCAACTCTGCCAAGTCCGCTGAATCCGCAGCAACAATGGCTAAGGAAGCTCAGGACAACGCAACCAAGAGCCAGGCAGACCTTGCAGAACTCACTGAGGCTATGCAGCGTATCAGTGAGACATCACTTGAGATTCAGAATATTATCGGAGATATTGAAGACATCGCATCGCAGACTAATCTCCTCTCACTCAATGCTTCCATTGAGGCAGCAAGGGCAGGCGATGCCGGAAGAGGTTTCGGTGTCGTAGCTGACCAGATCGGTAAGCTTGCAGATGACAGTGCCAGGTCAGCAGTCAACACAAGAGAGCTTATTGCAAAGTCTATTCAGGAAGTTAAGAACGGCAACGCAATCACGAAGAAGACTGTTGCAGTACTCAACGATATCCTTGAGAGTATGAAGATATTCGCTTCTGCAGCAGAGGCATCCAATGAGGATTCCAAGAACATGGCTCGTATGCTCGAGGAAATCGAGAAGGCTATAGAGCAGATTTCTGAGGTTGTACAGAGCAACTCCGCTTCCGCAGAGGAGACATCTGCTACAAGCGAGGAGCTCTCCGCACAGTCAGAGACTCTTAAGGAGCTCGTTTCCAAGTTCCAGCTCAGAGAAGAATAATCGGTGTTATACACCGTAAAAAAAGAGTTACAGTTTCAAATTGAAGCTGTAACTCTTTTTTACTGCTATAATCGCAATTCCGTTATGATGTCTTGAGCACGAACTTACGAATCTCTTTTTCGCTCTGCACATACTCAATCTTAGCTCCAAGCTCTCTGAGCTTGATATCAAAGTCCTCATATCCTCTTAAAATATACTTGATGTCATCAACTATCGTAACTCCGTCTGCTGCAAGTCCTGCAAGCACAAGAGCCGCTCCGGCGCGCAAATCCGGAGCTGTAACCTCTGCGCCTGTATATCTCTCAACGCCCTTTACAATGGCTGTGTTACCCTCTACAGTGATGTCAGCTCCCATCTTAGCAAGCTCATCGACATACTTAAATCTGTTCTCGAAGATTCCCTCTGTAACGATACTGGTTCCCTTCGCAAGCGCAAGGACAACCGTTATCTGAGGCTGTACATCCGTCGGAAATCCGGGATAAGGAAGCGTCTTTACATTGGTATACTTCATATTGCGATAACCGACAACGCGCACGGCATCATCGAACTCGGACACCTCACAGCCTATCTGTGTAAGCTTAGCCGTGATAGCCTCTAAATGCTTAGGAATAACATTCTTGATCAGAACATCTCCCCCCGTGGCGGCTGCGGCGCACATGAACGTGGCAGCTTCTATCTGATCCGGAATAATCGAGTAAGCTGCTCCATGAAGCTTCTGGACACCCTTAATTCTTATGACATCCGTACCTGCACCCTTGATATTTGCACCCATGCAGTTCAAAAGATTGGCAACATCGACCACATGCGGCTCCTTAGCGGCATTCTCTATTATCGTGCTTCCTTCAGCAAGCGTTGCTGCAAGCATAATGTTGATTGTCGCGCCAACAGACTCCATATCAAGGTATATATGGCTTCCCACAAGCCTGTCCGCCGTTGCCGTAATCATTCCGTATGCTGTATCTACCTCAGCCCCCATCGCCTTAAAGCCGTTGATATGCTGGTCTATCGGTCTTGTTCCGATATTACAGCCTCCCGGAAACGCGACATGTGCATCCTTGTATTTTCCAAGAAGAGCACCGAGGAGGTAATATGAACCTCTAATCTTCTTAGCTTTTTCATAGTCCACAATTGTCGTATTGATAAGAGCGCCGTTAATTCTGAATGTGTGTCTGTCTACACGGTCAACAACTGCACCAATACTTGCCACAGCACCCAAAAGCACCTGTATATCACTCACATCCGGAACATTCTCTATAGTCACTGTCTCGTCCGCCATAATTGCCGCAGCAATAATTGCAAGTGCCGCATTTTTAGCTCCGATAATATTCACTTCACCACTTAAGGGATTACCACCCTTAATCACATACTGTTCCATCACATACCTCTATGTCAAATGTCATATTCGTACCCGCTTAAACATTGGTTTTCGCACTATATCTATCCTATTATAGCATAAAAGCTGTTTTTGTAAAGGCTATTTTTAGATAATACGATTCACCGTTAAATTAATAAAGCAGAGGAAGATATTTCTCCCTCTGCTCTATATTATGCGTATTACTTGTTCAAATAATTCTTAGGATTCTGTGAATTACCCCAAAGCAGAACTTCAAAGTGGAGGTGTGGTCCTGTTACATTACCACTCGCACCTGAAAGAGCTATTCTCTGTCCCTGTGAAACTGTCTGTCCGACAGATACCTCTATCGAGCTTAAGTGACCATATCTTGTTGTAATTCCATTTCCATGACTGATATCAACACACCAGCCGTATCCGCCGTTCCAGCCTGCAAGTGTTACCGTACCACCACATGAAGCCTTGACAGCCGTTCCCATCGGTACATATAAATCAATACCTGAATGGAAGCTTCCAACCTGACCTGATACAGGATGGACTCTGTAGCCATAGTCAGAAGTAATCTGCATTGTGCTTACCGGATTGATAAATGTAGGAGGAATAAGCGTTCCTCTCTCAATCACTGTAGGTGTAGCCTCAGTGATTATCGTCTGGCAGATAATCTCTCTGTCATACTCAACTCTGTTCGAGGAACTCACAACAGCTATAACCTCTCTGTATCCCGGCGTTCCCTGTGTAACCACATTCTGCTGTCCCTGATACATGCCGTTATTGTCAATATATACAACATCCGCCTGATACTCTTCGCTGTAAGTAACCTCTTCCTTAACCACAATCGAAATCTCCGGTGTAGGAACCGTGATTGTGAGAAGGTCGCCCGGCATAATCACGCTGTTCTCATCAAGGTTCTCATTGAGAGCATATAACTCATCAAGAGAAATATTAGTCTTATCTGCAATGGCTGTAAGGCAGTCACCCTGAACTACTTCGTAGGTGCCCTTCTCAGCCTTCTCCTTGGTTATCTCCTCGAGTGCTTCCTCAACGGTCATAACTTCATTGGCGTTACCGCTTGTCTCAATAACCTCAACATTCTCGGCAAAGCCAACATAGAGAACTCCGTCCTCAAATACCGTCTCATCCGTAACCTGTACCGTGTCCGTTCCGTCGATTGTTGCAAGAACCTTCGCCGCCTCATTCATAGCTATATCCGCTGTTGTCACATTGACTGTTCTTCGTGACATTCCGTTCGATGTACTGTCAACAAGCTCAACCTGAAAGCCCTCGGCAGCTTCTCCGGCAATTCTGCTCTTGGCAGCCTCTAACAGTGCAATAACATCAGCCTCGCTTCTTACCGTAACCATAAAATCATCGATACGAACTGTATATGCCATATTATCAGGAACGAATGCCGTGGCAGATACCACATTATATAATACGTTCTCAAGCTCTGTCTCATCAAGAAGCTTTCCCGTAACGTTCTCGTCTGCGTAGACCTCAAGATCCGTGTCCGCGTAAACTATCGTTCCATGTTCTTCATTAAGTCTGTTTCTGACCGCCTGAAGTGCTGTCCTTGCAGCATCCTCCGAGTCAGTAACCGCAACCGGCGTTCCATTGAACACAACCGTGTATCCTGCCGTTCCCTGTGCCATCCGGCTGCTGACCTCCGCCTGTACCGGAGATGTAAAACGTGTTGCAAATGGTATAACAAATATAACAAATAAGCAAGCAGCTACTGCAACCTTCAGATAAATATTCTTCAATTTTCTGTACTGCCTGGTAAACTTCATATCATCCTCCAAAAAATGTAAGAACTTACTTAACAATTTTGTAACAAATACATACTACCAAGAATTCCTTGATTTGTAAAGATTTTTTTATAAAAAACAGGATATTTTTTACGCATATTGTTACAAATTGTTACAAACATTTGAATGTTTTTGTTAATATTTTCCACTAAGCTCTCACTAAGGATGCAACCGCCCTCGCTGTATCTGCAAGATTTCTTCCCTGCTCGTCAACAGTAAAATCAGCATACTTTTCATACAGAATGCACCGCTCATCATACAGGTCCTTAAGTGTCTGACCCTCCTTTAACACTACGCCGCGCCCCTCAAGGTTGGACAATCTCTCGTTAATCATCTCATAGGAGGCCTTTAAATATACAACCGTTCCTATTTCCTTGAAATGTCTCATGGCATTTCCGCCGTATACAACGCTTCCACCCGGTGCAATCACGGAATGTTCCGCCTCAAGCTCTGCGTTTATTCTGTCCTCTATATGCAGGAATCCGTCATTGCCTTCGGCGGCAATTATTTCCTTCAGAAGTCTTCCCTCCTTTTCCTGAATAACAAGGTCAGTATCTATGAAGTGATAACCGAGAATCTTTGCGAGAACCACTCCGACCGTACTCTTTCCTACTCCGGGCATACCTATAAGTATGACATTATCTTTTTTCATGCTTCTTAACATCCTTTCGCTTTGGATTTTTCTTTTTGACCGAGACAGGTTTTTGAACCGAAAATCCGAATCTTCCGAGCTTTTTCCCAAGTTCAAAATATTCGCCATGCGAATATGCCACAAGCCCCGACGCATTGAGGTTAAATCTTCCGTTCTCATCCATATATCTGTCATCTACATTGACATTTACAACCTTGGCAAGGAACATCGTGTGGCTTCCGAGAGGCTGCTCGCTGACAACACGGCACTCAATATTCACCGGGCTCTCCATAATTCCCGGTGCCTTAACTTCCTTAGACTCTGCCTCATGAAGCTTCATCTCGGCAAATTTATCCACGTCCCGTCCCGAACGCACTCCACAAAAATCCGTGGCATACACAAGCTCCTTGGTGACGAGATTTATTACGAACTCACCCGTCTCCCTGATAATATCATAGGAATATCTCTCAGGTCTTACGGATATTGACACCATGGCGGGATTGGTATTCGTCGTCCCTGCCCATGCAACCGTTATAATATTCGCTTTTTCGTTCTCCCTGCCGCAGCTCACCATCACCGCAGGAACAGGGTAGAGCATATTGCCCGGCTTCCAGCTTATCTTTCCCATATATGTTTCCTTTTCTAAATTATTCATTTGACAAAACCGTCAGAATCTCCGGAATGAGCTGTTTTTTACGTGATACCACACCCTCAAGCCTGTACACGCCATCCTCAAGCTTCGGAGCATCAAATCCGTTCTCAATCACATCACCGGCTCCATTGCCGAGTGCGATGAGAAGTGTCTCCGTCGCGATCATGTTCGTGAGCATGAAAAAAATCATGTTAATACCCTGGCTTGCGAGCTGTTCCTTCATGTACGGCATGATCTTATCTTTAATGTCAAGCAGCTCTTCTTCATCCATCGACGATATCTGTCCGACTCCGAAGTTAATGTCATTTACAGAAAATTTCTTGTAATCCTGTGAGAAAATCTCCTGCGGGGTTTTGTCCTTTAAATTGCTTCCTGCACGGAACATCTTTACAGCATACTCCTCAATATCTATTTCCGCCTTTCCTGCAAGTGCCTTCGCCGCCGCCACATCAGCAGGCGTGCAGGTCGGCGAGCGGAACATAAGTGTATCCGAAAGTATTGCCGAGCACATAAGCCCTGCTGTCTTTTTGTCTATATCCACATGGTTCTCATTGTACATCTGATATATGATTGTCGCCGTACATCCAAGCGGCTGATTGCGGAAAAATACAGGATTCATAGTCTCAACCGCACCAAGCTTATGATGGTCTATAATCTCAAGAATTTCTGCCTGGTCTATTCCATCGACAGCCTGCTTAGCTTCATTATGATCGACCATTATAATCTGCTTTTTGCCCATCCCGAGAAGATTTCTTCTGGAAATCATTCCTATATAGCGCCCCTGTTCGTCATGAACCGGGAAGTCACGGTGTCTTTTTTTAGCCATTACCTGGCGCACCTCATCAGTGTACGCCTCGGTACTGAAGGTTATAAGGCCCTCAGTTCTCATAAAAAAACTTATAGGCACAGACTGATTTATGAGTCTTGACGCCGTGAACGTATCATGCGGCGTGCTTATGATTGTACAATGATTCTCAACAGCAAGCTTTTTTATGGTCATCGAGACCGGGGCACCCTCGCACACAACAATACAGCCTGCCTGCATCTCAATCGCACAGAGCTGCGACTCATAGCGGTTTCCGAGAATTACTATATCCCCCATCTTTATATATGATTCCATAAGGTCCGGATTTGCCGCCGCAACAAGCACCTTTCCTCTGTCAAACACATGATGCTCATCTCCTATTATGAGTTCACCGTCAAGCGTCTCGACAATATTTCTGCACACCGTTCTCGCCGTAGACAGCGTTGTGCTGTCGTGCACATCCATGTAAGATGTCGCAATATCCGCAATTGTTATAAGTCCCTCAAGCTTATTGTCCTTGGTTATCGGAAGTGTTACAACTCCCATGTCCCTCATAAGCTTCCATGCCGCCTTTATCGAGATGTTTCTGTCAACCCCGTCAATTTTTCGAATCTCAATGTCCTTTACCTGACTCTTTACATCCGTGACATACTGAGGCGCGCTCATGCCAAACTGCTTCAGGACATACTGTGTCTCCTCATTAATCTGCCCTGCGCGGAGCGGTACATACTCTGTCTCAGCATCAATTATATTTTTGAGTCCGGCATATGCTATTGCCGAACAGATAGAGTCCGTGTCCGGGTTCTTATGTCCGATAACGACTACTTTCTTTTTCTCCATAATCAATCCTCACTCATAAGCAATTTTAATGTCTGTGCAGTCACTTTCATTTCAGATGCTCAGTCACATAGTCATATCCATTGAGAATAATCGCCGCATGATCCGCCGATATAAGGTTATTGCTCACTATCTTATAGTCCTTCTTCACAAGCAGATGTCTGCTGTCCGTTGTCACAAGAACTCTCGCCGTCGGGCGAATGTCCCCGCATTCAAATCCAATATCAAAAAATTCTTTTCTTACCTCAGGAGTGCTGTCAGCAGCCTCTCCCGCCTTCTCAACCCGCATTGAGAACCAGCCTGCATCCGCAGCATCATCCCCCGCCGTCGCGGTGAGTTTTCCCTCCTCCTCAACAAATACATACGCCGTGGTGATAATTCTCGTTCTCGGATCGCGGTCGTAATCCCCGTAGCTTCCAAGCTGAACGCCCTTCACGCCCTTAAGTCCGGTCTCCTCCTCAAGCTCTCTCGCCGCAGCATCCTCAAGATTCTCTCTGAAATCAACGAATCCTCCCGGAAGTGCCCACCAGCCTATTGAAGGATGGTTTCCTCTCTTTATAAGCAGAAGCTTTCCAAGTCTCTTATGTCCATTCTCCTCCACATAAGTAAAAATAAGATTGTCAACCGTGTTAGCCGGTGTATCATAAAGCTTAGGATTATACTCCTCAAGAAAGGTCTTAAGATCCAGCCCCTGTGCGTTTCTCTCACCGGTTCCAAGATACTGCTCATATTTTTCAAGATACATAGCCTGCCTCCTTATCAAAAATAAAAGACTCTTCGTCCACAGCATTACGCATGACGAAGAGTCTTATGGACTCCATATATTATATTAGAAAATTGCTATTGTTACAAGCCAATTTACAAACCAAAGTCCTGCACAGATAATTCCGACTGAGTAAACAAAATTCTTGTTCTCTCTAGGAAGAATCTTAACAATACCGATGCCTGTAAGATAGAGCATCATACCGCTGATGGCTGTTGTTATCACACTGAAAATTACACCAAAGAATGAGTGTGTAAGAACGAGCTGTAAAAGCTTAACAACTGTAAATACCAAAAGCGGAAGTGCCGGTATAGCAAATACACTGAGTGCTGTCTTAAAGTTGACCTCCTGCTTCTGGACGAACTTTCCACATACCCAGATAAGTCCTGCAAGTGCCGCCGGTATTGCTATCCACCATAAGACTGTACAGAATATTGCCTTGAGCCAGTCAGCGATTCCGTAAGAACCATACTTAGCTGTCCATACAATCATTCTTATAATCTTATAAACAAGCTCCGCTGCCGCATTAACCACAACAAGTCCCGCAACCGTGGCAAGTGAATGCTCACCTACAACTGCCCCACTCGCCTCAACCGGATTCTTAACGAACTCCTTGGCGAATGCCAGCATGCCCTTGGAAATCTCAGTAGCCTGCTCCTTGGTTATGATAGGCTTAGCTGCCGGCTGCGCCGCTGCTGTTGCAGCCTCCGGTGCCTGCTGCTCTGTCTGTGGCTGTGCATTCTCAGCCTGCACATTCTCTGCCTGTGGCTGTGCATTCTCTGTCTGACAGTTACATACTTCACCGTCCTGAAGAGGTCTTCCACACTTTGTACAAAACTTCATTAATAATGTCCTCCTATCTCCTGCCCCTGTAATGTGATAAAACATTACCCTAAGAATACACCATCACAACATTTCTTATCAATAGTCCTTATGCCACATATTGCAGCAAAGCTGCTTCATTAACTAGTCTTTGCAAGTGCCTTGAACTGAGCGGCGTAAAGATTGTAGTATGCTCCCCCGGCTGCAAGAAGCTCCTCGTGGCTTCCCTCCTCCTTAATCCGTCCGTCATCAATGACAAATATTCTGTCTGCATTCTTAATGGTAGAAAGTCTGTGTGCGATAACAAACGAAGTTCTGCCCGCAAGCATTGCCTCTATGCCTTGCTGCACAAGCGCCTCCGTGTGAGTGTCAATGCTCGAAGTCGCCTCGTCAAGTATGAGTATCTGAGGCTTGCTGAGCATCGTTCTCGCAAAGGCGATGAGCTGTCTCTGACCGTTGGAAAGTCTTGTGCCTCGCTCATTAATCTCGGTGTCATAGCCTTTCTCAAGCTTTGAAATAAAATCATGCGCGTGAACCGACTTTGCCGCCTCTATTATCTCCTCGTCCGTGGCATCAAGCTTGCCGTAACGGATATTGTCCTTGATTGTTCCCGAAAACAGGAAATTATCCTGCGTCATTATGCCCATCTGCTCTCTGAGGCTCTTAAGCGTCACCGACTTTACATCGGTATCATCGACAAGCACCCTTCCCTTGGTAGCATTATAAAAACGGCTTATAAGATTGATAACTGTTGATTTACCCGCTCCTGTAGGACCCACAAGTGCTATAGTCTCTCCCTGCTTAACCTTAAAGCTTACATCCTTTAAGACCATAACATCAGGCTCATCAGAGTAGGCAAACGATACATGGTCGAACTCAACCCTTCCCTCAATCTTGTGAAGCTTAACCGCACCCTCCTCGTCGCGGATGTCAGGCTCGGTATCAAGGATATCGAACACTCTCTCTGCAGCCGAGATGTTGGTGATAATCTTATTATAGAAGTTAGCCAGATTTCTGATAGGACTCCAGAACATTGACAGGTACGATGTGAATGCCATGAATGTACCGACGCCTACTGTTCCGACACCGAGAACCCTTATTCCGATAAAGTACAGGAGGAATCCTCCCACGCCCCAGCTTATCTCAATCGTAGGGCTGAACATATCCGACACTCTCACCGCACCGACAAACGCCTTCTTCTGCTCATCTACGAGCTCACTGAAACTCTCAAGTGACTCATCCTCCGCCGCAAAGCTCTGCACAACCCTGATTCCCGAAAGGTTCTCGTGAAGATATGCGTTCATGTTCGAGGTCTTCTTGCGGAATGACTGCCATCTCTTGTGTCCGAGCTTCTCTATAATCGACATGGCAGCTATAAGAAAAGGAAGCGTCACAAATGATGCAAGTGCAAGCTTCGGGTTCTTGACAAGCATTATGACCGCAACAGCCACTAGTGTTATAAAGTCCGGAATGAGCGTTGTCACGCTGTCCGAAAGTATATTTTTTAACGAATTGACATCTCCGATTACCCTCGCGAGAATCTTTCCCGTAGGTCTTGTGTCGAAGAAGTGGAAGCTCAACTTCTGAATGTGCTCATAGACTGCCTGCCTTATGTCGAGAAGCACCTGGTTGGATATTTTTGCGAGCATATACATACGAAGCTTGATTCCTGCCACATTTATCACATTGAGTCCGACACCGAACAGGCAGAGAAGCATAAGTCCCTTCATGTCCTTGTTGGCAATGTGGACGTTAACCGCACGCTCTATGATGAGCGGGTTAATAAGATTGATTGCGATTGTAACGCACATTATGAGCAGCACAATCACAATCTTTTTCCCATATTTGAGCAGATAGCGGTAAAGACGCATGAGCGTGTCAAGCTTTAATACCTCCTTCTGTTCCTCGTCCTCTCTGAAGGAATTAACCGACATTTGTTGTCACCTCCTCTAAAAAGTTGGAAGCGGAATACTGTGCGTTGTAGGTATCATAGTAGATGCCCTTCATCGCCATGAGTTCATCGTGCGTTCCCCTCTCGGCAATGCTTCCGCCCGACAGGACAATAATCTCGTCAGCCTGCTTTACCGCGGAAATCCGGTGCGCAATGATAATCTTTGTCGTATCCTTCATCGCATCAAGCTCCTTCTGAATCTCATACTCCGTCTCCATGTCAAGAGCCGATGTCGAGTCGTCAAGTATAAGCACGGGAGCCTGCTTTGCAATAGCTCTTGCAATACTGATACGCTGCTTCTGTCCACCCGACAGACCGACACCTCGCTCACCAACTACAGTTTCATATTTATCGCCGAGCTTACCGATAAATCCCGCGGCTCTCGCGGACTGCGCCGAAGCCTCAATAAGATCATCCGTTATGCTATCCCTGCGTCCTATACTGATATTCTCCTTAATTGAATCGGAGAAAAGAAACACATCCTGCATGACAACCGACAGATTGCGGCGAAGGCTCTCCGTCGTGATGTCCTTCACGTCATTGCCGTCAAGCATTACCTTTCCATCGGTCGCATCGTAGAAGCGCTCCATAAGATTGATAATCGATGTCTTTCCCGAACCCGTCACGCCCATGATTCCGAGCGTCCTTCCGGCAGGCACCTTAAACGAAACATCTTTCAAAACCTGTGTGTCATTGATATTAAAGGACACATTCTCAAAGGCAACCTCTCCCTTCGCTCTTCCGATGTCCTTCGCGCCGTCCTTATCGGCAATCTCAGGCTCCTCACTCCATATCTTTCTTATCTTCTTTGCGGATGCAAGACCGCTCGCCATATCGGCACTCAGCCAGCCTATCATCTCCATCGGCCAGATGATGTTGTTCGCGTACTCGGTAAACGCACCGAGGTCGCCGAGGCTTATCTTATCCATGATTACAAATCCACCTCCGACAAGCACAACGAGCAGCAGCAGAAGTCTCGTCAAAAATGATATGTTAGGATTGTACTTGAGTGATATCTTAGACTGCTTCATGCTGAGATCATAATAGTTCTTATTATGCTTCTTAAACTTCTCAATCTCATAATCCTCTCTCGCAAATGCCTTTACGACGCGCACACCCGTGAGATTCTCCTGAACAACCGTCGTGAGTGCCGCATTCTCCTCCGACAGATCATCGTACACCTTGCCTATCTTCTTCTCGAGTGCAACCGCATGGTACGCCACAATAGGCATGATGACTATCGGAATGATTGTGAGCACAGGGCTTATGCTTATCATGCAGACAAGCACGCCTATTGTGTGAATTGTGCATTCAATAGCTAACATTCCGACATATCCGAGTGCATTCCAGACATTGTCGACATCGTCCTTCACGCGCGCCATCAGCTCACCTGTGTTGTTCTTATCAAAGAATCTTATCGAAAGCTTCTGAACGTGCTTGAACAGTCCCACTCTTATTTTGCTTCCTATACTCATGCTGGTATAGTCAAAAACAAATTCCTTTACAAACTGAAACACCGCCCTCGCAAATCCTATCGAGAGCAGTCCGAACAGCAGCTTCATGAGGAGCTGTGTCCGTCCGTCCACAATGACATCGTCGATGAGCGACCTCGTTATGAACGGATATATCATGTCAAGACCGATACTGCATACCATCGCAGCAAGCGCAATCAGGTACATGTACCAGCTTCTTGCGATGTAGTTTCTCAACTTCATAAATTACCTCCCTCTCTGCCACACTGTAGTGACATATTATTATCGAAAACACTGCCCTATGCGTGTTCCCATCCTGTCCGGCAGCCTTTTACATCTTTAAGCCTGCTGCCCTTCTTCTGCCACGAAAATACATACACATGAAATTCTGCATTGCTTTTGCGGAAAAATCAATCTGGCTCTTAAGCACGCAAAAAAGCCGCATAGTCGAAACGACCCTGCGGCTTAACTTCATGCAAATAGTCTAAGCTGTATCAAATATTATATGACCACATCATGTTATATAATCCCTAATACTCACCCATGCTGTTATGCTGTATGTATATCCGAGGCAGTCCCGATAACGTATACTGTTAATGTTCTTACTACAAAATTACTTAACTTAATCATCGAGTCTGTCTCCTTTCTTTTTTTATAGTTTGTTGATTCATAAGTCTTTTTCAGAATACTCTTGATGGAAATAAAAGTCAACAGTTTTTTTATAATTTTTCGGCGCACCATACTATCTTGCCATCCGGTCCGAATGGTCCTTTTGCAATACTAATCCGCATTCTATCATCGGAAAATCTTGTTGCAAAATCTTTTCCATAATCCCAAAACACCAATATAAACCCATTTCCATCCTTTGCCGGGTCACAGTGATAATGCTCAGGTAGAATATATTTTATCCTGCCGTCCTCAATAGAAGCCCTCTGTCTTGTCATGCCATCATACATAGGAATAGAAAATATATGCTTTCCTCCGGGTTTAAGAACACGTTTCATTTCCTCAAACGCTGCATTTATATCCACAACATGCTCAAGAACATCACTTGAAATCATCAAATCTATGCTGTTATCGGAAAAAGAAAGATGTTGAATATCTTCATTTCTGGTACCATCCTCCAGTACGGTTCCAAATGGTATTTTCTCAGAGTAAAATGAACGTATATAATTCTTTCCGTATTTCTTTAATTTTTTTCTCAGAGGAGAATTATCATCCAACTCAAAAATAATTTTCCCTTCAAGCTTTCCAAGCTCATCTATTGCCTCTGAAATATACTCATATCTTCCATTAGCCCGGCAGAAAAGGCATCTCCTCATCTCGTCATCAACGCCAAACTGAATAATAGGAGCTATTTTACCACAACACCTGCACCTGCGTATACGTGATTTGAGCAAATATTTTGGTTTTACATACATTCTTATTTTTTTTAATATTTGTTTTATTGCCATGTCACAATTCTCCTCATGCGTTATAAAAATCAAGCAGAATAATTATACCCCCCCCCGTTTATTTTTGTCAATACATTTTAAATTGTATTCTGATGAAAAATAATAGTTTTTTGGCTTTGGTAAGTGTATTTACACGAAAAAACAGCAGATGGGTCTGGTCCACCCACCTTGTCCCAGCGGACTGTCTATTTTTTATCAATTCTTGTCTGCTTGTACCCTATGTGCTACAATGAATTTATGTGCAATTGCACGAACCCATTCGGGATTAAAATTTAGGAGGCTATGATGGCAGGTAATGTAATTGTAGGTCAGTCCGGCGGTCCAACCGCTGTAATCAACTCAAGTCTTGCAGGTGTATTCAAGACAGCCAAGGATCTTGGTGCAGAGAAAGTATACGGCATGAGGTACGGAATACAGGGATTTTTGGAGAAGAACATTATAGATATGAGCGAGAAAATCCGCTCGGATATGGATTTGGAACTGCTCAAGAGGACGCCTTCCTCATTTCTTGGTTCATGCAGATACAAGCTCCCTGATATCTGCGACGACAGGGCACTGTATGACAGGATATTTGAGATACTTAACGAGTACGGCATCACAGCCTTTTTCTACATAGGCGGAAATGATTCCATGGACACAATCAAGAAGCTGTCCGATTACGCAATCCTTATGAACAGTCCGATTCGCTTTATCGGTGTTCCTAAGACAATCGACAATGACCTCGCCGTGACAGACCACACTCCGGGCTTCGGAAGTGCGGCAAAGTACATCGCTTCGGCTACTAAGGAGCTTATCCGCGACGGTCTTGTGTATGATGTAAAGAACGTGACAATCATTGAGATTATGGGACGTAACGCAGGCTGGCTCACCGGTGCGGCTGCACTCGCTCACTGTGAGGACTGCGAGGGCGTTGATTTACTCTATCTTCCTGAGCTTCCTTTTGATGTTGATACATTCCTCGAGAAAATAAAAGAGATTCAGAAGGTTAAGAAATCCGTTGTTGTGGCTGTTTCAGAGGGTATCAAGACAGCCGACGGCAAGTATGTATTTGAGCACGGACAGCACACAGAGTATGTCGATTCATTTGGTCATAAGCAGCTCTCCGGTACAGCCAAGTACCTTTCTTTGCTTGTAAGCGAGAAGATAGGCTGCAAGTCAAGGGCGATTGAGCTCTCAACCCTCCAGAGATGTGCAGGACACCTCACATCCCGTGTCGATATCACGGAGGCTTATCAGGTCGGCGGCTACGCAGTGAAGACTGCACTTGAGGGCGAGACAGGTAAGATGGTAATACTCAAGAGAGTATCCGAAGATCCGTACATCTGCACGACAGACCTCTACGATGTACACAAGATTGCCAACATCGAAAAGAAGGTCCCTGTTGAATGGATTAAGCCGGACGGAAGCGGCGTGAGCGAAAAGCTCGTCAACTATATCCGCCCGCTCATACAGGCGGAGCTCACACCTATCATGATTACAGGTCAGCCAAGACATATCGTGGTGGATATCGATAACAGATAACAGACATACATATACACAATGTAATCAAAATTGTTGCATCAATTTAACTCGGTCGCATCCGACTCGGTCGCGACCGAGTTAAATTTTAATATCTATTTATTCCAGATACCCATACACCTTCTTAAGTATCTCTATCGTGTCCTTTGACATGGTTTCATCAGGTATCTCTATCTCTCCGACATCACCCACTTCATAATCAAGCTTGATTTTCCACACTACTGCATCCGCTCCGTCAGCCGGTTCATTGCCCGTGTACTCGACAACGAATGATGTGCTCTTGTCCGATTTATCCTTCGGCACTCCGATATACACCTTGGTCATGCCATCGTTTAACTTGAGCATGAAGTACATCGCATCATCGCCGAGGAGCTTATACTCTGCCGCCATATCATTTTCCTTGACCTGCTTTACGGCGGAGAGAAGCTTCACAGCCTGTATGAACTCCTGAAGGGAATTCTGTGTAACTCCGGCATCAGCCATAGTCACCAGCTTAACGCCTGTTATGTCCTCAATCTGATCTGATGAGATAGTCAGGTCAGTGAGCCTGCTCTTCATGAAATCGAGCGGAATACCTGTCTTTTCCTCCGCTCTCGCGATTGCGCTCTCGAAAAGCTTCTCGACGTTCAACATCACCTTTCCATCAGCACTCACATACGCCTCGAGATACTCAAAGCCCTTGTACGAGACATCAGCGTATATCACATCGGTGCTGTGGCTTCCCGCAAGCTCCCCCTCGAGGCTGTCGCCGAGCAGACCGAAATCCATACCCTCGACGGACACCTCGGCGCTGTATGTATAATTTTCCTTCAAAAGCTCCTTTAACCTGTTGCCCATTCTAAGCTTCGGCATGAGAAGCACACAGGTCAGCACCGCCGCGACTACGGCGATGACTGCCGCAAGCCCAAGTATCAGCGCGGCTTCCTTTTTACTATCTTTCATTTTCATCCTCCATTCTAAAACAACAGGCAGGAGACACTCACCAATATGATATGCCCCCTGCCGTTATTTTAATCACGCTGCCTGTGTTTCTGCAATAGGCAGTTGTTTCATTACAAGTCCTTAAAGTTCCTTGACAGTCTTAACCACGTTATCAACCGTGAAGCCGAACTCCTTGAAGAGTGTTGCTGCAGGAGCACTTGCTCCGAAGCTGTGCATTGTGACGTAAGCTCCGTCAAGACCTACATACTTGCCCCAGCCGAAGTCGGAAAGTGCCTCGATTGCAACTCTCTTTCTCACGCTCTTTGGAAGTACGGATTCCTTGTACTCATCACTCTGCTGGTCAAACACATCCATCGAAGGCATGGAAACGACTCTCACGTCAATGCCGTCCTTCATAAGCTCTGCCTTTGCATCTACAGCAAGTGAAACCTCTGAGCCGGATGCTATGAGAATTGCATCAGGTACGCTCTTCTCGGAATCAGCTATAACATAAGCTCCCTTTAAAGCGTCCTTAGATGAGCCATTTATCTGAGGAAGGTTCTGTCTTGTGAGAACGAGCGCTGTAGGTGTATTCTTGGAAGTAACTGCATAAGCCCAGGCTGCAGCCGTCTCAGTCGCATCGCACGGTCTATATACCGTGAAGTTAGGAAGTGAACGGAACATTGCAAGCTGCTCGATAGGCTCATGTGTAGGACCGTCCTCGCCAACACCGATGCTGTCATGTGTGAGTACGAATGTAAGCGGAACCCCCATGATAGCTGAAAGTCTTGCCATAGGCTTAACATAATCACTGAATACAAAGAAGGTTGACACGAAAGCCTTAAGTCCGCCGTGAAGCATCATACCGTTGCCGATAGCCGTCATTGCAAGTTCTCTTACACCAAAGTGCATATTTCTTCCCGCATAGTTATCCTTGGAGAAATCTCCCATGTCGGACATGTACGTCTTAGTCGAAGGCGCAAGGTCAGCAGAACCTCCCATAAGGTTAGGAAGCATGTTCTTTAACTTGTTAATCTGTACTCCTGAAAGGTTACGTGTAGCCTGAGGCTTGTCCTCATAACTCCAGAAGTTCTCATCCGCAAGAACCTTCTCTGCCGCATCCTCGTCAAAATACTCATCCCAAAGCTTCTTCATCTCAGGATATGCCTTGCAGTAATCGGCAAAAAGCTTGTTCCATGCTTCCTCTACTTCAACACCCTTCTCTGCCTTCTCCTTGTAGTTGGCATATACCTCATCAGGTACATAGAAAGGCTCCTGTGAAGGCCAGCCGAGATTCTCCTTGAGAGCGGCTACATTGTCAACGCCGAGAGGCTCGCCGTGAGCTGATGCCTTGCCCTCCTTGGCAGGACAACCGAAGCCGATCTTGGTCTTAACCGTAATCATTGTAGGTCTTGTCTTGTCAGCCTTCGCCTCCTCGATAGCCTTACCGATTTCTTCTATATTATTGCCATCCTCGACAACGAGTGTCTGGAAGCCGAATGCCTCAAAGCGCTTTCTTACATCCTCGGTAAACGCAATATCCGTGCCGCCCTCTATTGAAATCTTGTTGGAATCATAGAGCACGATGAGCTTACTGAGTCCGAGTGTTCCCGCGAGTGAGAATGCCTCGGAGGAGATGCCCTCCATCATACAGCCATCACCGCCGAGAACATAGGTGTAGTGGTCAACCACAGGGAAATTCTCCTTGTTGAACACTGCCGCAAGATGTGCCTCCGCAACTGCCATACCTACTGCCATACCCATACCTGCACCGAGTGGTCCTGTTGTAGCTTCTACGCCGACCGTATGACCGTACTCCGGATGTCCCGGTGTAAGTGAGCCCCACTGACGGAACTGAGCAAGGTCTTCCTTGGTAAGACCATATCCGAAGAGATGGAGAAGCGAATATAAAAGTGTTGAACCATGTCCGCCTGAAAGAATGAATCTGTCTCTGTTAAACCACTTAGGATCGGCAGGATTGTGATTCATGTGATTAGCCCAGAGCTCATAAGCCATAGCCGCTGAGCCGAGTGGAAGTCCCGGATGTCCTGAGTTAGCCTTCTGTACCGCATCTGCTGCAAGCACACGAATGGCATTCACAGACATCTTTTCAATATTGTCACGCATAGTAAATCTCCTTATTTTCTATATTAATTCTGCTTTCCGAACACAGCTTCATAGTCCTTAACGAACTTCTCGATACCTGCTGTGGTAAGAGGATGCTTTGTCATCTGCTCGATTACCGAATATGGAACAGTTGCAATGTCCGCACCTGCAAGTGCACAGTCTGTTACATGAATCGGATTACGAACGCTCGCTGCAATAATCTCTGTCTCAATCTCAGGATAGTTCATGAAAATATCAGAAATTGTACGGATGAGTTCAATGCCCGGCTGTGATATATCATCAAGTCGTCCGAGGAACGGAGAAACATAAGCCGCACCTGCTCTTGCCGCAAGAAGTGCCTGATTAGCCGAAAAGATAAGTGTCACATTGACCTTGATTCCCTCAGCCGCAAGAACCTTTGTAGCCTTAAGTCCCTCAACGGTCATAGGAATCTTAACTACCATGTTAGGATGGATTGCCGCAATCTCTCTTCCCTCCTTAATCATGCCCTCAGCGTCCTGAGTTGTGGCCTTAACCTCTCCGCTGATAGGTCCGTCAACGATTGAAGCGATCTCCTTGATAACCTCGTTGAAGTCTCTGCCCTCCTTGGCAATGAGCGATGGGTTCGTTGTTACGCCACAGATAACTCCCATATCATTCGCCTTCTTAATGTCCTCAACCTTCGCTGTGTCAATAAAAAACTTCATAATACCTCTCCTATTCTGCTCTCGCCTTTGATAGTATGATGTTGAGGTCAAAAGATATTTTGACCTTTTGCCCCCGGTATCATAGTATTAAAAAATTACGGAAAACAATTATTGTTTCACTATCGTCATTTTAAAGCCATACACTAATAATGTCAAAGCATTTTTATTACAATACCTCGATACGTTCCTTGTATACACGTCTGAAATATATGAACTCCGCAATTGCCGTGAGTGTCCATGAACAAATGTAGAGAATATACAGCGACGGAACCGTCCTGAAGTACGCGAACACCGTGTATATCCATACCACGCGGAACACACACGAACCCATTATAACTATGTAGGTAGGAACAACCGTCTTTCCAAGTCCTCTCGATGCCGCGATGGTACAGTCCATAAACGCTGAAAATCCATAGGAAATACTCATTATGTTAAGCCTTAACATTCCCGCATCAATAACCGCACTGTCCTTGGTAAAAAGCGACAGGAACGGTCTGCCAAATATATTAATCGTAATTCCCATGACCATTCCTATTCCGAATGAGTATGCAAGGCTTATAATGTAGCTGTTTCTGACTCTCTTTTTATTTCCCGCACCATAGTTCTGCCCCATGAAGCTTGCGCATGCAGTGTAGAATGCCGCCATGACATCATACACAAGCGCGTCCGCATTGGTTGCTGCCGAGTTTCCCTCAACGATGACAGCATCAAAGGAATTGACACCAACCTGCACGAACAAGTTCGCGAACTGGAATATCGCATTCTGTATTCCGGCAGGGAATCCGAGCTTAAAGAGGTCTTTTACCTTGTCCTGATAAAACTTAATATGTTTAAATGAGAAGCGTATTCTCTCATCGGCTCTCATAAGTGCAATCATTATAAGCACGGCTGACATATACTGCGATGTGATGCTCGCAATCGCAACTCCGGCAACGGAAAGCTTGCACACAATAACAAAAAACAGGTTGAGAAGAATATTAACAACACCCGAAAACGCAAGAATATACACGGGCTTCTTGGTATCTCCTATTGCCGAGAAGACTGCATTGCCGAAGTTATATATGCCGAGAGCAGGCATTCCCAGAAAATATATCCTGAGATACAATGCTGCCCCGTCTATGAGCTCCTCCTTCGTCTTCATAACTTCAAGTATCAGTCTTGAAAATATAAGTCCGATTAAGAGAAGTATCACTCCCATGAGAGTGCACATCCACGCCGCCGAGTGCACTACCTCGCGCACATCCTTATCCTTCTTCGCGCCGATGTACTGCGCCGTCATTACGTTGACACCGCCTGACACTCCTATCAGGAATGTGGTGAACAGCGTAACCAATGTTGTGGTTGAGCCCACACTTCCGAGTGCGTGTGAACCGGCGAACTGACCGACCACCGCAATATCCGACATATTAAAAAGTACCTGTAAAAGATTTGACAGCACAAGCGGTATACTGAACACCAATATCTGCCTGGCAAGCGGTCCCTTTGTCAAATCCCTGCTTTCATTCTTCATTACCTTTTCACTCCCATTTTTCGTAAAAAATCCAGATATGCCCAGAATATTTCTCCGGACACATCTGGATTTTAGCATTTTACTTATATTTTGGCAATCAGGTATTACAATCTTTTGCGGCTTCTAATCCTCCTCAAGATAGAGCTTAACCCTGTCCTGAATAATCGCCGCCGTCTCCTCGGCACTGCGCGCCCCCGCGAAGAATATGATTGTTCGGTTGGTTATTTTCATGGTGGTGTCTCCTTTGCAAAGCTGTATACCACTTTAACCCAAAGCACTATAATAAGCATTATAATACCTTGGGTTAAGATAATTTCAGAGCTTTACTTTATCATAAATATTATGAAAAAATTTTACGAAGCAGCTCTTTAATATAAACGACAAAACATATACCCGCAAATACACAAATCAACATACCGGCAATAATCGCGGCTCGGTAATTAGAGGAATAATATCCTGATGCACATTCAAGAATCATGTTAATTCCTAAAATAAAAATACAGACATCAATTATCGGAAATAAAACACCAATTACCCATTTAAAAACTTTACTCATATTGTTATTCCTTCTTACCACAAAATCACCCTTATAAGTCTGTAATATATTGTGCAGATACTACATTATGTACTTACCGTTCTTATGATACCACATGGTCAATACTGTACAATAAATATTTAGTAGGAACAAGTGCCGTTCCCGTACATCTTCCCCATGTCAGCTCTGTTCTGACTTCTGTCCCTCTGTATGTCTGCAACACATTGTCATTATTATAACCGACATCAATAATATTAATGACATCGCCGTCGGCAACCTGCTCTGATTCAAGCAAATTGTCTATCTCCATATCTGTAATCTCGCCAACAAGTTCATTAGGAATTACCTCCTTAATGTCGATTGACGATAAGTTATTGTAACGATGTATTCAAATACAAATTCATTGTAGCATACACTCGGCACTTTGAACATGAAGTTACGCGAAAGTTTTAACTTTCTTATAACTTCATGTTATTTTACATTACAATACTTTATATTTATGATATCGGGGTCAAAAGTCCCCGACTTTGATGCTCATATCGGGGCGGGTCATAAGGGCTTTCACCCACTTATGAGCAAGCTCATGTGGGCTTAGACCTTTTGATCCTGGCATCATATTTATAATATCAAAATACTATATAAAGGAGTTTACACATGAAACAAAAAGTAAAATACATATTATCAATAATAATTATATTTAATCTTCTCTTTTTTGCATTTCGAGATACATCCTCTGCTCCGCAACCAAGCACTTATGAATGTCCTACATTGGATGATATTTCATTCACATCATAACTTTACTTATTCCATACCCTGCAAGAGTTTCCTCTATAATATTCGCTCTCTTTTTATCTCCTCTTGCCTCCGCTATAACATAGGAATATGTAAAAAATTGTGCCGCGTTTTTCTTGTCGCCCGTCTCAGCATAACATATTCCTCTGTTGTATAGCAGTTCCATAAAAATATTTAATTTTCCATGTGTATTACAATATTCAATTCCCTTAGAACAAATTTCATCCGCATCGTTATACTTTCCACAGCCAATGAGCCAATTACTGAGATTAAACAGAATCATAGGGTATATTCTTACCTTCTCATCATAATTGCGATATTGTCTATTATCATAATTTCATCAAAAGTAAGCAATTTGACATTATTTATATTATTAAAATCAAACCTTGGAAGAGTATAACGAATTGCCCTTAGCAACATATCAAAAACTTCTTCTCCATTATTGCCATTTCCCATTTTTATGCCGGCTCTTACAAAACTTACATATTGCTCCGTTATTCTGTCCGCTTTGTATGAGCACTTTTCCAACCGAGCAAGCAGTTCTTCTACATCTCTGCAACCTGATGATATTTTATATGATATTTCCTGTTTTAAATTATACCACCTCATCTCCTCCTCCGTCACCTGTACTCCCATCGGCTGTACAGGCAGTCCGAGCCTCTCCATGAGCGCTATGTACTGATTGAGCCGCACGCCCTGACGCCCGTTCTCTATCTTCGACAATGTTCCCGGCGAACATATTCCCTCACACAAATCCTCCTGTGTAACTCCCATTCTTTCTCTCTATTCTCTTATATAATCACCAGACATGTAAAATGCCATGCCATTCCTCCAACGAGCAGACTTCTTATAAATAATTACATTAATTATTATACCAGTCATTTCCCACACGGGCAACTGACATATCCGGCAAAAGCGGGATTACGGGGAAAATGATAAAAGACATAACAAAAACGGCTTCGGGATTTCGATAAATCCCAAAGCCGTCATGCTTCTTAAAAGTATTTTATTCCAGATCAGCGATCCTCATTCTCGCCCTGTCCGTAGTAAGCATTTGCTCCGTGCTTTCTGAAATAATGCTTATCGAGAAGGTGCTGCGGAACTCTCTGAACTCTTGGATTGAGGGTCATTGTATTGTACGCCATCTCGGCAACAGCCTCAAGCACCACCGCGTTGTATACGGCACCCTTGGCAGTCTTGCCCCACGCGAAAGGACCGTGATTTTTTACCACGATACCCGGAACTGCGAGCGCGTCGGTATCGCCGACCGTCTCGACAATCACGTTTCCCGTGTTAAGCTCGTATGCCTCATATATTTCCTGCGCAGTGAGGTCTCTCGTGCACGGAATGTCGCCATAGAAGTAATCCGCATGCGTCGTTCCGAATGCCGGGATGTCTATTCCCGCCTGCGCAAATGTAACCGCCCACTTAGAATGTGTATGTACCACACCGCCAATCTCCGAGTACTGCTTATAAAGCACAAGATGTGTTGCCGTGTCTGAGGACGGCTTGTACTTTCCTTCAATCACATTACCCTCAAGGTCGATGACAACCATGTCATCCGGTGTCATCACATCGTAATCCACACCGCTCGGCTTGATTACCACATAACCGCTCTCGCGGTCAATGCCGCTTACATTTCCCCAGGTATAGATTACAAGTCCTTTTTCCACGAGCTCCATATTAGCCTCGTATACTTCCTTCTTTAACTGTTCTAACATGTCCTTCTCCTTCCCACCGCAATCAGATTTTCCTGATTTTTGACCTAATCGGCTTTAAAAGTCTGTGTATCATATCATTATCGACTCCACCGCTGCCCTCTCAACAGCAAGTCCCGCCTTATAACGCTCTATGAACTCGTCGAAGCCCTTGACATCATTCTTGTCCGGTTCCATAGTGCTTCCACTCTGCCCTGCGAACACTCTGTTGTTAAGATAATCGTCAAGAGTCTCTCCTTCGCCTTTATGTATCATGTATGAAGCAAGCAAAGCCATTCCCCATGCGCCGCCTTCACCTGCCGTATCCATAACAGTAATCGGAGCATCCATCGCAGCCGCAAGGAATCTCTGTCCGACTCCCTTCGTCTTAAACAGCCCGCCATGTCCTGTTATTGAATCAACCTTGACGCCTTCCTCTTTAAGAAGAATGTCAAGACCTATCTTGAGTGCCCCAAGCGACGTGTAGAGATGAGTTCTCATAAAGTTGGCAAGGCTGAATTTACTGTTGGTATTTCTGACAAACAGAGGACGTCCCTCATCCATGTGTGTGATATTCTCTCCCGATATATATCCATAAGACATAAGTCCGCCACAGTCGGCATCACCCTCAAGTGCTTTATTGTAGAGAACCGAGAACAGCTTGTTCATATCCACCGGAATTCCGAGTGCCTCCTCAAATTCCTTAAAAATATTCACCCATGCATTAAGATCCGATGTGCAGTTATTGCAGTGAACCATTGATACAAGATTGCCTGTAGGTGTAGTTACGAGATCAATCTCAGGATATACCTTGGAGAGTTCCTTTTCCATAACTATCATGGCGAACACACTTGTTCCGGCTGAGACATTACCTGTTCTGACAGCAACAGAGTTGGTTGCCGTCATTCCCGTCCCCGCATCTCCCTCCGGAGGGCAGAGCGGAATACCGGCGCACAAGTCTCCGTCAGCATCTAAAAGTGCCGCACCTTCCTCTGTGAGTACTCCGGCATCCTCACCTGCAAGAAGCACCTCCGGCATAATATCCATAAGTCTCCACTTAAGCTCCGGTCTGTCCCCCTTCGCATTGCGTTCCTCTATAAGTGAATCGAACTTTCCAACCATATTGGCATTGTAGTTCTTAGTCGAGGTATCAATCGGGAACATTCCTGATGCCTCTCCGACACCGATAACTCTTCTTCCGGTCAGCTTCCAATGTATGAAGCCTTCAAGTGTTGTCATATAGTCTATACGCGGAAGATGTTCCTCATTGTTAAGCATCGCCTGATAAAGGTGCGCAATGCTCCATCTCTGCGGAATATTATAATTAAACAAAGATGTCAGCTCATCTGCCGCTTCCTCCGTGATGCTGTTTCTCCATGTACGGAAAGGAACAAGCAGCTCACCCTTCTCGTCGAATACCATGTAGCCGTGCATCATTGCCGAGAAGCCTATTGCCGCAAAGCTTTTAAGAGTAACTCCGTATTTTGCCCTTACATCTGCCTTTAGCGAAGCATAACAGTCCTTGAGTCCGACCCATATATCATCAAGACTGTATGTCCACACACCGTTCTCAAAACGGTTTTCCCACTCATGGCTTCCTGCCGCTACAGGCTTATTCTCCTCGTCCACAAGCACTGCCTTAATTCTTGTTGAGCCGAACTCGATTCCGAGAACGGCTCTTCCACTCTCAATTACTTCCTTAATTTCTGCCATTACCTTCTCCTCCTTATCTATTCGTCATCCTCGTCGTAATCGTCATCTTCATAGGTATCTCTATCATATTCCTCATCGTCATCTGCAGCAGACTCCTTAAAATCCGACTCCTTTATGACAAGTGCAGAACGAAATCTTCCAAACAGCTTATTTCCTACACTGCTCTTTGCGTGCTCCGCCGCACGTTCCATTGTATCCTTGACCACTCCGACAATATTTCCCATATCATCATTAGGAAGCCTGCTTAAGATGAGATAGAGCTTTAAAAGTGCCTTATCCTCTATCCTCCAGCCCTGTTCATCGGCATAGTCCTTCGCAATATCGACAAGCTCATTCACCGTGTACTGCTTAAGAAGAAAGCATCCCGTGAATGTCTCGGCAAAATCAGAATTTTCGGCAAAAAGCTTGTTAATCTCGTATTCCTCATCAACAATAATGAACGTTGTGGCATTGGCATTGCCCTCACGCATCATTGACACAATCTGTCCGCGCTTTAGCCTGCCGGCATTCTCAACGATAAGTGTCTGTCCGGCAAGCTTATCCGAATATGCCTCATAGCTCTTCTCATTAAGCTTATCCGCCGATATTCTCGCAAGCTTCTGCTCACGCTCATCATCAAACGCATGAAGTGCCTTAAATAAATTGACGGCAAATGTTATCTTGTCCGTATTACGGCTTCCCATAATCATTATATTTCCGGCATTTCCGGACTTTCCGTTCTGAACTGCCCTGTAATTTCCTATATATCTGCACAGTCTGCACTCCATACCCGACATATAAAGATACTTATCAAGGAACTTTCTTTCCTCTTCCTTCAGCGTATATCTTGATGCAGCCGTATCACCGAGTGCACTCTTTACGGTATCGTCGATAATCCTTTCTATGCCTGCATTGACAGCTTTCTCCAGATCAAGTGTGTCCTCCATGCCATGAGCATCCTCCTGCTCATGAGCATCCTCCTGCTCATCGACATCCGGTATCTCCTCGAACTCCGTTTCAGCTTCCACCTGCTCAGGCTCATCACGAATTACCTCACACTGCTCCTTCCCAGCTTCATCCTGAGGTTCTTCGTATCTCTCCTCAAGTGCAGCCGCAACCTCATGAACCGGAATCTCTCTCGTCGGCTGTATCTTCTCCATGTCGGCAGGGTATTCTGACTCCGGTTCGTCGTCTATATCCGAAAGCCACTGCGATATGTCCATCTGACCGTCTATCTGATCATCCTTCTGTGCAGCCTCTTTCTTTCTTCTCTCCTGCTCTGCCTGAAGCTGTGCAACAATCTCTGCCATCTGCTCAATGGTCATCTGCTCCGCTGCCTGCCTTATCGTCATGTCAGGGGACAGTACCGGCTTACTGTCAGCAGAAGCCTTCCCGGATATTTTCTGCTTAGGAGTCTTCCGTGTATCCTCTGATTTAGCAGTATTCCTTGATGACTTACGCCACTGATGCTTGTTGATTATAATCTCCTTTGTCGGATCTGAATCATCATCCGGCATATCCTCAAGCTCTGCCGCCTCGCGAAGTGCCTCGGTCCTTTCCCTGTTCTTATATGCCTCCATAATTTCTTCGACATTGGCCTTGAGTTCCTGCTGCACATTTCTCGTATCATATACCGAATAATCAGGCACCTTGATATTGATGTCAATCGGAGACCACTCCGTCGTGTTGTTCAGATCATCAACAGATGCCTGTTCTTCCGAAGGTGCGGCAGTCCCATCAGCTTCTTTCATATCATCGTCTTCAGTATCATCAGACTGTGACTGTGCCATATGCTCATCAGTATCATCTTCCGGCTCCACGACAGGCGCTTCACCCGGTTCTTTATCCGGCTCAGCCGCAAATTCCGGTTCCTCGTATTCTCTGCGTCCCCGCTCTGCCCTTCCTGCTCTCTCGACAGTTGCCGCAGCCTCGCGTAAATATTTCTTCTCCGTTGCAGGCACAGTCTGGTCTGCAGCCGTATCTGCAACGAGCTCTGAGCTGTTGATTCCCATTGATGACATCTTCTCAAGTCTTGCAAGCTTCTCAGCCTGACGCTGCGAAAGAGGTGTATACATCTGCTTAAGTCTCAAGGCTTTCTCGACATATACTCCGTCCGCAAACCAGAGCACAAGCTCATCGCACTCCCTTACACATCTGTCGGTCATTCCCGCCTCACTGTAGAGAAGCGCAAGCTCATACTCATATTCCTCATCAAGCTCCTTCTCCTTATAATCCTGAAGTATCTCAATGAGTTCGCTGACAGGTGCTCCTTCGGCTCTCTTAAGCTTGTACAGAAGAATATATCTCGTCACATCCCTCGGTGCCATTTCGACATACTCATGATATATCTCCTCCGCGTCCTCATATTCTCCCATGCGCACATACATATCCATAAGAGTAGCCAGAAGCCGCCTTCCTCCAAACTTACGATTGTATGCATATATGCAGACATTCCTTGCCTTATCATATTTTCCCGTGGCAATAAAAGCATCTATCGCATTCGACATGACACTCCACTGCTTCATTTTTTTCCATTCAATCTGTTCTGCAACCTTCGCTGCTGATACATAATCCCTGCTTCTGACCAGCTTATCAAGCTGCTCCGTTTTTATGGTCAACTCGTACTTATCCAAGACGTTCACCTCTCATATATGAATTGTATAGGCGTTTGCGAAACGCAATTTTGACGATATACAGTTGTGCAAATTTAACAAATTCGCAAGCAGGTACTATGAAGCCGCCGGTACTTAGGCAGTGTATTTTACTGCGTTATGTACCGTTGCGTGATTCATGTAGCGAAAGCGTGCCTGCGGTGAATTGTTAAATTTGTAGAACGTCAGCTTTCATATATAGTTTCGCAATTACCTAATGAATTGTATTTAGGCAATTTCATTCTTCAAATTTCAATAATTTCAGTGTATCACAGCATCTATAGAAAATCAAAACTTTCCTGTGAAAAGCTCAGTCTTTCGTACTCAAGCTCCTGCTCCGCAACCTGACTGTGGTAATCGACAACAACCGTCTGCTGTTTTTTATCGACAAGCTTCTGTCCGAGAACATAATTGACATCGAATCGTCCCGTAATGGCAGGTGTTGCACCTCTTGCAGGAACTATAAGCTGAACATGATTTGTCTTTAAAAGCTTAAATATAGGTTCCCAGATATATACGTCCTTCGCGGCACCGAACGGGTTGTCAATAAATATGGTCTTACCGAGAACAGCCGCCTCCTTGCCTCCTGCATTTATGCTTGCTATATAATTGATTATTGACACAAGGAACTGAATGTATATACCCTGTGACTGCCCCGTACTTCCCACAGCCTCCTCATACCTTAGGTAACGGCTCTGATCCTTGATTCTCTCCCTCTTATACAGGTTCAGCCTTATGCTGTTCATATCAGTGACTATAACGGAAAACAGTCTCTTCCAGCTCAATCGCCCCCTTATATATTTGAGTCTTTCATCAATCGTCTTAAAATTCTCAGCCGATGATACTGTCTCATTAATATATACAGACATTCTGTCTTTATACATTTCTTCTTTGATATAAGGTATCTGAAGTGAAAGCACCGGAATAACCTCATCATCGAGAGTTATCCTTGACAGCTTATCGAGACGTTCAAGCTCTGAACGGATATTGGTACATATCTGAACACATCTGTTCTCGAAATTTGACTTGATAAGCTCCATATCCTCTATACCGCGGCTTATCCTGTCTCTCTCAAGCACTATGCAGCCGGCGGTTCCCCTGAGTGCATCGGACAGTTCATCCGCCTCAGCCTGCGACTGCGGAGGCTGAATATTCTGCTTAATCTCCTGTGCAAGCTCATAAGCCTTCAACATAGTTAACCGGTCGACGAGTAAATCCCTCGCCCTCAAAAATGCCGTGCGCTTCTTCTGCTCATCCTTTAACACAGCCTCAAAGCTGCGTCCCGCCTCCTCGTACTTTGCATCCGTGAGCTCCTCAGACAAGTCACTCTCGGCATACTCGTCCGATTTTTTCTTTATAATGTCATCCGCATCAGGTGTTACGGACTTCACTATTCTCTCTAAATCCTTCTGCATAAGCAGGCATGCTGTGTGCTCCTGCAGATTTTTCTTTTCCTCCGCCTGAATGTCCGACAGCTCCTTCTTAAGACGTTCAAGCTCCGCCTGATGCTGTCTTGTGTATTCCCGCGGATTATCCGGAAGCTCTGCATCTAACGTACCATAGTGTTCCTCATAATTCTTTCTCGCATGAGCACAGCTTCCCTCAATCCGGTTCATCTGTGCACTCGCACTGTCAAGCTCGCTCTGTACATCCCTGATGCTCTGCTTAAGCTTATCCTGCTCCTCGGTAATTATCAGAATGTCCTCATGGTTCTTGACCTGTAATCCTCCCTGAGCGGCAAGCTCCTTTGCCTTTTCAAGCGTTATTCCTCGGTGAAGCATAGAGCGCACTGCCTTATCCATCGCCGTGCGGCAGTTCTCCATAAGACGTTCCTTGTCCGTGATGTCACCCAGCTCTTCGTTTAAAAGGGAACGAAGTGCCATAAAACGGGCATCAATCTCCGAGGACGGAACCAGCTTCATTTCAACTGCATCATCAGCTTCCTTGTAATAAGGCTCATACATCGCCCATGTGTTTTTGAGATTCTCTATATTCTTCTGTATTCCCGTGCGGCGCTGAATAAGCTCATTATATGCCCTTTCCCTTCCGTCATGAAGCTCCTTTGAGAGCCTACGCGCCTTAACCGCCGCATCTTTGACAGCCTCATTCCCGGTAATCTCAAGATGACACTCTGCAAGGCTTCTGTTAAGCTCCGCAAGGTCATCTAAATTTTCTTTTATCCTAAGATTTTCCGCAAGCTGCTCCTCAAGTCTTATTCTTCTCTCGCAAAGCTCCTTTTCACGCCCCTCAAGTGTATCATACAGCTCTCTTAAATTATCTGCCTTATCCCTCAGGCCTCCCTCATTGTGCTTCTCCCTTCCAAGCAGGCCCTCAAGCTCCGCTGCATTTTCTCCTGCAGTACACGCATATCCGCTCACGCGCTCGTAGTCCGTTCTGACAACCGCAAGTCTGTCCTCAAGCTTTGTAAGCTCCTGCACCGCCTGCTCAAGCTCCTCGGATGCTTTTCTGATGCCTGACATTCTGCCCGCCTCGTCATATATGAATGATAAATCACGGCAGGCAAGCATGTATGCATCCGCATCATGAGCATCTGTTGTTCCCTCAACCGCATCAAGCTTTATTATCGGCACAACACCACAGTCCATTGTCATCACATTCTTATCGCGGCAGATGTTCCCATAATCGTCGCCTACAAGCACGGAATACGGAAGATATGGATATCTTCCCGCAAGCTCGGCACACTCATCACTGTTCTTATTTCTCAGGTACTCAGCCCCGCTTATAATGCTTCCTTCATATCTGCTCTGAAGATACCCACACAGCTTCTGAACACCCTTAGAGTCCGCCGGCTTAAGATTCTCTATTGAGCTTATATACTCTCTTGCAGAGTCCGTCTTTTTCTTAAGCTGTTCTCTCTGAGCGAGCATATTATCATAGAAATGGCCAAGCACCGCTGTCAGCTTCTCATGATTAGGCTCACCATACACCTTTCCAAGTGCCGTGAGTTCATTTTCCCTCTGTCTTGCAGCAGAAAGACGTTCACTTATTCTGTCTAAATTCTGAGCCGTAAGTTCAAGTGACGCGTCCGTCTGTGCGCGCTCCCTTATGCAGCTCTCCTTCTTCGCATTGAGCTGTGCTTCCTCCTCAGAGAGTGCTGCAAGCTTATTTTTCAGTTCATCCGTCCTCTCTGCGTATTCACAGGCCTCCTGTGCCGCATTCTCAACAACAAGAAGCGGTGTCCTTGAAAGCTTTTCCTTAATCTCATCCTCAAGCTCTTCAACCTGCTTTTTCAGACTGACAATGATGCCCTCCGCTCTTGCACATTCATTATCCTTGATACGGAAATTTTCATTCAGGTTTTCCAGTGCCTCCCTGCTCTCACGTTCCCTTCCGAGCAGGTCATTCAATGACTTTTCACTGTCTGCAAGCTCCTGTGTCATATACAGATGCTTCGCACCGGCAAGCCTCCGCATCTCATCCGTAATCTGGCTTCTGTCCTTATGGCGGTTATCCATATATTCTTTAAGCCTCAAAAGCTCCGTTTCCTGATTCACATAATCCGCATAATCCTCAGCGGCGTAGGACATTTCAAGCTCCTCGCGCTTTTTTTCATATTCAGCGGACATGGCATCATTCTTCTCAGACAGACTGTCAACAAGCTCACGCACCTCCTTAAGCCCTGCTTCCTCCTCAGCTATGAGCGAAGCGGCAATAAGCCTTTCCTCGTTCTCCCTTGCAGACTTCAGCCCGGACAGCTTTTCGGAAAGCCTTGCGGCATCATTTTCTTTTTTTGCCACCTGTGCCCCTGCCATAAAAAGGTACTTAAAAAGAGTGTTTTTCCCGGCCTCCTTGCGCGCGAACACACTGCCAAAATCATTGACCTTGGCAGAAAATTCATTTAGCAGGGCAAGCTCCTTCTCATAATTGTCAATGTCCTCCCTGCGCCTGGCAAGTTCTAAGAGCTTATCCTTTATCTCAAGGAGAGTTCTTGCCATCTCGTCATCGCCGTTACCGCCCCTTATGCGGTTGTTGTAAGACTTCTCTATTATCTCCTCAATCAGAAGATCCTCAACAACCTTTCTGGTTGTCTTATAATTGCTCTCAAAATAAGTACGGACATGCCCCTCCGTCTTATTGATTCCCCTCACAAGCTCCCAATGACTCTCATATATTCCGTATTCGTTTATAAAGCTGAGGTAATCTCCCTTTCTCTCAAACAGTTTAACCTTCACTCCGAAATCCTTCTTCTCAAGGTCGCGAAGATATGCTTTAAGCCCATTATAGGTTATTCTCTCACCGCCGCTTGAAAGCGGAAGATTTTTTATGTCATTATCGCCGAACTCCCTGTAAAAAATACAATAATTAAAATATTCTATTCCTGCTCCCTTTTTGGTCTCCTCCTCGTCCTCGCCGGCTCTTCCCTTTCTCGCACAGAAGCCGCATGTCATGTACTTGTAACCGTTCTTTACATCACATGAATCAAGCTTCCACTCCACAAGCGAATGTATCGTGGTGCTTCCTCCCGCCGTCGCAAAAAGCTTCTCGACAGGCTGCTTTTCGTCGAGTGTGCAGTTAGGCAGCATCGTCTGTAAAAGAAGCAGCATGAGCACACTCTTTCCGCCTCCGTTTGCAAGGTCATAGATTGTATTTTTACACGAAAAACGCATGAGGAAATCATCGTAATACTGTGTGCCGAAATTGTATTTTATGTTATTTACCCTGATTCTGTTAATCTGCGGCATTTTCTTCCTCCTCTTCGTTGTCTCCCGTCAAAATCTCATACAGCCTTCCCCTGTTATTGCTGTAATAATTCTCAGCCATCGCCTTGAATCTGTCAGTCGGATAGTACTTACTCTGATTCTCTATAAAAAGTCCCTGGCTCACCAGAAAGTTGAAGGTGAGCTTCACATATCCCGTCTTGGAATTTCGTGCGGCTCTCTGTCCCTGTATATCGTCAGTCGATGTCACCGGAAGTTCATCCCACAGCAGCGCAAGCGTCTTGAAGCTGTTCTCCTCCACCTCATCAAGCACCAGCCCCGCCGAACGGTCAATCACATTCGCAAGCACATTGTCAACCGCCCTTATGACCTCCTCGTGTCTGACAAACTCCGTGTATGTATAATTTCCGGAGGTCTTGTAAAATTCCGTCATAGTGCAGTATGTTATAAGATAACACAAAAACAGTTCCTTGTTGACCTTAACTCCCAGAGCACGTCTCAACTCCTCATTGGTGAACCCGAAACATCTGTTGTTCTCACCCGCGCTGACAAACAGAGCGTTATTATATTCATAAAGCTCCATGTCGAACTTCTTTAAAATCAGCCTGAGCGCATCATATACCTGTGAATTTGACGAATATTCCTCATAAAGAGCAATGTTCTCGCCTGAGCTTACCGCTTCACCTCTGATAAGTGTTGCTGCAATCTCAAGCGCTTTTTCCAAGCTGCGGTCTTCCATCGTCTTTCCCTTTCCTATTGCCGTTTAAGGCATTATATTATGTTGAGGTCAAAAGGTATTTTGACCTCAATGATATCGAATTGCTCCGCATTGCGTGCTCCCACAATTCTCAAAAATATTCGTAATTCACACATTTTTCTTTGAAAAATGGCTTCTTACTCATATTTTTGGCGGGTCACAATGTCAAAAATCCTCACGCAAGCAAGCTTGCATCGGACTTCTGACCTTTTGACCCTGATATCATTATATTTCAGTGTCATGTATGTTCCTAAAAATTATGTTCGTTATCGTGAACGGCAGTGCATTGTCCTGCGAATTGGCACTTATTTCAATCTCATCACCGCCTGCCGGCTCAATCGAAAAATGTGTTCCAAGGTACTCCGCATATTCATCCTTCGCCGCGCAGTCACGGAATATCTCGTCAAGAAAAGTCTCCATGCTCTGTCGGTCAGTCTCAAACACATACTCCTTCTTCTGACAAAGATGCACAAGAAAGGAATAGTAATCCCCGTTCTCAAAAAGCGTATCCCCGAGCACCTTTACCGCAAATTCGTTGAATGTGCGAAGGTCGAAGCTGTCACGGCGTCTGAGCATTGCAAGAAGCATCTTAATAAGTGCCGCATAATTATCCCTGATTCTCGCATCCTCAAGCTCATCGTCGTACACAATGTTCTCTACGGCAGGATTTTCAATGCGCTCCGCCTGCTCCTCCCGCTCCGGTCTGTAGGTTATCATGTCTCCGATTCTTTCAATCGGAAAGGTCTTGATAAGCTTAAGTCCCATCACCGGGCGTACCAGATTCCCGAGAAGCTCCATATCATCCTTCTTCATGGCAAGCTCAAGTGCATTTCTAAAATCAAAGCTTGGTCTTAATCTCCCAAGCTTAGCCTTCTTGACCATCTCGTCCGCCATTATTCCAAGCTGTGTACATGCCGACAACAGCTTAAGATGATTGTTCATTGCAATCTTAAGCTCTGTGTCAAGCTGATATATCTCGCCCGTTATCTTAAGATACGAGCCGTAATCATCGTTGCCCTTGTCGCTCTCCGCCTTTCTCTGTGCCGCATCAATCAGCTCGGAGTTCTTTACAAACAGCTTCTGCTCCTCATCAAACCATCTGATTCCCGTGCCGAAGAACTCCTCATACGCCTCAAGTCCCGTAAAGACATCTGCTGACAGAAGTGCCATGACCTGATTTTTCTTAACCCACAGTCTGTCAACTTCCTTGTTGATTCTCCTCACGACATCGGTTCCGCCCTTAAAGTCTTTAGACTGTATCATCTTCTCAAGCAGAAGCTGTTCCACGCTTATCCTGCTCTCATCCCTGATTTCCTTAGTGTCAAGATAGAACTCAATACCCTCCGCGCTTATCGAATACCACACGGTTCCATTCTCTATTCTGCTCTCGATAAGCCGTACTCTTGATATCTTCTTTTTTCTGTCAACGGGATCAAAATAATGGAACACAAAAGGCTTGCCATCATTTTTAAGCTTATCAAAAATGTAGTCCACAAGTATGCTCATGTCACCCTGCGGCGGATTCAGCTTAAAATCACGCCTTATACATCGGTTCATGAATTCGGCATACTCAGCGTATGTCACGTCTCTCTCTTTAAAATTATTTTCCTCAATAAAAAAGCGCAGCACCGCCATAAGAATATATCCCATATCAAGACTGTCGTATATGCCCTCTTTATACCATGAAAAGGACACCTCCGACAGCTTGAAGAACGGATAATATTTCTTAAGGTTCAGCATACGCTCTCTGTGGTCTGAAATTATATCATTTACTAAAATATTCTCCTGCGGCATTCACGATAACCTCTTCTATATTCATAGAAGTTATTATACCGCAAGGAAATGGGGATGGCAAGCGGTTGTAAGGGTAATTCCCTTTACAAAAGCGTCCTTCCCTCAAGTGCACGAAGCAGTGTTATCTCGTCAATATTTTCCAAATCCCCTCCGACCGGCACACCGCTTGCTATTCGGCTCACCTTGATTCCCGTAGGTTTCACAAGCTTGCTTATGTACATCGCCGTGGTCTCACCTTCAAGGCTTGAATTGGTTGCTATAATCACCTCATCCACATCATCCTCAAGCCGCTTCATAAGCTCCTTTAACTTGATGTCGTTAGGTCCTATACCCAGCATCGGCGAGATTGCTCCGTGAAGCACATGGTACACGCCGTCATATTTCTGCGTCTTTTCATAGGCAGCCATGTCCCTTGTGTTCTCCACAACCATAATCACACGATGATTGCGGTTAGGATTGCGGCATATAGGACAGAGCTCCTCATCCGTCAGCGTGTAACAGCAGCTACAGTATCTTACATTCGTCTTGGCGTTCACTATTGCCGATGACAGGCTCTCAACCTGCTCACGCGGCATACCTATAATGTGAAATGCAAGTCTCTGTGCCGACTTAGCTCCTATGCCGGGAAGCCTTGAAAGCTCCTCAATAAGCTTGTTTATCTGACTTCCATAGTACTCCATTAGAATGGGAAGCCTCCTCCAAGACCGCCGAGTCCTCCTGTAATCTTAGCCATGGACTCCTGTGAAAGCTCCTCAATCTGTCTGAGTGCCTCATTCGTAGCCGCCATAATCATATCCTCTAACATCTCAATATCATCTGTATCAACTGCCTCAGGGTCAATCTTAACCTTCGTAACCTCTTTCTTGCCGGATACGGTAACGGATACTGCTCCGCCGCCTGCAGATGCAGTGATTTCCTTCTCCTCAAGCTCCTTGGTTGTCTCCTCCATCTGACGCTGCATTCTCTGTGCCTGCTTCATCAGATTGTTCATATTGCCGGGCATTGCGCCTCCCGGAAAGCCTCCTCTTTTTGCCATAACGGTCTCCTTTAATTTCTTACTTTTATTTATTATAAAACCAACAAAAATATAATGTCTATACTCTGTAAATTGGCTTTATCTGCACTGAAATATTAAAAATCCTCTTCCTCGATATTCATTCTGCACAAATCCTCAAGAGTGTCATAATCCTGTGATGCATACGCACCGTTTTCAAGACGTATAACCTCAATCTCCATATCAAGCCCCGTCTTGTCTGCTATGACCTTCTTTATCGTCTGAATATTCTCAGGTGTCGATACCATCGAGTAATAGGTATCGTTATCATATATCAGCTGGAGCTTATTTCCCCCGCCGTTTGCCTTGGTAGTGTAATGTTCAAGAATAGGCTTGAGTGACATCGCAAGCCCGTTGCAGATACCACGCCAGTTCTGAATCACCGCGGTTATATCCTCCGAACGTGCCGGCTTGACCGTGCGCGCTTTCGGCACCGCATCTGCCGATACCTCCTGATTGACCGTGCCCGCCATACCTCCTGCCGATGCCATATTGCCGCCGGCTGCCACAGCTCTTGCCGCCGCCTCAAGCCCTGTCTCCATCTGCCTTTCAAGCACTTTTATTCGGTCAAGCACCGAATCCAACCCCTTATCCATAGCCGGACGGGTGAGCTTGATGAGTGCAACCTCAACCATAACCCTCTTCTGGCTTGAATTCTTAAGCTGTCCTGACAGCTCTGAAAACACTCTTATATAGCGCATTATTCCGTTCAGATCGGTCAATGCGGCATCTTCTTTTAAAATCTTAATATTCTCCTCCGACATTTCGAGAACATCAGATGCATCCGCAGCCGACTGTAACAGCATAAGATTACGCAGATACCATGTGAAATCGTTCACAAACTGGCTTAAATCTCTTCCGTCAATTATTATCTGCTCAAGCTTATGAATGAGACCGATTGCGTCGCCCTCAATCACCCCCCTGAAAAAATCCGAAAACACTTCCGTGTCAACCGCACCTAATACATCCAGGACATTCTCGTATTTTAGCTCCTGTCCCATGTAAAAGGCAAGGCACTGATCAAGAAGGCTCAATGCATCTCTCATTGAACCGTCAGCCGCCTTTGCGACATACCTGAGTGCTCTCTCATCAGCCGTTATCCCCTCAGCACTCATCAGCTCTGAAAGCCTTGAACTAATAGTATCTATTGAGATACGTTTAAAATCATACCTCTGACATCTTGAGAGAATGGTTATCGGAATCTTGTGTGCCTCCGTTGTTGCAAGAATGAAGATAACATATGCCGGCGGTTCCTCCAGCGTCTTTAAAAGAGCATTGAACGCACCTATTGAGAGCATATGCACCTCATCGATTATATATACCTTGAACCTTCCCTGCGTAGGCGGATAGGCAACCTCCTCCTTAATCTCACGGATGTTGTCAACACCGTTGTTCGACGCGGCATCAATCTCTATTACATTCATGCTCGCTCCCGCTGCAACGGCACGGCACACCTCGCACTCCCCGCACGGATTTCCGTCGACGGGGTTGGCGCAGTTTACCGCCTTCGCAAAAATCTTGGCAACCGACGTCTTACCTGTACCTCTCGTTCCGCAGAAGAGATAAGCATGACCTATTCTGTCATTCTTTATCTGATTCTTTAGGGTGGTCACAATGTGATCCTGTCCCTTAACCTCATCGAAGGTCGCCGGTCTCCATTTTCTGTATAAAGCTGTATATGACATAAATATCTCCCGAATAAAAGGTTAATCTCCGAAGCTTATTCCGAGCAGCTTCGCCTCGTTAATAATGGACGCACCCGGGTCAACCATCTTGAGCTTGCCTGCAACATCCGCAAGAGGAACCTTGACAATCTCTCCGTTCCTTATTCCGACCATATAGCCGTATTCCTTGTTAAGAATAAGCCCTGCTGCCGCAGCACCGAGTCTTGATGCCAGCACTCTGTCGTAAGGGCACGGACTTCCGCCTCTCTGTGTATGTCCCGGAACCGTAATTCTGACCTCCTGGCCTGTCAGCTCCTGAATCTCACTACCAATCTTATAGGATACGGACGGATAAGGGTTGTCCTTAAGCTTCTGCTTCAATTCTTTTTTAGGAAGTGCAGCATCCTCCTTGGATATCGCGCCCTCCGCTACCGCAAGTATCGAGAAATTCTTTCCTGCCTTGGTTCTTCTGTTAAGTGCTGCCACAACAGACTTGATATCATAAGGAATCTCAGGTATGAGAATAATGTCTGCACCTCCTGCAATACCTGCATGAAGCGTAAGCCATCCCACCTTATGTCCCATAACCTCAACGATAAACACTCTTCCGTGAGATGAGGCGGTGGTATGAATGCAGTCTATTGCATTCGTTGCAATATTGACGGCACTCTGAAAGCCGAATGTCATATCTGTTCCCCAAAGATCGTTATCTATTGTCTTTGGGAGCGTCACAACATTAAGCCCCTCCTCTCTCAAAAGGTTAGCGGTCTTATGAGTTCCGTTGCCTCCTAAGATTACAAGACAGTCAAGATTAAGAAGCTTATAATTCTTCTTCATCTCCTCAACCTTATCAAGCCCGTTGTCGTCAGGTACACGCATAAGTTTGAATGGCTGTCTGGAGCTTCCGATTATTGTGCCGCCCTCTGTGAGAATTCCTGAAAAATCACTTTTTTTCATGACCCTGAAATCACCGTATATAAGTCCCTTATAGCCTTCTTCAAATCCGATAATCTCTACATCTTCCACAGCTCTGTAAAGAGACTTCGCAACACCCCGCATCGCGGCATTAAGTGCCTGACAATCCCCGCCGCTGGTAAGCATACCAACCTTCAACATAAGCGTAACCTTCCTTTCGTGTGTTAATAACGTGATTTATTATACATTATTTCTTGAATTTAAGCAATTATTAAACTTTTTCATCAATGTGTTTTTTAATACAGTATGCACCATATCCTTCAATCCTGCCGTCAAAGACTTCACCCGTGAGCATATTGGTTCCGGTTATTTCTGTCTCACATGCAGTCCGGTTGTGGTTTAACAGGAACATACAGCCGTCGGCACGCTTCACAAGCTCCACGCCCTCCGGAAGCTCACTTGTCGTGATGCCGCACCCCTCTGAAATATATTTTACAAAAGTTTTTAAGGTATTTCCATCCATATCACAGCCGGCATAATATACTTTTCCCCTGCCGTATTCGTTGACCGTGATTGCAGCCTTGCCCTTATAATAGTCCTCCGCATAGCGTGCAAGCACCTTCGCGCCCTTTGGTTCAATAATATCGCACCAGAGTCTGCCCGTGGCTGAATCTTCATCCGCCGCAATACCGCATCCGTCCGCAAAAATATCTCCTTCAAGCTTCACCCTGCCGTCCGGGGTCGAAAATTCGGACACCTCTATTCCCGCAAGCTTTGCAAATGCACCCGGAACCGTTGTGGCTCTCATATTGTTGTAATAATCCCTCGTACCGCTCCTGTAAGTGAGCACCAGCATTCCGCCATTCTCAACATACTCTTCAAGCTTCTTTATCTCCCTGCCTGTGACAACATTATGTGCCGGCATATATACGACCTTATATTTTGAAAAATCACTGTCCGATACGGCCGCCGTCACATTCAGGTCTGAATTGGCTTTATAATAAGCATACAGAAGATTTCTGTAGTCAAAGCCAGCCTTGTGACGCTTGATTTCATGTGACCACACATCGTCATACGACTTATATATAAGTGCCTCATAGTCACCGGATACACCGGCTATATGCTCCTCAAGCTTTTTAAGCTCCTCTCCGGTCTGCTTAATCTCATAAAAGCGTCTGCGCGGAATTCCATCATGGTCGAGCACGCCGTACCAATACTGCTCCATTCCAAATAGTGCCGTCCTGAATCGAAAATATACCAGCCCCTCGCAGCCATGGGCAATCGCCTGATAAGCCCATAGTCTTAGCTGTCCCGGCTCAGGTGTCCTTCCGACGACATCCCATCCGCACGGTCCCGCCTGTTCCTCCATAACGATAAAATTCTTATTCTTTATACCCCTCATATTCTCATGCGCCATAGAGACATACTGATATTCAGAACCTCCCCACTGGTTGTCCGGATAATTGTCCCACGCCACATAGTCCAAGTCCCTGCCAAGCTTATAATAATCAATGTCGGAAAAATGCCCCATAAAATTGTGCGTTATCGGTAAATCGCTGTATTTTCTTATTATATCAACCTGCATTCTCTGATATTTTACCCATGAATCCGATGCAAATCTTCTGTATTCAAGGTCAAGACTCGGATTATGTGCAAAATTAGGGTAATTTTCACCCTCACATGAATTATAAGCCGGAAGAATCACATCCTCAAACGAATCATAGTCAAGACTCCAGAACACATTACCCCAGGTCCTATTGAGCGAATCTATATCCTCATATCTTTTTTTGAGCCATTTTGCAAATGCACGACGGCAATTTTCACAATAACATCTTGTGCTCGCATGACACCCGAACTCATTATCAATCTGCCATCCTATCACATTCCTGTTACCGGCAAAATGCTTGACCATCTTTTTTACAATTACCGCCGACTTTTCAATGTAATCACGGCTGTTCGCACAGCACTCCCTTCTTGAACCCCACGCACGCACACGCCCGTACCTGTCGCGCTGCAATACATCGTATCTGTCTGCAAGCCACTTCGGAGGTGCCGCAGTCGGTGTTCCGAGAATAACCTTGATTCCCTTAGACGCAAGAACCTCTACAGCATCGTCGAGAATCGAAAAATCGAACTTTCCCTCCTCCTTCTCGAACAACTTCCAGTCAAATTCTCCCATCCTGACGGTGTTAAAGCCGCCCTCCTTCATAAGCTCCGCCTGATGTTCCCACTCACTTCTGTCCCAATGCTCCGGATAATAATCCACCCCGTAAATCATGCCGCACCTCCATTATATTTTTCACATATTCCCATTATCTGTGCTTTATCATTCTCACCACCTGAATCACGGCTGTAGGCAGCAACGACAATCCGGCAATCTCCATAAGCTGTGCCGTACCAAGCCCTGCCACCTCAAACAGTCCCGCGAATGCCGGAATCATAAGCACCGCCGCAAGAAGCGCAGTGCCAAGCAGGAACGCCCCCACGCTCCATCTGTTGCTCATTACTCCAAGACGCACCAGAGGCTTTTCACTGCGGCAGTTAAACCCGTGCAGCAATCTCGACAATGTCAGCGTCGCAAACGCCATCGTGCCTGCCGTCATGGCATCTGTCCTTAATCCTAGATAAAATGCGCACATAACGGATGTTGATATCAATATACCATATTCAAAAAGTCTTGTACAGAAAGCCTTGGTAAGTATTCCCTTTTTAGGATCTCTCGGTCTGTCGTTAAGCAGTGTCTCATCCGATGCCTCCATGCCTATTGCAAGTGCCGGAAGTGAATCGGTGAGAAGGTTTATAAACAAAAGCTGAACCGGGGCAAAAGGTGTAGGAAGTGCCGCTATTGAGCAGAAAAGTACACTTATTATCGCCGCCATATTTCCCGACAGCAAAAATAGAATTGCATTTTTTATGTTCCTGTACACATTGCGTCCGTTTAATACTGCCTTTATTATTGTGGCAAAATTGTCATCGGCAAGAATCATGGCTGCCGCATCCTTTGAGACCTCAGTTCCGGTAATTCCCATCGCCACACCGATGTCTGCCTTCTTAAGTGCGGGAGCATCATTAACTCCGTCGCCCGTCATTGCAACAATTCTGCCCTTTCTCTGCCATGCATCCACAATTCTTATCTTATTTTCAGGCGAAACTCTCGCATACACGGACACATTTTCAAGCACCTCATCAAGCTTCTCATCACTCATCGCATCAAGCTCCTGCCCTGTAAGTGCGGTATCTCCCTCATTAAAGATACCTATCTTCCCTGCTATCGCCTGTGCCGTCACCTTGTGGTCGCCTGTTATCATAACAGGCTTTATTCCCGCCGTTTTTGCCGCTTCAACCGCCGCCTTTGATTCAACACGCGGCGGATCAATCATTGACACAAGCCCTATAAATGTATATTCATCCTCATTTTCCATGGAGAGTTCGTAATCCTCACCGACTTCCTTATACGCAAACGCAAGCACTCTCAGTCCATTCTCGGAAAAATTCCGGTTTGCCAATACTATTCTGTTCTTATCAGCCGCCGTTATTGGTCTTGTGCCATCCTCACACGCAATATTTATGCATCTTGCAAGCAGAACATCCACCGCACCCTTTGTGAGTACCGTAGGCACGCCATGCAGCCTGTACTTCGTACTCATAAGCTTTCTGTCGGAGTCAAACGGCAGCTCCTCAAGACGCGGCATCATTCCCCTTATGTCCTCCTCAGATATCCCTGCCTGCGTAAGTCCTGCATTCTGAGCCATCGTGAGCAGACAATACTCTGTCGGATCACCTATCCCCTTTCCATCGTTTATTGATGAATCATTGTCTAAAATTGCCGTGTACAAAAGATATCTGTGAAGCCTTTTTCTTATATCAAGTTCATCAGGCCTGATTACCTGTCCGTCAATAAAGACATCGTTTACCGTCATCTTGTTCTGAGTGAGTGTTCCGGTCTTATCAGAGCATATTACGGATACACAGCCAAGGCTCTCAACAGCCGAAAGCTCCTTCATAATGGCATTGTCCTCCGCCATTTTTCTTGTTCCCATGGCCTGAACTATGGTGACTATCGAACCGAGTGCTTCAGGAATTGCCGCAACCGCAAGTGCCACCGCGAACATAAGCGAATCAAGCAACGGCTCTCGTTGAATTATTCTCAATGCAAAAACAACTGCCGATATTATCATTATTCCTATCGAAAGCTTTTTGCCAAAATCATCAAGGCTTATCTGCAGAGGTGTCTTTTTCTCCTTCGTCGCATTCATAAGCCCTGCGATTCTTCCCATCTCCGTTTCCATTCCGGTTGCGGTCACAAGCACTTCCGCTCTTCCGTAGGTTACAAGGCTTCCCGAATATACCATATTTATTCTGTCTGCAAGCGGTGCTTCGTAGTCAATCTGTTCAGCCGTCTTATCGACATTTGCCGACTCGCCTGTAAGCGCACTTTCATTCACCTGAAGCGAATGATTCGCGACAATTCGTCCGTCCGCACCCACCATGTCTCCTGCCTCAAGCAGCAGTATGTCACCCGGCACGAGCTCTTCCGATGAAATTTCCGTCTTTCTGCCGTCACGAAGCACTCTTGCATGCGGCGATGACAATGCCTTTAACGATGCAAGCGATTTCTCCGCCTTAATATATTGTACGGTTCCGAGCACCGCATTCATAATAATCACGATAAATATAACTATGGTGCTCTCAACATTTCCTGACACCATCGAAATCACTGCGGCAACAATTAAAATCACTACAAGCAGATCCGCAAACTGTCCCATAAACACCGCAAACGCACTCTTTTTCTTCTCCTCTCTGAGCACGTTTCTGCCCTTTTCCCGTATAATCTCTGCCGCCTGCTCCGATGAAAGACCACCCCCGCTTACTCCTTCCGCCTCATACAGCTCCTTCACACTCATCCTGTAAAAATCCTTTTTTTGTTCCATACATAAGCCTCCTTTTTTATAACTTTATTTTGTAATCAGATTCAGGGTGTCAAAACATGCTCTATGAACTTAATCGTGTATAGCATGTTATATTTATGCATATCACGACTTTTGGAAGAAGCTT